>Ga0207433_10001027_pt1 | contig 62044 bp, 48 predicted proteins | sample YelNatPaOPGAMG01_FD_187559 | JGI IMG/M metagenome (GOLD analysis project Ga0207433, IMG submission 187559) | Hot spring thermophilic microbial communities from Obsidian Pool, Yellowstone National Park, USA - OP-RAMG-01 (SPAdes) (version 3) | ecosystem: Environmental > Aquatic > Thermal springs...
TGGCTGCATGTAAAGCATCACATCAGCATCAGTTCCCTCAGGTGTGCAACTAATGGATGCTATCACATTGAGCTTCTCACGGTCATAGGTGTGCCTGAATTACGGGGATCGTTGCAGCGCAGCGATAATAAGTGATGCCTTTCTCGAAATCCTGTGCTGGTGACGCGCCTGCTGAATCCAGACCAGCCTGGGCATACTCCCCCATAAGCTGAGCTCCGTGCTTATTTAATGGCAATGAATATCTGATCTTCCCTCCATTAGGTGAATCTTTTTGAGATCGCGCAAACCCCAGCATCAGATCATCGCCTTTATTCACCAGGTCGCTTAGGTGATATTGAATACGCTCGCGCCACTCTCCGGTGCTTTGCTGTCCGAAATTGTCCATGGCAATGAGCCCGGCGCTCTTCTTATCCGCCGGAACACCTGCGTAAGCATCACTGATGATTGCAATAAGGAGCAGCAACGTGATACTGATATACCTGTAGGGCATAACAAAATACCGCCTGAGCCGTAAATAACCGACACGCGTGTTATGCCATATAGCGGTAAACAAACGCCAATATTACTCCCCATGCATTACCATTACTATCATTCTTGCGAAGGCGGGAATCCAGATTGCAGTAGCGTAAGTATCGGATTTCCGGGTTGGAGGATTAGTGGGATTATATGCTTCCTCTGTTCTCCACCCTCAAATCCCGAAACGCCAGGGTCTGCTCTCCGCTATTTCTCTTGCTGGCTGAGATATCATTTTACACTTCTGGATTCCCGCCTTCGCGGTAATGACAGGTTATGTGAGAATGACAGGATAGCCCGCTAGCTTTGCGCACTCATTTTCGCTATACTTTCCTCAAAGCTAATTAACGGGAGGAAACCCGATGAACGACTGGGAAAATCCGCGGCTTACGAATCGCAACCGCCTGCCCGCGCGGGCCTATACGTTCCCTTATCCTGATGCAGCATCCGCGCTCACATTCGAGCGTGGAGCATCACCCTGGTTTATGCTTCTTAACGGCGAGTGGAAGTTCAATTACGCCGAGACTGCCGAGGAAGCGCCCACATCATTTTTCGAGGAAGACTTTGATGTGAACACCTGGGATACCATCTCCGTTCCCAGCAGCTGGCAGATGCACGGTTACGGCGCTCCGCACTACACCAACGTCCAATTTCCATTTCCCGTAGATCCGCCTCGTGTTCCCACCGAGAACCCTACCGGCTCATACCGCCGCGACTTCTTTATCCCCGAGACCTGGGATGGGCGCGAAATCTTCCTCCGTTTCGAAGGAGTCGATTCCGCATTTGAGGTTTGGGTTAATGGTGAGTTCGTCGGAATGAGCAAAGGCAGCCGGATCCCGGCGGAGTTCGACATAACCGGTCAAATCCGCCGCGGGCCCAATTTCATCGCTGTCCGTGTTCATAAGTGGTCCGATGGGAGCTATTGCGAGTGCCAGGATATGTGGTGGTTGAGTGGGATTTTCCGCGATGTATACCTGCTCGCTGCTCCGAATGCTCATGTCTGGGATACCAGCGTCAGCACCGAATTCGATGGCGACTATAATAACGCCGTCCTGAAGTTAAAATCCGATTTCCTGAGCTACGGACCAGCCGTAAAGAACTACAAGCTCGAGGCGGTTCTCCTCGATGCCGATTCTCAAAAGATCGCCGGCGCCGATTCCGCAGTTTCAATCGACGCGAACGGTGAATCCGTTATCGAGCTTGAAATTCCTGTAAAAAGCCCGCATAAGTGGTCCGCAGAGACGCCATATCTCTACAATCTTCTCGTTACCCTTATCGACGAGACCGGCAGCGCGATCGAAGTCACTCCGATCAAAGTCGGTTTCCGGCAGGTGGAGATAAAGGGCGATGTGTTTTATGTAAACGGTGTCCCGATCAAGGTCAAGGGTGTAAACCGCCACGAGCACCATCCCGACCTCGGCCGCGCGATCCCGCTCGAAGTGATGCGCAAGGATATTCTTATAATGAAGCGTCACAACGTCAACGCCGTGCGCACCTCGCACTATCCCGATGACCCGCGCTGGTACGACCTCTGCGATTATTACGGGATCTATCTAATAGACGAATGCGACCTCGAGACTCATGGCTTCTGTTACATAAAGGATTGGCACGGCAATCCGCCGTTCGAACCGGATTGGGAAGGTGCGTGTGTCGATCGAATGGTTCGTATGGTCGAGCGGGATAAGAATCACCCATCGATCATAATGTGGTCCCTGGGTAATGAGGCGAATCTCGGTGAAAACCATAAATCCATGGCAAAAGCCGCTCGCGAAATCGATCCAACCCGGCCAATTCATTATGAAGGCGACTATCACCTGCAAGTCGCTGATGTCTACAGCAGGATGTATCCCAGTGTCGATATGGTAATCGCCATCGGCAAGGGTGAATACAATATCGAAGACGCGCACCGCGACTACAAAGAGATGCCGTTTGTGATGTGCGAATACGCGCATGCGATGGGTAACGGCCCCGGCAACCTGCTCGAATACTGGGATGTAATCTACTCCTACCCGCGCCTGATGGGCGGATTCATTTGGGAATGGATCGATCATGGGATCCGCAAGCGTACCCCCGACGGCCGCGAGTATTTTGGCTATGGCGGCGACTTCGGCGACTTTCCCAACGACATCAACTTCGTTTGCGACGGCTTGATCTTCCCCGATCGCGTTCCATCGCCGGGCCTTGTCGAATACAAGAAGATCATCGAACCCGTGATGGTGGAAGCAATCGACCTTAAATCGGGTAAGTTCAAGCTGATAAACCGCTACGACTTCCGCTCTCTCGATTCGCTTAACCTGGCATGGTCGATAGCTGCCGACGGCAGGGTTCTCCAGAGCGGAACGGCGCCTGTTCCGGCGATCAAGGCGCATGAGACCGGCGAGCTTACCATATCTTATAAACTCCCGGCTCCCGCGCCCGCGACCGACTACTACCTCACCCTCTCGTTCTCCCTGTCTTCCGATGAAACCTGGGCTGAGCGTGGTTTCGAGGTAGCATGGGCTCAGTTTAAACTCGATGTCAAGGCGCCCGCTCCGCGTGTGATTTCCGCCGATCAAATGCCGCCGGTGAGTATCGAAGAATGCGATAACATGATCTGTGTCACCGGAGCCGACTTCGAGCTCGCCTTCGACCGCATTCATGCCATGATAGCGGAGTGGAACTCCAACGGCCAGTGGCTCATTAACTCCGGTCCGAAGCTGGACTTTTGGCGCGCTACCACTGATAACGATCGCGGTGGCCGCAACATTGCGAACCAGTGGCGCTCGGCTGGTCTGCACTGGCTCCAGCACCGTGTCGATGCGGTCGAGGTGGAAAAGCTGACGAATGCCGCTCGAATCAAGGCGGAAGTCCGCATCGCTCCACCCGTCCACGGCCGCGCCTTTAATTGCGAATACACCTACACGATCTACGGCAGCGGTGATGTTCTCATTGATGTCCATGGGGTTCCCGAGGGCGAATGGCCCGGCGAGCTCCCGCGCATCGGCTTGCAGATGGCTCTCCCGCTTGCTCTCGATCAGGTTACCTGGTTTGGGCGCGGGCCTGGAGAATCCTACATCGATACCAAACAAGCCGGTAAGTTCGGGCTCTACCGAAAAACAGTCGATGAGCTTTACACACCTTACGTCTTCCCGCAGGAAAACGGCAACCGCACCGATGTAAGCTGGGTCGCGCTCACCAATCCGCGCGGAATGGGCATGCTAGCCGTCGGGCAACCCGCAATCAACTTCAGCGCCCTTCGCTTCACTCCGATGGACCTGGAGAATGCTCGCCACACCTCTGAGCTGACTCCGCGCGACGAAGTAATCCTCCACCTCGATTACGCTCAAAACGGCATCGGCTCCAATAGCTGTGGTCCTGCGCCTCTCCAGCAGTATATCCTCCAAACCGAGGAGTTCCGCTTCAGCGTGAGGTTAAAGCCATTCTCGATAGACAGCATAACCCCCGCCGAAGCTGCAAAGGTAAAACCAGGCAATTGAGAATAAATAAGTGGGAGGGTCCGCCCAAACATCGGACCTTCCCACCCAGCCATCAATAATTAGCGAATCGCCTTTGGAGTGCTCCGCGTCCGCCACTTTATCTGGCTTGCAATCCATAGCCAAACCAACGGTACCAGTACATATCTATAAGTAAGATATCCGTAGCACTGAGTAGGCCGGTCTTAGCCATAGATTTAATACAATTAACTGGCCGTATCCCTCGGACGACAGTGTTCCGAAGGAATCACGAGAGTCCCTCGGACGACAGCAGCTCCAGGCTACTGTCGTCCAGGGGATACGGCCACCATTGCTATATCAAATTTATAGCCAGAACAGGCCTACTCAGCACTACTGGGTATCTCTATGGTACCTGTGCCATTACAGACCTTCACCCAAGCCCAATATTCATTACTCACTACTCATTTTCCCTTATCCCTGCCGCAAAAAGGTGTTTTGCGATATAGCGAGGTATATTTAAGGTAGCCCAGGTGGAGAGGAATGATTGTCTTACTATGTCTACCCCTTTGAATATCGTGTATATAAATTCTCATGATACAGGGCGATATGTGCAGCCTTACGGGTATGCGGTACCTACCCCGGCGATTCAGGCGCTGACGGAAGATGGAGTGATACGGCTGATCCGCTTTGGCTGGGACATGTTCCCGCTCCGGCTGGTGCGCGGATCAACAGTTCCGATGACCTCTCCCTGAATAATCCGACTATTATCGTGGGAAAAGATTGATTATTGGCTGATTGAAAATTTGAATAATCTCGGATAGAGGAATACAATCTGGCTCGGCGAATGGATGTGTCAGGAGGGAACGGGCTTGTACGAAGAAATCCCCACACCGGAAAATGCGCCGCTTTGGGCCTATCTCAGGATTGTAGAAAGCTTTTATCGTGATGATGAGCTCGATGTGGCGATGCAGGCGGCTCAGGATTCGTTCAAAAAGCGCGGCTGGCTCGAGGGCTCCTGGACCGATTTTTTCAACACCCTTACCTGCGAAAAAGACGCGCGCGATGCCTCGATCCGGCACAGGGTGGATGATAACCTGACAATCGAGCTCAGCCGCGATGCTTCCGAGCAGATGTATGAAAACCTTAAAGAGGCGGCGCTGCGGGCTCGCGCGCTGGTGCAGGATGCGCTCGGATTCGAGTTCGTGCGCCCTATCATAATCACAATTTTCCTCCCCGATGCTCCTCTGCCGTATATCAGCAGCCGCTACGGATATGTGTCGCACAAAACTCATGTAGAAAAGATATGTCTGCCCTGGGATGTTGCGTGGTCCTCAAGCGTAAGCCCTGTTGCGCTCGTGCATGAGTTCACTCATATCGCCGAGTATCAACTCGCGCTCGGCAATAGTATTCCGCAGTGGCTTTCAGAGGGGTTGTCGGTGTATGTGTCGCATGAGGCCAGGACTGATAGATGCAAACGTCTCGCGGAATCGGATAAGAAATACGAGCATCTCTTTTCGACCGACCGAATGAATGGCGTGCTCTCCTCGAGGGATCTTCGAAAGGATGATCCAGCGCTCGTAAGCGCGGCTTATGAATTTGCCGGGAACCTGGTAATGTGGTGGGTCGAGCGAAAAGGGATCAAGAGCGTGAGAGAAGCATTCAAGCGAATAAGCGAAGGCCAGAGCACCGAACGCGCAATATCCGCAGCCATGGGAATGTCGATAGGGCGAATGGAACACGAGTGGCGCGAGAGTGTGATGGCAGGTGAAAGTGGTAGCCGGACATGAATAAGCATGGAACTCGTTTTGTGCTTGCTGCAGTTTTGATTGCGGCTCTGGCGTTTGCAGCCATCGGCTTTAGGTATTGGAAGCAATCGTGTAATAGAGCGAAACTCTATGAGTTGATAACCAAGGGTGATGAGTCTCACAAACGTGGGAACGATCGACAGGCCGCGGATTGTTTTTTACAAGCTGCCAATCTCGCCCAAAAGATGCGGGATGATATATGGCTGGGACGTTCACTAAACGATCTGGGCCAGGTTTATATCAGTGAAGGCAAGTATATCAGGGCCAGAGATGCTCTGAAGCGGGCGCTGGCTGTAAGAAAGAGGAGTCTGGGCGAGTGGAATTATCAAACCGCCATTGCAATGCGCAATCTGTCGAACGTGTGCGATGATCTCGGCAGATACGGCGAAGCTGAAAGCCTGCTGCTTAATGCAATGGAGATTGCGAAAGCTACGCGTGGTGTGAATCATCCCAATGCTGAGAGTTTTACAAATGATCTCGGCATTATTAAACTGCATCGGCGCGATTATCGTGGAGTTGAAGAGCAATTCAATAAAGCGCTTGATATTGCCAGGCATCAGAAAGATCAAAAGGCAATATCTACTTATCTAGGCAACCTTTCTTATGCTTGCACTCTCCAAGGCCGGTTCGTGGACGCTGAATCAGATGCGCGGCAAGCTCTAAGCCTGGCGGAGAAGAGCTGCGGTCCGATGCATCTCAACACATTGATCGCAAGATCCAACCTTGGCCGCGCACTTACTGGTCTGAATAAATATTATTTCACCATTCCTGTCCTCCACTCAAAAGTTGCACACTCCGCCTGACTCATATAAAATAGACTCATCTTATAATGAGGAAACCTGCGCATGAAGCGTGTTCACCTATTTTGTATCTTATCCGCGTTTATTGTTCTTTGCTCACTCAGCCATGCCGGAGCGGCAGAGCGCGTTAAGCTGGTTGTATGGGGGCTGCAGGCCAGCGAAGAAGCCGCGGGGCAGCGGGCTACGGTCGCTGAGTTTGAAAAACGGCATCCCGGAGTGAAAGTCAGCATGCTCTCGATGGGTGCCGGAGGAATGAACCCGCAAAAGCTGATGACCGCCATCGTCGGTAAAACTCCTCCCGATGTCATCAATCAGGACCGCTTCACTATCGGCGACTGGGCCTCGCGCGATACCTTCCTGGACCTTACGCCGTTCATCAATCGCGACCGCAGGAAGCTCGACGGCATCCGCCCCGAGGACTATTACGTTCCCTGCTGGAAAGAAGCCTGCTACAAGGGTAAAGTTTACGCCATACCCAACTCTACCGATGACCGCTTCCTTTTTTATAACAAGACCTTGTTCAGGGAAGCGGGCCTCGATCCGAACCGCCCACCGCGAACCTGGACCGAGCTTTTGGAATATACAAAGAAGCTCACAGTCAAAGACCGCGACGGCTCGATTCGGCGAATAGGATTCATTCCGAACTGGGGTAATAGCTGGCTTTATCTCTACTCCTGGCAGACCGGCGGCGAGTTCATGAGCCCAGACGGCCGCACCTGCACGATGAACAATCCAAAGAGCATACGTGCTCTCAAATATATGGTCAGTATCTACGATGCCCTTGGCGGCGCGGAGAAAGTCGACCAGTTCCAATCCGGCTTCCAGCCCGACGCGCTCGATCCGTTCCTCACGGGCAGGGTCGCAATGAAGATCGACTGTGATAGCTGTGCAAACGCCATAGCTCGCTTCAACCCCGATCTCAACTTCGGAGTGGCTCCCGCTCCGGTGCCCGATGATCGCGTGGAACAGACCGTATGCAATGTCGCATTCGATGAAACGGGCGTTCCGCTGGGGTTTGCCAAGTCCGATTGGGACAGGATCAAAGATTCATACAATAAAAAGGGCGAGTTTAGCGGTGAAGCTCGCTATATAACGTGGTCCGGCGGTTTTAGCTGGGCGATTCCGGTCGGAGCGAAGCATACCGAGCTCGCGTGGGAGTTTATCAAGTGGATGAATTCACCCGAGGCGGGGCTGGTCGCCGCTGCCGCTCAGAAAGCATATAACCTGAGCAAAGGCAGGCCGTTCGTGCCGAGTATGCACGCTAACCAAAAATATAACACCGCTGTCTTTAATGCGTTCGCTCCGCAGGTTCCCAAGTTCCGCAACTGCCTCAAGTTTGCTCTGTCGATGATGCCCTATTCGCGCTACAGGCCAGTGACTTTCGTCGGTCAGCCGCTTTGGGACGAGCATGCGCGGGCGTTCGATCAGGCGATCCACCACTCGCAGACTCATCTCTCTCCCGAGCAGGCAATGACGGCGGGAACCCAGGTGGTCCAAAGGGAGCTCGATCGCAATTTCAATCGTGAATTAAAGCCGAAGGTGCCGATGGCGGCGTTGTGGGGCGCGATATTGTTTGTGCTTGTTGTAATGATCTCTGTTATCTTCGTGCTTGCTAAACGGCAGGGGGCGGTTGGCTCGTTGATGCGGAGCGAGGCGTTTGCCGGTTATGCGTTTGCGTCGCCGTGGTTGATCGGATTTTTAGTCTTTACGATAGGCCCGATCGTTGCGTCGATCGTGTTCAGTTTTTGCGATTACGATGTGCTCCACCAGGCCAGGTGGGTCGGAGTGGGGAACTATGCCGATCTATTTACTTACGACTGGGGCATCTTCTCGAAAGCGCTCTATAATGCGGCGTTTTTAGCCCTGATCGGGCTGCCGCTGGGAATTGTGACCGGCCTTTCCATCGCGCTGCTGCTCAATGCCGACGTAAAGGGAATGAGCTGGTATCGGACGCTTTATTATCTGCCTTCGATTGTGCCGGTGGTCGCGAGCGCGGTTTTGTGGCTGTGGGTGCTTAATCCGCAGTTCGGGATCGTAAATGCGGCGTGGAGGGCTTCGCTGACGGCGTGGTTCGGGCTTCAGCCTCCGGGGTGGATGAGCCAGCCGGCGGAGTTCTTCGGAGCGCTCAGCTGGATTTGGAAGCATTCTCTCAGCTTTGTCGGCCTCAAAATGCCGGGTATACTCGCGCAGCCCGCGAGCTATTTCGGGGCTAAATCCGCTCTTATCACGATGGGCTTGTGGGGCGCAGGAGGCGGGATGATCATCTGGCTCGCAGGCCTGAAGGGGATTCCGACCTCGTATTATGAGGCTGCCGAGATCGACGGCGCGAACGTCTGGCAAAAGTTCAGAGCCGTAACTATCCCCATGCTGAGCCCCTATATCTTCTTCAATCTCATAATGGGCACGATCGGCGTGCTGCAGACTTTCGATAATGTATATGTAATGACCGGCGGCCAGGGTTCTCCCGTGGATGCGACTATGATGCCGGTGCTTCTTCTATTCAACAGGGCGTTCAGGTATTTCAGCATGGGCTATGCTTCCGCGCTTGCGTGGATTCTGTTCTCGATCATCCTGGCATTCACTCTATTCCAACTTAAAATGGCCCCGAGGTGGGTGCATTATGAGGCGGAGAAGGGGAAGTAGAGTTAATTCGATAATGCCACGGAATGTTTGAGGCCGCAAAATGCGACCTCAAGACATGGAGATAATGATTAAATGAGTTTCTTATATTGGATTGTGGTTCTAGCAATCATTTATCTTGCGGTTGGCAGATGGCTGTTTGTGCTGATCAACAGCATCCAGCGGCGAGCGTTTCTCGGGCTGTCGACGTTAATTATAAGCACGGCTTTTTTTGTTGGTGTCACGCTTATCATACATTCATTAGTTGGCATTCCGGCAGGTAGAGCTCTGGTTATATGCCTGGCATGCTCCATATTCGTGGCTGCGATAGGCGTGGAGGTAGTATCTTCACGGAAACTCACCTGGCAAGAAAAGAAGCGCCGCAAGGAGCTCTCCCGCCAGATCAAGCTCCACCTCGCGCTTGCATCGGGCGCTATCCTTTTCAGCGTGCCGTTTTATTGGCTTGTTACCACATCCCTTAAGCCCGATGAGAGGACGAACATGTTCCCGCCGGACCTGATTCCCGTGCAGCAGAGCCGGGTTAAGATCGGCGGTGCAGACCACATGATATTTTTGATGAACCGCGACGGAAAGCAGGTGAAAGTCGCGAAGATGGCGGAGCTCGAAGGGGATAACTGGGAGGTTACGCCGCTCAATCAAAGAGATACTACCTGGACGGTTCCCAGCAAGTCGTTAAAGCCCTATCTTCACCGGGTCCTACTCTGGAAGAACTATTCAGATGCGCTCGCGTTCCTGCCGCCGGAGTATCACATGGGCCTTCGCCCGCTTTGGAACACCATTTATGTGACCCTGCTCACGATTCTCGGCACCGTGCTCAGCAGTTCGCTTGTCGCCTTCGCGTTCGCCAGGCTCCGGTGGCCGGGAAGAGATGTGCTCTTCGTAGTGCTGCTGGCTACGATGATGGTCCCTCCCGCAGTTACTATGCTGCCGGTATTCCTTATCTTCAGGTCTCTAAACTGGATCGACACCCTCAAACCGCTGTGGTTCCCGGCTCTGTTCGGGAGCGCGTTCAATGTCTTCCTGCTCAGGCAGTTCTTTATGACGATCCCGAACGACCTCGAGGATGCGGCAAAGATCGATGGGTGTTCCTATTTCACGATCTACTGGAAGATAATGCTGCCGCTTATCAAACCCGCGCTCGCTGCGATCACGATCTTTGCGTTCATGGGGAGCTGGAACAACTTTATGGGCCCGCTGATCTACATCAGCTCGCCCGAAAAGATGACCCTCGCCTACGCGCTTCAGCTCTTTCAGGGGATGCACGGCGGTGAGCCCGCGATGATGATGGCCGCGGCGACTCTCGTAATGCTCCCGGTCCTGGGGGTGTTCTTCTTCACTCAGAGATACATGATTCAGGGCGTTACCCTGACGGGGTTGAAATCATAAAGCCCGGCATACGCATACCGGGCTTTATGATTTATAATCAGTGGCAGTTGCTTAAAGATTGACTGTCTCGCGGGTGCGCTGAGATTGCAGGGCCGCAGTGAAGAGCTTGTGGCTGAGCGCGGTTTCTTCGGGGGTTATGCAGCCCGCGAAGCGTTTCATCGGCTTGCCATGCGCGAGCTCATAAACATACGCCGCCCACATCTGCAGGATCGAATCGGAGAACCCGAACTCGAATATTCCGCCGGTGATGCTCTTGAACGCTGTCTCATGGCCCATATCTATGACCTGCCATGCCTGCTCGCCGCCGCTTGAATAGTCCAGTATCTCGATAGAATTTGTGTTCTTTGAGGAATACCGGGCGCACTTTTTCATCCCGTAGACCTGGCAATACCAGGTGTCCTTCTCTCCCGGAGCGATCCGCTGCGTCTTTATCGTCCAGGGGAATTTATCGCCGGTTATGGGATCGGTTGCTTCACAAAGGAGAGTGGCATTGTCCCAGGTCTCACAGGGCGCCATTCCACCCTTGCCGTCCGGGCGCTCTTGCACGAGGTTGGAAAGCACCGCTCTAACGTTTTCAGGCTTCCATCCCGCCCTGAGCGGCACATGGCATGCATGCATCCCGAGGTCACCCATGCAGCCGTATTCGCCATTAAACGCGATCATGCGCTTCCAGTTGATCGGTTTATTTGTATCGAGATCGCTGGAGTGGATAAACCCTGTGTTTACCTCGATTATCTGTCCAAGCTCCTGGTTTTCGATCATATTACAGAGCCGCTGCATCGCCGGAATGAATGGATATTCCGATGAGCACCTTACGAACACATCCGGATGCTCTTTCGCGCAGGCGAGAATAGCGTCGTTTGCGGCTTTATCTATTCCGAACGGCTTTTCACCCATGAGGTGCTTGCCGGCGGAGATTATATCGCAATAAAATTTCTCGTGCAGGTTGTGAGGCACCGCACAGTAGACAGCATCGACCTCCGGGTTAGCGAGCAGCTCATGGTAATCCGATGTGAACTGCTTGATCCCGGGAAAGTTATCCCTGAACCACTGCAGCATTCCCTCGCTGGTATCGCAGACCGCAGCGATCTCCGGTCGCACATCCATATCCGGCAGGTGGCACCACCTCGCCGCTGCGCTCGCAAACTCCCGGCCCATCAGACCGCATCCAATAATGCCAAATCGTATCGCTTTCATCTATTAATTCCTTATTCCAGTCCCAGTAGCTTTGCGCTGTTGGTGTAGAGAATCTTGTTCAAGGTATCCTTGCCGCCGCCGCATCTCCGCACGGCTTCGATCAGTGCTTTCATCTCCTCGTAGAGGTAATAAGTATACTTAGCCTCATCTTCAGGGCTCTTGCGATTGGTGTTCCAGGAGTATGGTCCATCGGTGTAGTTGATATACTTATCTCCCACATGCTCGCGCACACCTCGCATCAGCATAATAGGAAGATCGCTTCCGTAGAGGATTCTATCTGGTCCGACTATCTTCAGAGCATATTCGAACACATCCGCGTTCAGGTTCGCCGCGGTGTCGAACAAAACCCCCGGTACATCCGCGAAATAGGGCAGTCCCTTCTCCGCGGTCGGCAGGCAATAAGCTCTGCCGATATGGGCGACTATCAGCCTAATCGACGGATATGCTTCCGCTATCTCCAGCAGTTCTTTGGTATTTTCCGGGTCTCCGATTCGTTTAGCGCGCGGTAGATGGAGCATTACAATCCCGCCGCGGTCATTCATCAGCTTCAAATGATCTTTCGGCAGGAAATCGTATATACTGACCTCGATAGAATCTTTAAGAGCCAGGTCGGAATACGGCTTGATCCCGAGAAACCCCTGATCCATTGCTAATTCCAGCTTGGCTGTGCTCCACTCCGGTCGAGTGACATAGAGCGCCATAGCTTTGTTCCGAGGGTCCTTGGCGCCGCTCAGGACATAATCATTGGATAGATCCGTATTGACCTCACGATATACCCCGCCAAAAGTCAGGCAAGTTACATCCTGCCGCGGGAACAGAGTCTGAGTGTTGCTTCTGAGCTGCTCCCATGATTGGCTGCTTCCCACCTCCAGAGCCCACATTGCCTCTTTTCTCTTAGGGCTAACAGGGCCTGCATGTTCCTGCAGTTTGACATGCACATGGCAGTCTATTATCTTCGGCGGAAGCCACTGGGACAACTCCTTCTCATAGACTTCGTTCGCCGTTTGGTTTGTCATAATCTTCTCCTTGCATTAAGAGGTGGGGGGTATGCCCACAAAACATACACCTCAGTATAAAGCATACAGACTTATTTTTACCAGCAGAGCAGCGATGGTACAGCTTATTAACAGGCACGTCTTAAGGCTGACGTTATGTCACGGCAGCCGCTGCATCCACGGTGATATCCACCACGAATCCAGAATTATTTCACTCCCTGACTCATGGGCTTCCACCATCACGGCGCCGTATTTAGGGCTCGATGCAAGTGAGACCGACGGAGCAACCCCTTCGCTATAATCGCCGTAAACAAACGGCGCCGGAACATCGCTCACCCCTGCTGTTTTGCCCTTTAATGACTGCCATCGCTTCAGCGAGCCCAGCGTATAGCACAGATTATTTCCTTTACCTCTGTGCGCTTCCATAACGACCACGCGCTGCTCTCCTGCCATATCTTTATTCAAAGCCAGAGCGATCGATGGCGAATCGCCGTCATCGTAGTTCACGCACTTTGCCGAACGATCGAGCAGTTTTCCGCCATCATCGAAGTCGAACCACGATGTCCACAGCTTCCCGGTATCCGTGTGAGCTTCGACTACGTGCAGCGTGGAGCCCTCGAAGCACGCACAAACGCTCGGCTGATCGCCGTTAAAGCCGGTCGGTTCATCATAAAGTCCGATGGCTGGTTCGCGCTGCTTTTCCAAATTCCATTTTTCGATGCTGAGATTGAACCCGTCATCCCCGTGTCGCATTACCACCGCATAAACCGAGCCGGATGCACAGGTCGCCGTTATGGCGGGAGCATAACCCGCCACCGGTTCTCCCCGCGCAACTAAACGCAGCTTTCCGGTCGACTCGTCCATCTCGAACATGGACACCCGAACTTTCCCCTGTTCTTCGTGCGTCTCGAAAGCATATACCCGGCTGTTATGCTCGACCAGTGCGATATCCGGGTGTTTCCCTTCCGCATAGCTCACCGATTGGCTCAGCCACCCCGGCTGCCCGGTCAGAAGATCCACCGCATAACTGCTGTAACTCAGCCGTCCTGCTTCGTCCTCATGCGCCTCTATAACATACTCTCGATCTCCCACGACAGCGCTGCTTATACCAGGCGCGCTGCCTTTGCAGGCGAGCCTGGTAAACCCTTTTTGCTTCGATGCGCGATAGTTCCGCGCCAGGCAGAGAAGCTGTCTTGCGGGATCGAGATTGCTGCAGATATAAAAATCGCGTCCCTTGTCCATGAGACCCTTGCCGCGGGCTGTTCCGATCAGGCTCATGATTTCGGATATGGTCTCCGGCTTGTCGACTGTATACATCCTCGCCGGGTGGCTGTCTCGTTTACCATCCGGATCTCTCATAAGCCAGTGCCTCATCTCCCGCGCATGCTTTTCCGAAAGCCAGTAACCGAGCACGCTTGCATGCGGCGAGAACGGGTAGGGGTGATCATCGGTCACATCGATATTTAGTTGTTCGCGGGGTGGGTTGAAGCCGGCTGGAGGATAATGTTTCCCCTTGCTGGCTTTGGTCAGCCCAAGATCGAGCGCGACCCGCTTCCCTTCCTCCGGATGCTTTCTCAGATAAGGTCCGTAAGCCTTTGGTCCACTCCCCGTAAGCACCCATTGGATCTTCAGAGCCGGATACTTATCATGCAAGTCGTCGATCTCCCGCAGGAGCGTTCTTATACCGTCCTTTCCACCTGATGTCTTGATGTCAAGATATATGAACGTGGTGGTATCGGAAAAATACCGCGGCATCCGTGCAATTACGTCCCACAGAATCGAATGAAACGTCGCTTCCCTGCTTACTTCATCTTTATCATGCCCGAGGTAGAAAGCCCCGTCCTGATAACGTATATCACACTCGATGGAGTGTATATCCTGCACGGGCAGCATCTTCCACCTCTCGATGAGGTTCATCCTGTGCATGCACGGTAGGATCTGCCCGGCCTCATCTGATGCTTTTTCAGCCGGTGGGAATTTATCCATCACCTGCCACGAAGGCGTCTCCTTTCTCAGAATAAATATTGCTGAAAGCCCCAGGCATATCGCCAGTACGAGCAAATATCTCACAAGGCGAGCTCTCCCTGATTTAGGTGTGATTGCCATAGCGGGCTCCATCGATCAGTTATGATAAGGCACGGTGCCGTTTGCGTCGACTTTATAGCACCATTTTTCGATATATTTCTGCCCCGGTAGAAATTCATCATGGGTGCGGTGTAGAAGCTGCTGAAGCTGAGAATCCAGTTCTTTCTCCAGCTCCGCATATTCCGGCTTTCCGACCAGGTTGCTCATCTGATAAGGGTCCGTTTGATTGTCATAAAGCAGCCAGGGGCCTTTGAGATCGCGGACGAACGTATACCTGCCGGTCCTCACGCCTCGATATTCTCTTCCAGCCGGGCGTATCCATTCACCGAAGGGCGAAGGGCACATGATGAGAACCGCATTGTCCCTGTCGCGGTGTTTCTCCTTGATAATTGCAGAATAATCCGACCCTTCGACCGTATGCGGGATCGGAATTCCGCATAAACCGAGCAGAGTCGGCATTATATCCGGTGTGCCGATAGGCATATTTATCTTCCTGCCGCCTGTTCCCGTAATCGGAGGATATCTCAGTAGGAACGGCACAAGGATCGATTCGTCCCATGGCTTTTGCTTTCGAATCGTCCCCTGCGAACCGAGCATATCGCCGTGGTCCGATGTAAACACAAAAATGGTATTATCCCCGATCTCCGCTTCATCGATTGTCCTTAAAAGCTCACCGATGCAGTCATCCATAGCGGCGATATGCGCGTAATATCCCGCAAGGTCCGCGCGAGGGTTCCCCTTAACATTGGGTCTCAGCTCGATCTTATCGGCATCGAACATCTGCTTATATTTCTCAGGAGCTGTCTCGTATGGATTATGCGGAGGACCCCAGGAAAGAAACAGGCAGAATGGCTTATGCCCACCCGCATGCTCACGGATATAATGCGATGCATCGGCGGTCTGCGCGATGACATCGTAGCCTTTCCATGTATGAGCTTTGGTATCATCTCCCTCGTAGTAGCGGGAGGAGTTATAGTCGTGAGTACATTCCAGCACCTTCCAGTAATCGAAGCCGTGTCTTCTTTCCCGAGGGATATAAGCACTTCGGCCATGGCCGTCGAGGTGCCACTTGCCGATGTAAGCCGTATCGTATCCCGCTCCCGCGTAGGCTTGCGCGATTGAAACCGCGTTATTTCCCAGGCACAGATCGTTAAGGAAAAGGCCGTGTGTGAGCGGGTACTGCCCGGTAATCAGGCTGGCGCGATAAGGCGTACATACGGGGCAGCAGGAAACCGTATTAGTGAACTGCGTGCTCTGCCCGGCCAGTTTATCGATGTGCGGGGTTTTTCCCTTTAAATTAAGATCACCGGCATAGCCTGTCGCCTGCGCGCGCCACTGGTCGGCAAAGACGTATACCAGGTTTGGCCTGTGCGTTTTTTCTTCCGCAAACAATGCTTTACCTCCCTGGACTGAGAGCAGCAGCGCACTTGCGCCTGCTTTCTTGAGAAAATTACGACGGCTTATTATTATTGATGAGTTAGACAATGAAAGCTTTCGCGCTCCTGATAGTTTGCGTTTGATAACTTCTCTCGTCTATTCCTTCGATAATCACCTCGTTTATACCTGCGCGTTAAACCATCATATAGCGGTAAAAAGTTGTTTTTCGCATGCATAAAACAGGTTATAGTGCTGCGAAACGAAAAAAAACGTCGCAAAACGCAAAATTTGGGTTGACATTAAGCGCCGGTCATGGTACAACGCAATAGGATTGATAGCTTGGTATCCAGTGGAGGCATCCAGCACGGCTATGAACGAAGAAAGATTATCCAGGCCGGAGACAATGATCGCGGCTGAAAGAAGACGCCAGATTCATGAGTGGGCGATGCAGAAAGGCTCTGTAACCTCTACATGGCTCGCGGAAGTGCTCGGTGTGAGAGCCGCGACCATCCGCCATGATCTCGATGTGCTGCATAAAGAGGGGCTGCTCATTCGCTCCCACGGCGGAGCCATAGCAAAGACCCTCGGTCCGTCCCGGCTGCCTTATTCTCAAACCCGCGGCAGCTACCTGACCGAAAAAGCAATGATCGGAGAAGCCGCACTGGCTTTTATGCCTCCATCAGGCACGATCTTTATCGGCTCGGGTTCCACTACGTACCAAATGGCGATTAAAATGTCGGAAAACCGGGGGATGCACGTCGTCACCAATGCTCTCGAGGTCGCTCTGCATCTGGCGGCTCATCTCAATATGGATGTCGATGTGCTCGGTGGTAAACTTCGACCTGAAACCTGCACGACAAGCTGTCTCCACGATCCTGCTTTTGAAATGCTCTATTGGGACGTGACCTTCATCGGTCTTCCGGCTGTCAATGTTCCTCGCGGGCTCAGCACCATCGACGGTGACGCGGCTATGTGCACCCGCAAAGTGATCGAGCACAGCAGCAAAGTCGTTTTACTGTGTGACTCCTCCAAGTTCGGACGGTTCTCATACGCAAAGATCGGTCCGGTCAGCCTGGTCGATACGGTAATCACCGATTCGGGGGTCGATTCGGAGACGATAAAAGGCCTGAATGAGCAGGGTGTTGAGGTAATAGTGGCCGGTATGTCTGGAAATGGGCACGCCCCGGGCTCTAACGGCGGGAATGGTCATCATTCCAAAGAAGATTTTTAATTTCGGGAACGGCGCAGGTATTCCGAATAGTGGCCGGAAGACTTGATGTTCAGTTATAAACCGTTCCCGATCTAAATGAGAAGACCCCATTGCAAGGGGGCGTAATAAATACAGGTGGTGGGGAATGCCGAACCGCCGGTTTTATTGGCTAAGGTTGGGCATGCGCCAAGGATTCAATGAATTTTGTCCGAGAGGAGACGAAGGGAGACTTCCAAATGAGAAGCAAATGGTTCTTTGCCTTGATGATGGCTGCTGTCGTTATAATAACGGCTGGGCTGTCTCAGGCGTCCCTGGCTGCCAATCTGCTCCTGAACCCTGGGTTCGAGAGTGGAAACATCGACTGGGCTACGACGTCGACATTGCTCACGAAGAGTCAGTACAACTGGACTTATATGGGCTATGCCTATAACATCACGAGCAATTTCAGACCGGAAAATAAGACTACGAACGCCAATAAGGAGTATCACTCCGGAACTAACGCATCTCGTACTAACACGAGCCAACTTCCCGGCCACACGACCATCTATCAGGATGTATATGTGGCGCAGAACAGCACGTATAACGCGTCTGTCTGGGTCCGCGCGCGCGACCTGAGCAGCGATGGGACCGGTTTCGGAAGCCAGCCGGGCGATTCCGTCGGTATCTGGATTCAGGAACTTGACATCGATGGCAACCTCGTAGTCGATCACGGCAAGGTCGGTGTTACAAAGGCCAATACTGCTTACGAGCAGATCAATTACCCATCGTTCACCACTGCTTCCAATACTGCCAAGGTTCGCTTCATGCTCGACAGCACGCTTGGTGAAGTATACGGAAAGACTCAGATCACCTATGATGACTGCGTTCTCGACGGTCCTTCTCCGACCTGCGTCATTACAGGTACGGTTACTGATGGAACGACACCTCTTTCCAATGTTGCCGTGACTGTGACCGGGGGCAATACTCAATCGGCTCTTACCGGCAGCAACGGTGTCTATGCCATCGCCGGAGTCCAGGCGGATGCTTCGGGGAAGGTGACTGTTCGAGTAGCCCCAACCGGCTATTACGCGCAGACCAAGACCCGCTCACCGTCTCCCGCACCCGCGACCAATACCTGCGATTTCACCCTTATACCCGTAGGCAATAATCTGCTTCAGAACGCGGGCTTCGACGACGGCTGGCCCGCGGGCAATTGGAATACATACAACGCCCGCGCAACGGTCGGCCACGAGGCAGGCACGACATTCTCGCCTACCTCCTACATCTCCGGTGAAGATGCGGCTTGTATTTATTCCAGTTATGCTGGTGGCACTGCCGATGGCGATGGAAGACTTTGGCAGACTGTTTCCGTGCTTCCGAACCAGCCCTACACCGCTTCGGTGCAGTTTACCCCGGTTGGGAATAACTGGACCGTTGACCCGGCTGAAGTTGCGGGATTGTTCGTCAAAGAATACGATGCAGCCGGAAACCTGATTGTCGATCACCCCGTGGTCAATCCGACAATGCTTCAACCGGGCTTCTTTGAGACTCTGACGGATGCATTCACGAGTAACAGCAAGACCGCTGTCATACAGATTGGTGGTTTTGCACACATCAATGAACCCACTCCGAGTAGAGCCATATTCGAGGACTTCGCGCTGATCGGCCCCGCCGGTCCGGCGATCCCGATGCTCTCCGGCGTGGTGACCGGTGGTGGTGCGGCTCTTTCCGGAGCTGCGGTTACGACCTCCGGCGCGGCTGCCAACAGCACCTACACAACATCGAACGGCCACTATTCCTTTAATGTGGCAACTTCTACTTCAAGCTACACGATCAGAGCCAGTCAGGCCGGTTACTATGCTCAGCAAAAGAGCCGTGTGCTGAACGGTACTGACATTGTCCCGTTCGACCTTGTTCCCATAGGGCAGAACCTGCTTGTGAACCCCGGCTTTGATGATGGCTTTGTCAGCGATTGGACCAGGACGGCTATTAATAGTGGTGTTGTCGGTGGAGAAACAAGCCTGAAGGGTGACTATCTACCCGTTTGCCAGACCGGTGAGCAGGCTGCGGTTATCTACGTGCGCCCCGGTAATGGCGGCGGCGATATGTATCAGGTTGTTCCGGTCCAGCCGGGACAGGCTTATACGGCAACAGTATGGTGCAAAGCTTCGTGGCGCACCGTAAAGGGCACCTCCTGGGGCACCGATCCCAACCAGAAGGCAACACTCTACGCGACTGAATACGATGCCCTCGGCAACGTCGTTGCGAATCATACTCTCGATGCGGTCGTCGATCCTAACGCTCCGCAGGTCTATCAGAAGCTGTCCATACCATTCACGACCGCTGTCGGCACTATCGCCGTGAAAGTTGGCGCTACTGCCTATTTAGTCGATGCCTATGATACCAGGGGCCTTGCCAGAGTCGAGTTCGATTCGTTCGAGTTCAATGGTCCCGCATTCCCGGCATCGCCTACGGTTTCGTCGATCAAATCAAAGGATGGCTCCCTCGTCAGCTTAACGGGGAAGATCGTCACAGGCAGATTCGGCACCTCGCCCAACCAGTTCTTCTACATCGAAGATCCTGACAGGTCGGCTGGTATAAGAGTAACGGTTCCTCCGGGCATGGGCGCACCGAATGCTGGTGAGATCGTCAATGTCTACGGTCTGGTTCAGACCGTGGGTGGAGAGAAGCAGATCACCGCCGCGTCGATGGTTCATGTTACCACGGGTGGAACGGTTCCGGGCGCGCTCGGAATGAGCAACCGCACCACATCGACCACGCTGCCTGTTGGCCTTCGGGTGAGTGTTTGGGGCACGGTCGGCGATATCGTCGACGGCTACTTCTATCTCGATGATGGTAGTGGGACCAACCTTAAGGTCTATACTCCATCCAGCTATACGCCTGTCACGGGCGATTACGTTACGGTTGTAGGAATACTCGGTTCCGAGCTTGCTGGCACCGATACTATTCCGGTAATAAGAGCTACTGCTGCAACTAAGCAGAACTAGAAAAGTGGTTTTCGAGGGAGCCTTTTATGGCTCCCTCGAAAAGGTTTGTGTCAAGAGGAGGCCAAGTCGGATGTCCGGCAAGAGGAAAGGTTTTACGTTAATCGAGCTGCTGGTAGTTATCGCGATAATTGCGATATTAGCGGCGATCCTGTTCCCTGTTCTAGCGCGCGCCCAGGCTAATGCGCGTCAGTCAAGATGTTTGAACAACGTCAAGCAGTGGGCGTTTGCGGCAATTGCCTATACCGATGATAGCAACGGTCATTATCCGTGGGCGGGCGCGAATGGGCAATATAAGCATACCGCCGGTCCGCCTCCCATTGGGCAGGGTGGAAAGGCTGTAGCTATTTACGATGTGCTGGCGAGATACGTTTCGAGCTCTCAGGGTTCCGATGGAATCAAGTACTGCCCGGAAGAGCGCGCGCACCAGACATGGGTTCCGCAGATGAAACTTCGCGGCTGGAGTTACTGGTATGATTGCCCGCACAACAATCCTTACAACAGCGCATGGCCCGAGTGTCAGCTGTGCGGCTTCTGCACCGCCGATGTATCGGCGCCCAGCAAGAAACCGTTTATTCGTGAATGGACGAACATTCACAGGCAGGGTAACAGCGACAACGCATTTACGTTTTCTTACTCTTTTTGCGATGGTCACGCTGCCCTTAAAACTCTCAGCGCTGCCTACAGAGGATTGTATTCTCACGCATCTCGCGATGGAATCATACCGACTGTCGACAAGAGCTATGGCTCCGGCGGTGGTTAACGAGACCTGAAATACAAAACGCTTCGTGTGAATCGACGAAGCAAAAACGATGGTGTTGCCAAGCAATTACACCGGCTGACCGATAGCAGTTGAGATAGTTTGGTGTCTGGTATTTGGTGTTTGGGAACTTGTTCCCGAAACTGAGCTGATTCGAGACATATCTCGAAATGAAAACTGCATATTTGTATAAATGTATCTGGAAGGAGCAGTAAGTTGAAGAAGGAATCGTGTTCGGATACCACATATGTCTGGTCGAGAAGAGAGTTTCTGCAGAGGACCAGTATGGCGGTTGCCGGAATGGCATTTGTGCCTCGCATTGTCGCTGCGGAGGCATCAGGAGGTAAAGGACCCACCAGGAAGATCAGGATGGGCGTTGTTGGCGGCGGTTTTGGCGCTGACTTCTTCTGGCATCTGGATCCGAACAGTGAGGTCGTGGCGGTAAGTGACCTTATACCGGAGAGACGCGGGCATCTGAAAAAGGTCTACAAGTGCGACAAGGCTTATGACTCCCTCGAACAATTGATCCTCGATAAGGATGTAGATGCCGTCGCCATATTTACCGGCGCGCCCGATCACGTGCGCCACGCGGTTGCTTGCATGAAAGAAGGTAAGCACGTTGTGAGCGCTGTCCCGGCTGCTACCGAGCTGGAAGATGCTCAACTGCTGCTGGATACCGTCAAGAAGACTGGACTGACCTACATGATGGCTGAGACGAGTTACTACCACCAGGAAGCCATATCCGTCCGGCACATGTATCAGAACGGTGAGTTCGGCAGAATTATGTATACCGAGGCTGAGTATCTGCACCCCGGCCTTGAAGCGTTGTGGTTCGATAAGGATGGCAAGTCCACCTGGAGGCACGGCGCCCCGCCGATGCATTATCCTACCCACATGACCGCGTTCGTCATCGGTATTACGGGTGAGCGCCTGACCGATGTCTCGTGCCTGGGCTGGACCGATGATTCCCCGCTCTTTAAGGGCAATAAATACGGCAACAATTTCTGGAATGAAGTCGGGCTTTTCAGCACCAGCAAGGGTAACTCGATGCGGGCGATCTATATAAAGAGAGGCGCCTGCCGTGGTGTTGAGAGAGCGCAGTGGTATGGCGAGAAGATGAGCTTCTTCTCTCAGGATCCCAGAGGTATTGGACCTGTGATTATGAGAGCAGGCTCAGTGACCGAGAAAGATGATGGCGGCTTTATACGAACGCTGGCTCCGATGGAGAACTACGATCAGCCGCAGTATTGGAAGACCGATCTGCTTCCCAAGTCGCTGCGGTTCGACAGCGGACACGGGCAGTCGCAGACATTCCTTACGCACGAATTTATCGATGCACTTGTCAATAACCGCGTTCCTACGGTTAACATATACGAAGCCCTCGCTATGACAGTTCCCGGCATCGTTGCTCATGAGTCGGCGATGCGTGGTGGCGAAAGGCTGAAGATCCCCAGTTTCGATCCGAAAGCTTGATAGTGGCATGATTAGACAAATATACCGGCTCTCGGTGCTTCTCGGCACAACCCTGGCACTCGCGGCGGCTTGCGCTGCCGCGGGTGTCCCCCCCCTCCATGGCGTTACCATAGCATCTGGATACAGCGGAAAGGTCGCCATTATAGATGCCTCGAACGATTCTCTCATGCATCGAACAGGGCTGTGGTGCCGTGATTTTATCTCACGGCAGGGGTTTCTCGTTAATAATATACTTGCTGCCCGCATTCAAGCGGGCAGCGCACCTCTATGGGTGCTTGAGACCGAAGGCAATTGCCCCGTGGCTAAGTCACTCGGCATTGACACTTCATTTCTCAAGACCGCAAAGGCTGACGCATATATTCTGAGTGTTTTCGAACGACAGGGACGAGCGGTGGTCTCGGTGGTCGGGCGGAATGTTGTGGGAGTGCGCTCGGGGGTTGCACGGCTTGTCGCGCTGACAAAGAACGACGGTAGCCGTCTGATAGTTCCTCAGGCCACAGAGCGGCGCTCGCCTTTCTTCGAAGTGCGGGAGCTCGCGGTCTCGAACCGGGGCAGGCTGTTCAAAGGCACTCCCTGGGCTGATACGCTCTGGCGCAGGTGGAGCGACGAACGGATACGCAAATACGCGGAACAGATCTGGCTGATGGGGTTCAATTCGATACAGCTTATCGAGGGCCGCAATTTCCGCGTAGCTAATGCTGATAAGACCAGGCTTAATGATATAGTCTCAAAAACTCTCGTTTTTATGAGAGCCGCTCACGCCAATGGTATGAAGGTCACGCAGTGGGTGTGGGGACAGGCGCCTTATGATGACAAGATGTGCTGGAATACCCCTTCCGACCGTTCCATTATGGAAGAGGAATTCCGCTGGATGGCAAAAACCTACGGCAAGGATGTCGACCGTGTCGTCGTCCATGTCCGCGACCCAGGCGGGTGTCCTCGTGGAAAAGACTGCCCGTATTGTGATGATTATCGCACTCCTCAAGAGGTCGCCGCGTTTATTTACCGCGAGTACCGCAAGGTGAACCCGAAGGTGGAGATCGTGTTGAGCACCTGGCAGAACCCCGGGTTCTGGAAGGGAGCGCAGGGAGTCAAATTCCTCGACGAGACTTATATGCCCAAAGATATAGGGATCGCGCTGCATAAATGGTACGATGCGGATAAAGCAAAAATGGTGCTGAGTTCCGGCCGCACAGCCGACATCTGGAGCTGGTATCTAAGCGATCACGAAACAACCAGCGATATGTCCCTGTGCATGCGAAGAGTGGATAAATATTTTTCCTCGCTGCCGGATCAGGCATCGGGGGATATAAGAGCCATCTCCACCGAGCTGTGCTTCCATGGCTGGCCGAATGTGATCAGCGCTTATGTCAGCGCTCAGAAGATGTGGTCTCCGCACCGCGATCTGAATGATATCGAGCGAGAGTTCTGTGCGGGAATGTTCGGTGAAAAGAACGCCGATGGGATGGTGGCTCTTTACCAGGCCTGCGAATCGGTAGTGAATCCGCCTCGTTACGACTCATGCCTGCCGCCGCTGAGCGCGGTCTTCGGTAATCCTGAATACAATAAAGAATTCAGGTCCGCGCTGGCGATGGGTAAGAAAGCGGAATTGCGACCTAGTTTCACACCTATATTTTCAACAGCTACCGATCCGCGAGCGCTTAGAGCTTACCTGATAAGGAACCTTTCGCTTGTAACAGTCCTCTCGGAAGCGCAGGAAAAGGTCAATGTGGCGAAGCGCTCCGGCGCGAGCCATGCTGAATTAGAAAAGATCGTCAACGATGCAATATTGCGGGCTGAACCATACAAGATAGATATCGACTACACAGGCCTGCTCGCAAAACTGAAAGATTCGATCAACCATTAAATTCTACGGAAAGCGAAGAGTCGACAAGTGCTGAAAACAAAAGTCCTACTTGTTATTGTTGCTGTTTTGTCATTATCGTGGGCGGTGAATGCGGCACAGAGCCCGCTTGCCGTTCGTTCCAGGGGTATCGCTGTAAACCTCGATGCCCACGGCCGGATTACCGCGATCAAAAATCTTATCACCGGCGCAAATTATCCCGTATCCGCCGACGATTGCCGGATCGTTCTCGACAGCGCCACCATTAGCCTGTCCGATGTTCCTATGAAGCTATCATCTAATATCGGCAACTCGATCGCGTTCACGGGCAGCGCTTCAGGACTCGAAATTACGAGGGTATACACAGCGGCGGCGAATCGCGGCTACTTCAACCGCGATCTGAGTATTAAAAACATATCGGGCAAGCCCATTGTAGTGAAAACCATAATGGATTGCTCGCTGGTTTTCGCAAAGCCGTTTGCATCCGCCGCGTTCCATGACGACAACATGAGCCGCCCGGATATGCTCTACGAGACTTCAGTCAACGTCTTTATGAGAAATCCGGTTGGTGGCTTGTGCGCGGGACTTAAATACCCTTATTTCAAACCCGACATCGCAAATGACCATGTATCGCTTTATTATGAACCTAACTATCGCCTGAAGCCGGGAGAGAAGCTCGATCTGCCGACGATGTTCGTCGCCGCCTATAAGAAACTCGGCTGCACCGTGCGCAAGGCGATCACCTGGAAGACCCGAGTTCTTTCGATGAAGCAGGAGGAGATGGACCTTGGCGAGGTACGTGCCATGCAGCAGGTGATGGGCGACTATCTAACCGAGTATCCTCTGCCTAAGGACGGCTATTATCTATGGCTCAACTGCTATTGGGCTGACAAGACCCTGCGCGGTCGCATGGACGCCCAGAGAGCCGACGGTTATATCAAACTGATGGACGAGGCAAAAATGGCTAAATGCCTCGATCTCGTAACCATCGGCTCGGTCTGGTGCGGGTGGGGGCTCTTTATTAAGCCTGCGCCTGAGATCGATGCAGTAGGAGCGGATGCGGTCCTGCCGCGAAATCCATTCACCGACCGCGTTGTCGAGCATGCGCAATCACTTGGCCTTGCGACTTCCGGTTTCTGCGAGCCCAATGCCGCTACCCGTCACTACCGCAAAGATCATCCTGACTTCAGAATTCAACCCAAACCCAATGGGCCGACTGTGGCCGATAACTGCCACGCCAATCCCGAATACGAAGACTGGTTCTATAAGCTGACCTGCAGCGCGATCGATACTTATCATCTTCAAAAGTGGGCATGGGACCATTCCTGGATGAAGCGCCCGATGATCTGCTATAATCCGACCCACGGTCATGAGCCCGGTAACTGTGAATTCGATGAATATCGCAACGTCACCGATATGATTATGAAACTAAGGCAGCGTTACCCGCGTGAGTTGCTCGAAATTTACTGGGGTCTCAAAGAAGCGGGACCGTGGTCGCTGCGCGGTTTGAGCAGCCTCGAGAACCTTTATGAGAACGGCCAGGATACTGGCCATAATATGAGCATCGCCGATGACCTGCGCTTCCAGCACTGGTATAACCACAATTATCGCTTTATCCCGACCCATCTCGATCTCGCGCAGATCTATATGACCCGCGAGCGCAATGGTCATCTCTATTCGATCCTTTCGGCTCTGAGCGCGAGCACTCACGCTTCGCTCGCCGACTGGACTCCGTTCACCACCCAATCCGAAGCCGATAAGATTTTTGCTCCCCTTCGCAGGTGGAAAGCATGGGCTAATGCGAATCAGGCATACCTGCGAGACAGGGTCGATCTTTTCGGCCAGCCGATCCGCACCGATGGAATCGACGGTACTGCCCACATTATCGGGGATAAAGGCTTCATCTTCGTCTTCAATCCCTGGCCCGAAGAGCACTGGGGCAGCATCCCTCTCACCGATACGATCGGTTTAGAAAAGGGGAGTAAGTTCTCCCTCGATAACATCACCGGCGATGCTCCGAAGCGGCTGGGTGTTTACAAGAAAGGCGATAACTTCGTCTTCCCGATCCCAGGTAAATCTGCAATGCTAATAGAGCTGAAGCCCACGAATGACGCAATCAGTCATATTATCGTGCCTACCGGAACCAAGGCGCAGCCTGCGTTTCCGCGTTATTGAGGATTACCGTTTAGCTTAAACTAGCAGCCATGGTGTTTCGGGAATTTATTCCCAATACACCGGTTACGGCTGATTGTAAAAAATCAATAGCTAAAGGTCAATAATAATGAGTTTCGCATAATGATGTGACATACTGGCGGGTCGGATCAAGCACGAAACCTTCTGCCAGGTTGTCACTACATTACCTGAAACTCAGTAGAAGGAGTTTGATACCTTGAAGCCTATCTCGCTTAGCTGGCTTGATATTATTATCTTCGCGACGTTCATACTCGGAATTATTGCCCTTGGGCTTTTCGCCGCGATGAAAGCGGTCGCTACTAAGCGCGATTATTTCCTCGCGGGCGACAAGCTCCCATGGTGGATGATCGGAGGGAGCATCGTCGCGGCTAATATCAGCAGTCACCATTTCGTCGGTGTTATGGGTGTTGCATATAGCCGCGGTGCGATTGCAATGGTCGGCGAGTGGAACGCTATCCTGATCGGCTTCAATGCCCTGCTTTGGATATTCCTTCCGTTCTACCTGCGCAACGGGTTTTATACGATGCCGGAGTTCCTTGTCCGCCGCTTTGGCAGTTCCGCCCGGACGCTGTATGCCGGTCTTATCCTGCTTACGTATAGCTTCGTCGAGATCAGCGGCGTGCTCTATCTCGGCGCGGTAGCTCTCAAATCGCTTTTCGGTATACCGATGCTGTGGAGCATTGTTACGCTGGCGATTATGACTGGGCTCTACACGGTTCTTGGCGGCTTGAGGGCTGTCGTGTGGACTGAGATGGCTCAGCTCGTGGTGCTTTTGGCTGGCGGTATTACGCTTTCAGTGAAAGCTCTCATGTATGTGCATGGATGGGGCAATTTTATTGCAAAAAGCCCAAAATGGGACTTGATCCTGCCCGCGAACGATCCTGCATTTCCCTGGACTATGTATCTTGGTGGAAGCCTGTGCATCAGCATATTCTATTGCGCTGCAAACCAGTTCATAGTCCAGCGGACCCTTGCCGCCAAGGATGAGTGGAATGCGAGAATGGGTATCGTTTTCACCGATTACCTGAAATTCCTGACTCCGCTCATTATCATCGTACCCGGCTTAGTTGCACCGCTCATCTTTCCTCATCTCGAAAAACCCGACTTCGCATTCCCGGCGCTTGTCGGCAAGCTGCTGCCAAGCGGGCTTATCGGTCTCGTAATGGCAGGATTAATTGCTGCGATTATGTCTCACATATCCGGCGCCCTCAACTCCTGCACCACCATTGCCACCCTCGACTTCTACATCCCCTACGTAAATAAAAACGCGACCGAAGCGCAGGCTGTTCGAGTGGGCAAGATGGTGGGAATTGGGGTATCGATCTTGGGTGTTATCTGGGCAGGAACAATGATTGCGCATTCGAAGCTCCCGGTCTTCCTGTATCTGCTGAATGCTTACGGTTACTTCACTCCCGGCATCGCTACGATGTTCCTGCTCGGTATATTCTGGAAGCGGACTACTCAGGCCGGCGCTCTCGCCGCGGGCGCCCTTACTATTCCGCTGACGCTGATCATCGAGATGGTTTCACCGCATCTGCCGCATTCCTGGGGCCAATACGTTATCCCGTTCCAGAATCGCACCGGCATCGTCTTCTGGATATGCATGCTCGTTTGCGTAATCGTGAGCCTGTGCACCAAACCGAAACCTGAAGAAGAAGTGAGAGGCCTTATCTGGAATAAGGGAAGCCTTTCGCTTCCCAAGGAGCAGCGAGCGCAAATGCGCGGTCTTCGCAACCCGGCGATCTGGTGGGTAATAATCACCGCTGTAGTGATTTTCATGTTCATCCGGTTCCATTGATATCGTCAAAAAAACTACCGCAAGTCCGTCATGCTGATTAATAATGATTAGCGAAGCGCCCTTGGAGTGCGCCGCGTCCGGCGCTTGTATGCAAGACTTACTTATAATTAAAGCTAACCAGTGAGGTAATTAAATATGCTGAAGCCAAAAGCCGGCCTTCTTCCGATGTATGCCGAACTCTACGATAACGCCGCGCCCGAAAAGCGTCCGATAGCCGAAGCATTCCTGCATAAAGCGCTCGAAGCCCTGGAACAGAAAGGCCTCGATGTCCTCTGCGCCCCGGTCTGCCGTCTTGAGCCTGAGTTTGCCACGGCGGTAAAATCTTTCGAGGAAGCCGGTGTCGATGCGATCGTGACCCTGCATCTCACATATTCGCCTTCGCTGGAATCGTCGGATGTGCTCGCCGCAACTGCGCTTCCCATCATCATTCTAGATACTACTCCAGCCTACGAATTCGGCCCGGAGCAGGAGCCTGTCCAGATTTTCTCGAACCACGGCATCCACGGCGTGCAGGACATGTGCAACCTGCTCATCCGCAACGGCAAGTCGTTTCAGATCGAGGTAGGGCATCTTGAGCGCTCGGATGTGATAGATCGTGTCGCCGGGTGGGTTCGTGCTGCTTCGATAGCGTCTCGGATGCGCGGAGCGAGAGTCGGACGCATCGGCGAACCGTTCAACGGCATGGGCGATTTTGCCATTCCGCCTGAAATACTTCGCTCGACCATTGGTATCGAGACAATTATCTGTGATTCTCAGCTTATTCACTCGCTGATGCCTTCGGATGATGATTCCGAGGTTCAAGCCGAAATGGTATCGGATAAGGAGCGCTTCATTATGGATGGTGTAGATGCGGAATCTCACCACCGGACCGTTCGCACCTGCCTCGCCGTGCGTCGCTGGATCGAAAAAGAGAACCTCTCCGCGTTCACGATGAACTTTATGGTAATCGATAAAGCCTCGGGAATGCCGGTGGTGCCGTTCCTTGAGGCGAGCAAGGCGATGGCTCGCGGAACTGGTTATGCGGGTGAGGGCGACATCCCTACCGCGGCGCTGGTATCCGCTCTGGCCTTCGCTCATCCCGATACGACCTTCACCGAGATCTTCTGCGCTGATTGGAAAGGTAACCGTATCTTCCTCAGCCACATGGGCGAGATGAACCTCAGCCTGGTTGCTGGAAAGCCCAGGCTGATGGAGAAACCGTTCCCGTGGACCGATGCGGATAACCCCGTTGTGGCGATAGGAAGATTCCGCGGAGGAAAAGGCGCTCTGGTCAATCTTGCGCCCGGCCCGAATTGCACGTATACTCTCATCATCGCGCAGGTTGAGATGATCGATGTGGAAGGCGAAGATAAAATGGCGGAGACCGTGCACGGATGGTTCAGGCCGCCGATGCCGATCGCCGATTTCCTCGCTGCCTACAGCCGGCTTGGAGGTACGCACCACTCCGCGCTCGTATACGGCGATGTGGTGGATGATGTTGCCCGGTTCGGGAAACTTATGGGATGGAAAGTTGCGGTCATTGATGGAGGTCATGTGTGAGCGCTATTTACCTGGGTATCGATATAGGGACGACCTCGGCTAAGTGCCTCGCGGTCGATGAAGATGGAAAGGTCCTCGCGATCGCGCAGCAGGGATATCCTATGTCGCACCCTCAACAGGGCTGGGCCGAACAGGATCCGGAGGACTATTGGCGTGCGCTTATCGCCACCGTGAGCGGATGTGTGGAGCAGTGTAAGAACCAGGGCCGCGGTAAAGCCGATATAGTCGCTATGGCTATGAGCACCCAGGGCGGCACCTTGATCGTGACCGACAGCGACGGTAATGCGATTTCCCCCGCGATCAGCTGGATGGACAGGAGAGCGGAGCGCGAATATTCGGAACTGATGGAGGAGACCGGTAAGTCCTACTGGTATCGTGAGACCGCTTCCAGGCTGACTCCGCTCAGCTCCGCGTGCAAGATCAGGTGGATATCAAAACATGCTGCCGAATTTACTAAGCATATAGGCAGATATTGCTTCGTCCCCGATTATCTCACGACAGGACTGTGTGGTAAATTCGTTGTCGATACCCCAAGCGCTTCCTGGACCCCTCTTTACAATTCATCCAAGCGCACCTGGTCCGATGAAACGACCCATCTTCTTGGCGTTCCACGCGAATCGCTGCCGGAATCCGTTGAATCCGGAACGGTGATCGCAAACCTGCTTCCCGAGGTGGCAGATGAACTGGGTCTAAGCCGCGATTGCAAATTGATAGCGGGAGCGTTCGATCAGGCCGCGGCTGCATGCGGCGCCGGAGCAAAAGCCGGCAGGAACTGCGTGCTCTCCTGTGGCACCGCGTGGGTCCTCTACGCCGTATCGGTGGCGCCTGTTATGAATGACACGTTCCACATACCGATCTGCTGCCATGTGAGCTCGTCGGAGTGGGGGATGGTGCAGCCATTTACCGGTGGGGCCGCCTACGATTGGCTGCACAGGACATTCAAAGGTAACCCCGACCAAAAAGAGAGCCTGACCGAGCCGCCCATCTTCATTCCTCATCTCTACGGCGGTCTCTCACCTGACTGGCGCGAGAGCTCAAAAGGAAGCCTGCTGGGTCTTACGATGGCTCACACCTGGCACGATGTCGAGCTTGCGATGATGCATGGCCTTGCATTCGAAGCCAGAAGAAATGTTGAAGCGGCGGAGAAGCTGTCCGGCGCAATCCCATCTGTCCGTATGGTAGGCGGCGCCGGAAAGAGCAAAATCTGGCCGCAGATCATAGCGAATGTCCTGGGCAAGCCGGTAGAAATTTCGGATTGCGTAGAATCCGCCTGCATGGGAGCTGCAAAAATAGCCGCGGGCGAGATATCAGCCGCCTGGAGCGATGATGGTATCCGCGAGGTAACCCCAATCCCCGAGCAAATAGAAACCGAATATCACCAGTACAGAAGATACACAAAATTCTTCGAAGCTTTAGCTGATCTCTATGAACAATAGAGAGCAAGAGGTGGAAGGGAGAATTCTCAATTTTTAATTTTGAATGCTTAATAGGCTGTGGGTGAAGGTCTTTACCATATGCTTCGGGCCTCTCGCAGCCCTGCGGGCCATTGTCGGCTGAGGGAGAAAAGCCACCCGAAGCATAGTAGAAGGGAATTTAATCGCGAAAGCACGAAAAAGGTAACAGAGAATAGGTAACAGGTAACAGAAGGGGGAGTCCCAGTCCGCGACGGTTTCAGCGACAGCGCCCGAAGGGTGCGAGAGCCGGACTTGGCGTAGTATTAGCCGCGATTTCAATCGCAGGGGATACAGACTGGCTGCCGAAGGAAAAGACCTTCACCTAATCCCAATACTCATTACTCACTACTCCCTAATCAATTCCTCAAACGCACCCACTTCCTCGGCGTTAGCCAGTACCCCGAACTCCAGATGATACTCGCGGCTCTCGCCCGGTTCCAAAAACTGCAGCGTCCCGCGCTCGCGCTCTTTCGCCCTGCCTTCGGTGTGGCAGTTCGCGGGCTCCATCCCCACGACGTATTCCCGCGCGCCATTCATCTTCCACTGTGTAAATATCGGCAGCTCATTCCTGTTATACTTCACATAAAAGCCGAACTGTTCTCCGCCCGGCATGTTCTTGTTAATCAAACCGGCATACGCGAATCCGTCTTTATCCGCAGCCATATCGTGGTAATAGCAGCGTTCTTTGAAACCGGCTGTCGGAGCGTCGTTCTTATAATAATGCTCTTTATCGACTTCCGCGTTAGGATCGCGAGGAGCAGCGTTCCGGGTGGATGAAACGAACAGCGATCCTTCATCGACCGCGGGAAAACCGCCGTTGATATGATAGAGGATCATGTGCGGCGTCCGCCTGGGACCTTCGTTGGTTATCACATCATCGATCCACAGCTTATTCTCGCCGAGCACAGCCGATATCATCCGCTTCAGGACGAGATTCTCACCGAACAGCCTCGATTCCCTGATCTTCCCGGCTGCCCACATACGATATTTCTCCCCTTCCCACTCGCCATCGGCCCATACGTTGGATGCAGGAGTATTGGAGAAGCGCCCATGGATTCCAAGCGCTTCTCCCTGGTCTTCGCACCGTCCGCCCGCGTAAGTGAGACCACACGTAGTAACCAGCCCGCCGGGGAATGACCTGAGCCAACCGAGACCATGCTCTTCATAAAGAGCGGGTGTTACTTCTCCTGCTGCCGAGCGCCATGCCAGTGACCTGCCGTTATGCTCAGCCAGCGTAATATCTAATCCTCTGCCCGGTACCGCCCTGAAATGCAGACCTGAGCCGGTCCTGAAATCGATTGCTTCGACGCCGTCCGCCATGCCGCCGGAAAGCCTGATAAGCTGAGCGCCGGCAATTTGCGATATATCTCCCACTCTCGCAAGCAGCTCATCTTTTGAATATGTCTTACCGAATAATACCGGCATTATTTTTCCTTTCAGAACTCCGGCCCGTATGAAAGCGGGCGCTCCGTCCAGACTATCTGCCTCACCACGGGCTTTCTCACCTGTATCTGGCTCGCGTAGGCTTCGAAGCCGATCATACCATAGCGGTTCGAATCGATAGGCTCCGGATCGGTTACTTCCAACAGCAGCACTCCATCAACAAATACGAACACATGCCCGTCGACGCTCCCGGATTGTATCCGATAGGTCCGCCCGGGCTCGAACGGGAATATCGGGTTAGCCGCGTTCAGCTTATACTCCGGCGATTTCTCGAAGCCGACCTTGCCTTCCCACCAGCCCTGCAAACCGGCGACATAAGCAAGACCGCGTTCGTTTTTAACCTCGTCCCAACTCCCGTTCCACATCCAGTTGATATCATGAGTGGATGGAAGCACCGTGCGCGCCTCGAACTCCAGCAGCACGTTCTCGAAATAGTTCGCTCTTGAAGTGACCATACCGGGGAAGTTGCCCGGGTTGCGGCCCGTAAGCCACTCCCCCTCCAGCCACCACTGCGCCGTGCGCACCTGCCAATCCGAAGCGAAACTCTCTTCGGTAAATGGACGATTATATAGCACCGGGCAATCGTCGACTATTATTTCCTTGCGCATCAGCAGCAGTCGTTCCATATTGTCTCTACCTGCTTAATCCTTCAGCCCGTGCTTGCTGACCGCGTCCGCTGTGGCAGCGCCTCGCTTTACCACGTCGTACAGCGCGCGCTGGAATGCGACCGGATCATCGACCTGTATAGCGTTCCTGCCGAAAACTACGCCGCGTCCGCCGTCCCGCACGATCTTCTCCGCAAGCTCCAGCGCCTGAATCTGCTTCGGAGTCTTCTCCGCGCCGAGGCCGAGGATGGGAATGGGGCAGGATTCGGTCACTTCGCTAAATTTGTAGGTGTAGAACGTCTTGACGAGATCCGCGCCGAGTTCGGCCACGATCCTGCAGCCCTTGAATATCTGATCGTGCAGTTCTTCCTTTGAAAGGCCGTTGGTAATGGCCGGGAAATACTCGCCGATCACCGGCAGCCCGAGCTTCTTCGCCTCGTTTACGAGCTTGCAGAAAACTTCCACATTCGCGGCATCCCTGGCTTCGCTGCCGGTCTTGAGGGTGAGGCATATGAGGACCACATCCGCTCCCATCGCCGCCGCATCTGCCGCGCTCATAGCCGGAACTCCGATCCCTTCCTTATAATCCCAGTGGAAGCAGAAATGCGAGCTCCAATTGAGGCGGACTATCGACATCGGCGCGCCCTTATAATCGAACGCATGCCCGCAGTGCGGGACCATCCCCGGTGAAAGCAAAACCGCATCCACCGCCGGATCGACCTTCTTCACTACCTCAGGCAGATCGATCATCCCCGGAAGCGGACCATCGAACTCCCCATGATCGATCGCTACGACAACCGCATTCTCACCTTTGTTAAAAAGGCGATTAAGTCTGATATCTTTTCCAGTCAATTGCTGTTTTCCTTTCTAATACCCCAGCTTTGCCTGGACCTCGGCTATCGATTCTTCGATTATATCCATAGCCTTGATCGCCACGTCATTCGGCATAATGATCGGCGGGCTCATTCGCAGGATGTGACCCGCGGGGATCCACGCCAGGCCCTTCCTGAACGCAGTCTGATAGACGAGCTTCCCTGCCTCATCGAACGGCTCTTTAGTCTGCTTGTCCTTCACCAGTTCGACGCCCATCAGGCAGCCCTTCACCCTCGTATCACCGACGATGGCGTATTTCGTAGTCCAGTCCGCCATCTTCGCTCTGAACAGGTCCTCGAGCTCCTTCGCATGCTCGAGCAGGCCTTCTTCCTCTATCACTTCGATCGAAGCCAGCGCGGCCGCGCAAGCCATAGGATTTCCGCCGTAGCTGGTCGATGCGCTGATCTTATCCACCGCGTCGGCATATTCTTCCCTAACCACCATCGCGGTCACCGGGAAGCCATTGCCGAACCCCTTGCCGAGGGTAACGACATCGGGCACCACGCTCCAGTGCTCCATGCAAAGATACTTGCCCGTCCTGCCCCAGCTTGTTAAAACTTCGTCCGCAAAGAGCAGTATCCCCCGCTCCTTGCAGAACTTACTCAGCTTCGGGAAGAAATCGTCCGGGGGCATAATCGAACCCGCCCAGCCTTGAATCGGCTCCAGCACGAACGCGGCTACCTGCCCCGCGGTGCCGTTAGTCAAGAAGTAATCGTAAAACTCCAGATATTTCTCCGTATCCAGAGTCCCGTCTTCCCTGGTCCACCAGGGCCTGTAGGTATCGGGCCTCGGGACCATGTAAAACCCCGGCGAGCGCGTGGGGCCGTTTAGCTTGTTGATATTCGCAAGGCTCACCGCATGCCCCGATTTGCCGTGAAAATCCCTGAAGCAGGAGATGAACTCATGCTTGCCCGTAGCCGCCCGGCAGGTACGCAGACCCGCTTCGACCGCCGTGGTCCCGCTATCATAGAGCTGCACTCCTGCGAGATCACCCGGCAGCACCTGGCTCATCTTCTCCAGGAGCTTGACCTTGACCGGGGTCGTGAAGTCATGCGCGTTCATCAGCGTATTCGCCGCCTTCGCTACAGCTTCCGAGACTTTCGGATGGCAGTGGCCCAGGGTGGTGACATAGATGCCGCTGGAAAAGTCGATATACTTATTTCCGTCGACATCTTCCATCGTGCAGCCCAGACCCTTCTCGAAAACCACCGGAAATAGCCGCACCTGCCCGGAAAGCCCACGGATGTTCTCGCAAGCGCGAGCATGCATCTCCTGGCTCTTCGGCCCCGGCAGCTCACTGCTGACTACGTTCGGCCATTTACCTAAATCGAGCGAATATGGAGTAGGGTCGTATTTTTTCATCAGTCCGTATCTCCTGTATTATCAATTGCACATTCGGGTTCGGCTGTAATGACCTGCACACCTCGTACTTCGAGCGCTTCGATCACAGCCGGCTTCGCGCCGTTATCGGTTATCAAAATATCGAGCAGATTCACCTCGCCGACCTTCGCTCGCCCAAATCTCCCAAGCTTCGAAGAATCGCAGAGCCCGATCACTTTCCTGCTGTCCTTCATTACCTGCCGCTCCAGCGCCGCGCATTGAAGATTGATGCTGGTGATGCCGTGGTCGATATCGATCGCGGAAAGGCCTACGAATGCGATGTCCCAGTAGAGCTTGTCCAGGGCGTCGGCTGAGAGCGATCCGTCGGTTTCGAGGGAATCTCTCACCATCCTCCCGCCCATCAGATCGACTTCAACAGAGGTATTCGAGACGAGATATATGGCGATCTCGGGTGAATTGGTGGCAATTTCTATCCTGTGCCGTTCCTGCAGCCTTAATACGAGCTGATAGGTGGTGCTGCCGGCGTTGATGAACACGCAGCCCGATTCGGGGAGGAGCTGCGCTGCTGCTGAGGCGATCCACGACTTCTGAAGCATGTTGGTTTCGCGAATTTGTGGATACGGTGGAACGGGAAGACCCGCTTCCTTGACCACCGCGCCGCCATGCGAGCGGACCAGCTTGCCTTCGCGCGCGAGAGCGTCCAGGTCATACCTGATCGTGTTCTCCGCCACATCCAGCGCGCCGGCGAGTTCGGACACGCTCACGGAGCCGCGCTGCAGCGCCCATTCATATATCTTGCGCCGCCGCTCCGCCGCGATCATGCCCGATCCGTTTTCAGTTGTTTTTCGGCTGCTCATCTGCTAATTGAGTTTTAGCACATAAGCCGCACTTTAGTCAATGGGGAAATTGCGGAAAACTGAGTTATTTTTAGTATTTGCTCCGATCATTGCGTTTTTACAAGAAAATCATACTCACCCGCACCGATCTCGAATACCGCCCTGCCCCTCTCCGTTCGATTGAAACTGACTCCTTCAGCGGCATCGACCGGTTTACCCGATTCAGTTACCAGCGCTGGGTTAGAGTCCGGTAGATGGACTTCCGCCCTCGTGTTCGCCGGAACCCGGCAGCGCAGGTGATAGCCGGCTGAATCCTTCCATATCGATACGCTGATTTCACCGCGGATAGTCGGCACTCTTGCGCTCAGGTTGTTAATCCAACCGATCTGCGGCCTGATTCGGATTTTCTTAAAGCCATGTTCTATTGGCTCCACTCCGACCAGCAGCCGCGGAATGATATTCGCCGGAGCAGCACCCCACGCGTGATTCCAGTCCAGGTTCGGTTTATACCTTTTATCCCATGCTTCGAGCGTGATCGTGCTTCCGACGTTGTGGATCATGTGGGGCCAGCTCCGGTCATCGAGCGCGGTCATCAGCCTCAGCGCCGTGTCGGCCTCATCCGCCTCATAAAGCGCCTCCAGCAGATGCTGCGCTCCGTAAACACTGCAGGCCATCCCCCGGCTCTTGATGAATTTCACCACCGAAGGCTTCCGCTTCTCATCAACCAGTCCCATAGCAAGCGCGAACATATTTGAATGAAGCGACGCATGATCCGCGCCTTCTCCATCTCGATAAACACCATTTACAGGGTCGAAAAGCTTCTCGTTGAAAGTGCCGTATACTCGTTCCGCTCTCCCCGCGAAAAATGCCGCATCATCACTCTTCCCCACAGCCAGCGCGATCCGCCCCATCAGCACCAGCGCGCGATAATGAAACGCGTTTACGACCGTATTGATCTTTGTGAAAACATAGCCATCAGTCTCAGACGGCTGAGGCCAGTCGACTACATCCTTCAGCGCGTTCCCCGCAAAATGCACCGATTCAAGGAGCGCTTTAGTCATCAGTCCGCCATGGGTGCTGATCAGCCCGTCTTCGCGCTCCAGCGCAATCAGCGTCTTCGCCTTGAGATCATCGTAGCACCTGATGACTGAATCGAGGTTTCCCGTATACATATAATCAGCCCATGCGATAAGCACGGAATGAAGAATCCACTCCGTAGGCCATGTGGGCCGGTGAATTAGATACTCGTGGCTGTAGCGAGCCATCGCATATTCGCGGTCTACGCAGTAGTGCCCGAGCTGGTTGATATAGGCGTCGGCTTCATAAGGTTTTCGCTCCCTTTGACCGTCGATGTAGATGCCCAGGAATGTAGTCGCCTTGATCGAATACTTACACAGCTCCCACACGTCGTTAAGCATGGGATCGGAGCAGGTGAACGAAGCAGCTTCGTCGTTGAATTTATAAAACACCGCCATCTGAGCCACGTTCCCGGCGTTAATTTCAGACGGGCTGCCGATGATCTCGCAATACCTGAACGGTATGACCTCCCCTATATGCTCCGGCATTTGTACCCCGATCTTCTTATGCGGCAACTCCAGCCTATATGTATGCGTCCCCTGCTTAAGAGGAAGAACGATCTTTTGATAGACAACCGATCCGCCCGGGTCGGTTTCGACCATATAATCAGGTCCGCGCATCTCGCCGAGCCGGATTTCCATTTCATGATTTTCGCTGTCACTTGTGACCGTCAGCCTGAGCGTGCCGAAAGCGGCGCGGCCGAAGTCGATGAAATAATGCCCTTCAGCTTTATTGATGATTTTCACGGGCTGAATTATATGCGTTTCGAGCGTGTGCCGGTTCATCCGGACTTTCTCGCCAGGCTCTAGCAAATCGCTCTCTACCCACTGATCCGAATAAAATGCTTCTCCCGGCGCCGCTTCGCCTATGTTGATCCTCTGCGGCTCGCTCCACGGGCTCGGTTTACCATCAGCATCCCATGTCCTCACAGCCCACCAGTATATTGAGCCGCCTCGCAGCGGCCGGCCTGCGTATTCGATATCTATCGACTGCCCGGAGCCGACTTTCCCCGAATCCCAAAGATCGCCCTCATGCCTTTCGATATTTGGTTTACCCGACGCGACGATCACCTGGTAAGCGCTCTGCACCGCGCCGCGCCTCTTATCATTCACAATCCATCCGAACAAAGGACGGTTTGTGGTTATAATCGTCGCCTCCGGGTGACTTAGGAGCTCGCATATAAGCCCCTCCGGTGCGCCGAATATCTCTGATGGAACATTTTGAACTCTACCGGAGTTGTCAACTCGCATAAATCTGATCTCCTTCGAAAATGGCGTTTTTTGCCATTTTCGTTTCCTTCGTGGCGAACACGACAGTCCTTGACCGGCAGTGGTCCGCAGGGCTGCGAGAGGTGCTGCGTAGCAATCACGAGAGTGTTCTGCCACGACCCTATCCAAACCTAATTGTTTACTACTTCCGCCCTTCGCTCATTACCTCCACCTGTAAATTATTCACTAATTGCAAGTAATGCGCATTACTACAAGGTATTGAGGCAATAAGTGTCTAAATCATCAGCAGAAAGATAATAATTAACCGGCGACAAGGGAGGCATAATGAGCAAAACAGTAATGGCGGTAGCCGCTCACCCCGATGATATCGAGTTCGTAATGTCCGGAACTCTGATCCTGCTCGGGCAGGCGGGTTATGAACTCCATTGTATGACCATCGCTAATGGTCACTGCGGCTCCACGACGATGACCAGGGAAGAAACCATCGCGACGAGGACCGGAGAAGCCAGGCGCGCCGCGGAATCGATAGGCGCAGCCTATCATCCTCCACTCGTTGATGATATCGATATTCTCTACGAAAAGGGACTTCTGATGAAGCTTTGCGCGATCGTCCGCGAGGTAAAACCGCGGATACTGCTTCTTCAGTCCCCTCAGGATTATATGGAAGACCACCAGAACTCGTCGCGGCTAATGGTGACTGCGGCGTTCTGCAGGAATATGCCCAATTATCAGACCGATCCGCCCACTCCGGCTATAGATAACGAAATGTGCGTTTATCATGGTATGCCGATGGGCTTGACTGATCAGCTCCGCAACCCCGTACTCCCGGAGATGATTATAGATGTATCAAGCGTAATGCAAGGTAAGCGCGATATGCTCTCATGTCATCGCAGCCAGAAAGAATGGCTCGATGAAAGCCAGGGCCACGATAACTATATTCACCTGATGGAAGATATGTGCCGCCAGGTGGGATCGCATGGTGGTTTTGAATATGCGGAGGGCTGGCGCAGGCACCTGCATCTGGGATTTGGCCCTGAATGCTTCGACCCTCTGAGCGATTGTTTGGCTAACTATATTTCAATGAGGAAAGGATAGGAAGGACAATGAGACCGTTAAGCAAAGTTGCACCGGACTGGTGGGATTACACCACGCTCGACCGTGAGATTCTCGATGACGCCGCTAAACTTACACCCGAGGACATGCTCGCGCTCTCACGCCCGGGCTTTAAGGTAGTTTTTTATGATACGTTAGAGGACTTCTACTGCGCAGAGGCGCTGGAATATATCGACGCATGGAGGCAGTCTACTCCGGATAATCCCGTAGGAATCTGTGGACCTATCGGCCCTACCGAGCAGCTTCCTTTGGTAGCCCGCATTGTGAACGCTATCGATTTGAACCTTAAGGACTCCCATTTCTGGGGAATGGACGAATGGGTCCTCGATGGTAAAGAGGTTCCCGTGGATCATCCCCTCTCATTTGCCAAGGCCGACAAGGAGATGTGCTTCAATCGCATCCGCTCCGAGCTTGCTATGCCTGAATCGCATCTTCACTTCCCAAAGGCTGACCCGAGTGAATATATCAGGAGCTGGGACGGGGTCAAATGCGCGGTGATGCAGGGCGGACAGGGCGATATCAAGCACTGGGCGTTCAATGATCCCCTGAAGCGCGAGGGAGCATACAAAGATAACCCACCGAGCCCTGAGGATTATCTGAAACTGAGCACGAGAATGGTCAATCTGCACCCGGTGACGATCATGCAGAACGCCAGGACATCGGGTGGAGGTAAGATCGACCTGGTCCCGAGCCAGGCTATGACCGTCGGTCCCGTTCAGACCTGGAAAGCAGAGAAGGTATCTATCTGGCATGCCGGTCAGCACGACAACGCCTTTGGCCAGCGCCTCACGACCCTGATGATCGGCAAGAAGATCCCGGACAGCGCTGTGCCGATGTCTCTCCTGGCTCTGCACCCGAATGTGCAATTCAACTTCTTTAGAGGCGGGATTGGAACCTGCGAAGTGGAGATGCACTAGGCAATGTTACAGGAGCCGTATTTATTAGTCCGCGCAGGCGGATTTTGCTCCCTTGCAGGCGTGGAGCAGATATAAAAATCGGAGGAAACTGAATTGAAAATCAAATGGGGAGTTATAGGCGCGGGCGGAATTGCTATGCGCAGAACAATACCTGAACTGGTCGGAATGTCGAGCGAGGCTGAGCTCGTCTCCGTAATGGATATCGACGCGGACCGCGCAAAGGCGGTCGCTGAAAAATTCAACGTTCCGCACTACTGCACCACCGAAGAAGAGCTTCTTAAGCAGGACCTTGCCGCGGTATACATCGCGACACCGCAGAATATGCACTGCAAGCAGGTGGTGCAGGCGGCTGAGGCGGGTAAGCACATCCTCTGCGAAAAGCCTATCGCGGTCGATATCGAAGAAGTCGGCAAGATGGAAGCTGCTGTAAAGAAAGCCGGCGTGAAATTCATGCTCGGTTTCTGCATGCGCAACAATGTTTACAACAAAAAAGCCCGCGAGCTCGTGCAATCCGGTGCGCTTGGTCAGGTAGTTATGGGTCGAGCTCAGCTTACCTGCTGGTACCCGCCGATTCCCGGCGCGTGGAGGCAGGATATCTCCATCAGCCATGGCGGATCGCTGATCGATATGGGCACTCACTGCCTCGACCTGCTCGAATGGATAATAGGCTCGAAGATAGTAGAGGTTGCCGGATTCCAGGACCTGATGACTCACGAATATCCAACGAAGATCGAAGATGCATCCACGATCATTGTCCGCTTCGCCAACGGCGCTCACGGGTTTGTCGATAACTACTTCAATCTCCCTGATGCAGCCGCGCAGAACTCGCTCGAGATCCACGGCACCAAGGGCTCGATCATTGGTCAGGGCACTATCGGCCAGGATCCCACGGGCAGGATGTTCAGCATTATTCAGCCTCAGGAAACCGGTTATAACGCCAATCAGGTCCGCGACAACGAAGTAAAACGAGAGGAATACAAATTCGAGGGCATAGGGCTCTACGGTCAGATGATCGATGCGTTCTCCAAGTGCATCGTCAATAATACCGAACCGCCGGTCACCCTGGAAGACGGAAAGCATTCCGTAAACCTGGTCAATGCGATATACAAAGCAGTAAATGAAAAGCGAGTCATCACGGTAGAGGGTTAAGAATAGATATAGCTGTCTTTTTAGCTAACATCTTTCAGCTGTCAGCTATCAGTGATCTCACTGGTAGTATTATTTATCACAGGCAGCAATAACTGTCGTTCCCGCGAAGGCGGGAATCCAGTCCATCCACGATCCAAAAGCATAAAGGTACTTGCTGGCTGTGATGATAAGGACTACCTTTAATAGCCCTGATAGCTGATAGCTAAATTCATAATGAGGTAAAAGAACGATGTCTGTTCTGGCAATAAACGGTGGAACGGCGGTGCGGCAAAGACCGTTTCCGCAGTGGCCGGTTTACGATCAGCGCGAGGAAGATGCTCTGATCGGTGTGCTGCGAAGCGGGAAATGGTGGCGGTTCGCGTTCGGGCAGGGAGTCGAGCTCGCTGAGCCCGAACAGGGAGAACGCAGCCAGGTCGCCTCATTCCAGGAGGAATTCGCGCATTACCACGACTGTAAATACGGGGTGGCTGCGGCGAACGGCACCGGAACTCTCGAGATCGGCATCCGCGCGATGCGGCTCGATATCGGAGATGAGATTATCGTTCCCGCGTATACTTACGTTGCCAGCTCGACATGCGTGCTCCAGAACAACTTGGTACCCGTGTTTGTAGATGTCGATCCGAATACCTACAACATAGACCCTGATTGCATCGAAGAGGCTATCACCCCGCGCACGCGCGCCATCATGGTCGTTCATTTCGGCGGTCAGCCTGCCGATATGGACGCCGTGACCGCAATCGCCAAAAAGCACGGTATCCCTGTTATCGAGGACGCCGCGCATGCTCACGGCTGCGAATGGCGTGGTAAAAAAGCCGGCTCGATGAGCCTCTTCAGCTCGTTCAGCTTCCAGGCATCGAAGAACATGACATGCGGCGAGGGCGGGATCATCTGCACCAACGATCAAGCTTTCGCCGCCGAGTGCGATTCACTCCTGTGGGCTGGGCGAAAGATCGGGCGGCCGTGGTACGAGTTCCACTCCCTGGGCTGGAACTACCGCCTCACTGAGTTCCAGGCGGCGCTTCTCCGTATACAGCTTCAGCGCCTCGAAGAGCAAATCCGCCACCGCCAGGATATGGCGCGTTATCTTTCCACGCAAATAGAAGTGATCGATGGCGTCTCACCGCTGATCCAGGACGAGCGAACCACCCTCCACGGCTATCATATCTACATGTTCCGTTACGATGAACCTGCCGTCGGGCTCTCGCGCGATAAATTCATCAGCGCCCTTGCAGCCGAGGGAATTCCCGCGTTCGGCGGCTACTCGTTCCCGCTGTATAAGAATCCGATGTTCCTTAATAAGCAGTTCATCAATGGCTCGTTCCCGCTCGGAACTCAGTATCACGAAGACATGGACTACACCTCATTCGAGAGCAAGTGCCCTGTCTCCGAGCGCGCCTGCCGCTACGAAGCCGTATGGCTTCCCCAGAATGCCTTCCTGGGAACAAGGGAGGATATGGACGATATCGCCCGCGCCATCGATAAGGTAATAACGAACAAACACGAGCTGTAGGATCCCGTCAAATGAAAATATCCCATTGCAGAGTTCCGTAACCTGCTATATAATGCGTATTAGTAGCTCGGGAATGGAGTCGAAGTGACACAGCCAAATCCAGGTGAATTAGAAGAAACCAGGGAGCTGAAGCCTGTTACTTTCTGGTATATCCTGCTCCTGACATCGTTCAGCCTCGGGACGTCGGCTGTGACCGTCTGCCTGACTCAGGCCGTGCGTCAGACTGCCGATCCCTACCACCCCAGCGCAATGCTCGTGGGAATCCTGACCAGCCTGATGTCGCTCAATCAGATATGGGTGACGCCCTACGCCGCATGGAAATCCGACAGGATCTGGACTCGCTTCGGCCGCCGGCGGCCGGTGGTGCTGGCGATGGGGCCGATTCTCGTCCTCTTCATCCTCGTTATCCCATTCTGCACATCGCTGTGGATGCTGTTCACGGTCGTGTTCATTCTGACTCTCGCGCAGAGCTCGCAGCTCGCTTTGATCACGCCTTCGATCGGTGATGCAATCCCCGATAAGCAGAGGCCGCTCGCGACAGCGATGTGGCAGTTCATCGCAAACGGCCTCGCTATATTCATCATGAGCAGGTATATGCTCGGGTTGATGGACCCCGGCTCGCACCAGATCGGGCCGAAGTTCCTTAACGTTAGCGTGCAGGGAGCCGGATACTGGCCCTACGTGATCGCAGCCGGTTTGTTCCTGATTACCTCGGCGGTTTATCTCAAAGTGATGCGAGAGAGATACGTGCCGCCAAGACCGGCGGATAAGTTCCGCCTGTTCTCCTACGGAAAGCAGATCGTCCAGCTCCGCGAGCATACTCTCGCTTACGTGGTTCTTCTCTTCCAGCCGCTCTTTGTACTGGTGGGGAGCTGGTACTTTAAAGAAGTGGCCACAAAAGACCTTAACATGACGATGGGCGACTTCGGCAAGGCGTTCTCCTGGGGTGCGATCGCCACGATGGTTACCTGTATCCCCCTGGGCTACCTGTTCAACAGATTCAAGCATCGCAAAGCGATGACGATCGCGGCGTGCCTGATGGCTCTGGTACCGACGACTTACGGGCTCTATTTCATGCATAGCGCAGCCGGGATGGGATTCTTCTTCGCGGCACAGCAGATTGCATTCGCGGTATTCAGGCTCAACTTTATCCCTTATGTGATGGAATATACGACGCCGAAAAGCGTGGGTACCATTCTCGGTTTCACTAACTCCGTCAATGGTATCGTGCGCTTCTTCGCGGTCTGGATGTTCGGCTGTCTTATCGACATCTTCGGCAAAAACTACCGCCTGCCGCTATACGGGGCTTATGTGGGGATCATCGTATGTATCATCTGCGTAATGGCGATGCGCCCGCCGGAGAAAGTGCGGCGCCTGCTCGATGATCAGCCGGATTGAATGCACGATACTCGTACGGTGGTAGTCTGATCAGCATGAGTAGTCATTTTTGACGCGAAAGGCCGAAAGATAGAAGTATAGAAAGAATGTCTGGTGTTTCGGGAACTTGTTCCCGAAACTGCTAATCAATATCTGAAACAAGTTTCCGATATACCAGCTAATAATTTAGCGCAGGTGCGGCAGTAGACTATACCCTTTTAGCGTTTTCTCCTCTCGCACTTAGCGATGAGGTAATCTGGCTTTAGAAAGGACAATTAACCATGGCAAGCAAGCAAGCAAGTTACGCTGCGAGTTACGATGCTGGCGACGGCGTCAAATTGAAAGTGCCTTACTCTTTCTTCGGATCGATCTTCGGCGATGAGGAGCTTGAGGCGATAAAGGAAGTTCTCAAGGGTGAGACATTCACCATGGGCCCACAGGTCGAGGCATTCCAGAACGAGTGGGCCGCTTACTGTGGCACGAAGTACGCCTTCGCTACATCGAGCGGCACTACTGCCTGTAACTTGAGCATCCAGCTTCTCGACCTTAAGCCCGGCGATGAAGTCATCACCACCCCGATCACCTTCATCGCAACCAACGCCGAGATCCTTCGCCTCGGAGCGGTGCCGGTGTTTGCTGATGTCCAATACGAGACTCACAACATCGATCCCAAGAGCGTTGCAGAAAAGGTCACCGATAAAACGAAGGCGATCGTTGTCGTCCACTACGGCACGCAGATCTGCGACATGGACGAAATTATGGCTATCGCTAAGAAATACAACCTCAAGGTGGTCGAAGACGCCGCCCACTGCCCCGGCGCTGAATATAAGGGCAAAAAAGCAGGCAGTTTCGGCGATGTGGGCTGCTTCAGCTTCCATCCTCTGAAGAATATGAGCACCTTCGAGGGCGGGATGATCACCACCAATTCTGATGAGATCGCAGCGAAGGTCTACTCCCTGCGCTGTATCGGCCTCCAGAACTATACCGATCAGCAGGACTACTGGCTGCCGTATCACTATGATGTGGTCGAAGTAAACGGAGTCATCGGCAACAACTACCGCATGGATGAAGTCCGCGCCGCTGTCGGCCGGGTGCAGCTTAAGAAGCTCGATCAGCTTAACGCGAGGCGCTTCGAGCTCACCAAATACGTCAACTCCCAACTCGAAGGCGTTGAAGGTATCGCTGTGCCGTATTGGGCGCCTGATCGCACGCAGGTCTGCTATCTCTATAACCCGCGCTATAAACTGCACACCAGCGGCTGTCCAAAGGATGACTTCCTGCGCATCCTCTACTACGAGGAGGGAGTGCAGGCGATTCTTCACTATCTGCCCAATTATCTCTTCAGCATCTACAGGGAGCGCGGCTACAAACCCGGCTTATGTCCGGTGGCGGAGAAAGTCTTCTTCGAGGAGACAATGACCCTCCCCATGCACCCGCGCTTTACACACGATGAGCTGGATATGATGGCGCAGGGCATCAAAAATGCCGCTCGCAAGGTTCAGGAAAGAAAATGACGGAGAATTATAATCCATTCCCGATGATGGTCGAGATGACCGTAAAGATGGTGTGCGAGTACCTCGATCGCAAGCACTCGATCATCATCCCCCTCGGGGTCATAGAGCAGCACGGCTACCACCTGCCGCTTAACACCGACGCCGTTATTGCCACCGAGATTGCGAAGCTGGTGGGGCGGCGCGCTGATGTGATGGTGGCGCCGACGGTACATACATCGTTTTCCGGCGGCGGGCTCCCCGGTACGATCAATATAAACCCGGCGGTAATGTCGCTCGTGATCAGCGATACGATTGTATCTCTTGCGGCTCAGGGTTTCAGGAATATCTACATATTTTCCTGTCATGGGGGCAGCGAGAACATGGGCGCCCTTGAGAACTCGGTTAAAATGCTCTTGAGGACGAATCCGGCGTGCTCGAATGTGATGATCTCGATCCTGCCGCACTTCAAGTTCGGAACCAAGGAGCATGGTCGAAAACAGGCTCTTAAAGAGGGTGACTGGCATGCGGGATGGCTGGAGACATCGCTGATGATGGCGTTGGCTCCGCAGCTTGTGCGAATGGCCGATCTCGAACTCGATCCACCTGCATTGCTGGATCTGCAGATCAGCCATCCTGATAACTACCAGCGAGCTGAAAAGATCGTTGATGATGAGTTCGTAATCCCGCGAATGACCCAGCGCCCGGATATCCGGATAGGTGTAATGGGCCATCCTGAGAAAGCCTCCGCCGAGCTTGGCTGGGAGATAATCGAAGACTCAGTAACCAATCTCGTAGCCAAAATTACCGAACTCGATTCGAAAGCCGATGGGATATACAAAGAGGTGGAGTTCAATCCACCGCCGTTGCTGCTGAAAAGGTAGCGTTTTTAGCTGTCTTTTTAGCTAACAGCTGTCAGGGCTGTTACAGGTAGCATTTATTATCACAGGCGGCAAATACTGTCATTGCTGCATATTCTGTCATTCCCGCGAAGGCGGGAATCAAGTCTGCAGCAGCATAAGTTTCGGGATTTCCGGGTTGGATTGAAGGTTTATTGGGCTATATGTTAACTCTATCCTCCAACCCTCAAATCCCGAAACACCGGTACCGGTACATTCATCCGCGGCATCCGCGATTCAAAAAGCATGACCATTCCCGGCGCCAGGACTTAATTTATGATAATTGACTCATCAGCTCGAATACCAGCCGAAAACGGTGCTTTAATAGCCGATAGATTGCTCGTTCAAATGGATGAATGGTCCGTCGATCGTGCTGTAATTGCCCCATCCGATGAATTCGTCGCTATATATAATGATGAAGGCAACCGGCGGATCGGTGATCTCGCGCGTCTGCATCCAGACCGCTTCTCCGGCCTTGCGGTAGCGAATCCGTGGTATGGTAATAAGGCTCTCGATTGCCTGCGCCGCGCTTTTGAAGATGGCATGGTCGGTCTCTACATGCATCCGGGCAGGCAGGGCTTTCACCTGACCGAAAGGGTCATCGACCCTCTCATAGAGCTTTGTATCGAATACTCCAGGCCGATCTACAGCCACACCGGCGCCCCTGTCTGCTCTATGCCCCATCAGCTCGCTGAACTTGCCGGACGCCATCCCGATGCTCAATTCATTATGGGCCATGCTGCCTGGAGCGATTTCGGCGGCTACGATGCAATTCCCGCAGTCAACCAGGCTTCCAATATAACCGTTGAAATGTCCTGCACCGCTCCGGGGTTCGTTGGCAGGTTCATCTGCGAAGTGGGACCCGGCCGCGCGCTCTTCGGTTCCGCCTACCCCCGTTCGAGATACGCTTTCGAAATCCCAAAGATTAAAGGCTTGAACCTGCCGCGAGATGTGTATGAAAAGTTGATGAGTGGAAATGCGCGGCGGTTGTGGAGGATCGGATGCAGATAATCGATACCCATATCCATCTCCCCGGCTCGCTTCTCGGAGCCGCCCCCAAGCCGCTCGCTGAGCTGCGCGAAGATTTCGAGAGAGACGGTCTTTCGGGAGCATGGATTATGACCACCGACGGTCTGATCCGCGACACCGATCATAACAACGACATTCTTGCTCTCGCTGTCAGCTCCCATCTCGACTTCTTTGTTCCGTTCTGCACGGTCGATCTTCACCAGGGGGTAGATCATGCTCTTAAAGAGCTTGAACGCTGTAGATACGAGCTTGGCATGCGCGGCCTCAAGCTCCATCCCTGGCTGCAGTCATTCTCGGTCTCTCACTCCGCCATGATCCCGGTCCTGCGCAAAGCCGGAGAACTCCGGATGCCGGTGCTTTTTCACGACGGTACCCCACCTTACAGCACTCCGCTTCAAATCGCCTGGGCAGCCGGGCATGCGCCCGATACACAGGTAATTCTCGGCCATGCCGGGCTCGATGATCTTTTTGAAGATGCAATTCTGGCCTGCATCCGCCGGTCTAATATCTACCTCTGTCTTTGCTCGATAAGCTGTGGTTATATAGAAGAAATCATTCGCCGCTGTCCTGTTGAAAAGCTGCTCTATGGATCTGATGGCGGCTTCGGACCAGGCATTGTCCCCTCCGCGATCAGCAAGATCAAAGCAGTGTGTAATGATAAGGATGTGCTGAAATCGATATTCCAGGATAACCCGCGGCGGCTTCTACCGCCGTCCAAATAGGAGGCTCTATGTGATAACGGGGCATCTCGCGGTAACGATCATCGCCCTTGCCGCCCTTTCCACGATGTATAAAGTCTCTCAGATAAGGAAATGCGAATCGTGGGTGTTTCTCGGGAGCTTGTATACTATAGGAGCCATCGCGGGTGTGGCTGGCTGGCTTAAGATGGGCGCCGGGTTTACGATCCTTCCGAAAGTACTGCTGATGGGATTCGCAATGGGTGCGGTAAGCATGTCATGTTTGGTATGCCTGCTTAAAGCTCTTGGGACAGGAGGTAAGCTTTCTCTCGTAACTATTATTTCTAAGACAGGTATAAGCATTCCCATCATCTTTGCCGTTATCTTCCAGGGTGAGCGTATGAGTCATGCCCGCGTTGTGGGGCTGCTTCTTTTTGTTGTATTTCTGGTGCTGGTCAGCGAACCCCGCAAGGTGGAGAATAAAGAGGAAACAGCGTGAGTAAATGGATAATTTTAGCGTTTGGCGCAATGCTTTTCAACGGCACGAGCCTTGTTCTTCAGAACAGCGTCGATTCAGCATATACGAATCATTTCCTTGCCGCTACATTTCTTCTGAGCGCGCTTGTCTGCTGGTCGTTTGTCTTAGTGCAGCAAAAAAAGCTGCGCTTAGCTGATCTTGCAATTGGCGCGGGTGCGGGAGTGATCAGCTATATCGTCAACTTCTCCTTGATGCGAAATTTGGCTATATGGAAAGCTACGCCGGCACTTGCGAAAAGTGTATCGCTAGTCTTCCCCATTACGTTCGGCGCCTCGATGATGATAGTAACGCTCATTTCGGCTTTCGTCTTCAGAGAGAAACTCACTCCCAGAGGTATCCTTGCGATAATCGTCGGTATAGCATCCGTTGTGGTACTTAAACTGTCATGAGCTACATATAACTTGATGTTCCAGCTTTTATCTCCCCGCTGCCTGCGTTATAATGTTCTGTGCGTGTATGAACAGGTAACGTCAGGCAGAGTTGGAGCTAAAAATGAGCGTAAATCAGTTGAATAAAGTAAGAGCCCTGCCTATCGATCGGGGTGAAGAATGGCTGATGGAACGCAGGAGCATCGATGTTCCTGTAAAAGAATCGGGAAAAGAAACAAAGCCGGATTTACTTATCTGCGTGTCATTAACGAGCGGCATGATAATCGGTGACACTATAATTGAACCGGATGCTCCTGATTCGCAGGTAATTGAATGGGCGTATGGCTGCATGCTCAAACCGATAGCCGGTAAGCCGCACCGGCCGGGTAAAGTGGAGCTTACCGGCGGTAAAATCAAGTATCTCCAGGCAGCGCTGTTGCAGGTCGGAGTGCAGAGCAGCGCGAGCTCTATGCCTCATCCTCTAGTAGATGAAATTGCCGCTGATCTGGTGACCGATCTCAATTCATCCGGACTCCCACCTTACACTATTGGAGATGTGAAGCCAGATGCTGTGGCTGAGTTTTTCGAAGCTGCCAGCGATTATTTCAAGCTCCATCCATGGGAACTGCTTGAATCGGAAGTGCCCATAAAGTTGGAACTGCTTTATAAAACGCCGGTGACATATTGGGCGATTGTAATGGGGTCAGGGGGAGAAGAATTTGGGCTGAACCTTTTTCGTTCGGCCGAGGAGCTATTAGGGCTCTTCAACGCGGAGAATGAAGATCAATTATCGGATGTCGGCCACAAGACCTGGTCGGTGGCCTTCAGCTATGATGATTTCGATAAAATCGGTTCAATAGCGCAAGCTGAATGTATAGCGTATGGTTGGAATATAGCAGATAAATCTGCATATCCATCCGCGCTCGTAGTAAATCCTAAAGCTAAAGTTTTAGTCAACCGTCCCAATCGAAATGAGCTTGCAGATATTACCGCAGCCACTATTGCGATAACAAAAGCATTTTCTATTAATAAAGAGCAAATAGAGAAACATTCAGGAATTATCAGGGCTGCCGGAGATGTTGAAGTTGGTGGCCGGTGCTTTGAAGTTGTGGCAACTATCCCTGCTCCTGAATTTGTCGAAATACCGGAACCATTGCAGCAAGCTCAGATCATCGTTGCTGAAGCATGGGAAGCACGCACTAAAGCTAAACGGGTTGAATTGGCAAAAAAAGCACTTGATATTAACCCGGACTGTGCCGATGCTTATCTCGTTCTGGCTCATGAAGCCAAGAAAGATGATGAAAAAGGTGAATATCTCCGGCAGGCCGTGGAAGCAGGGAAGAGGATTATAGGTGATAAATTCGACTCTCTTGTGGGCAAATTCTGGTCTGACAATGAAACACAGCCATACATGAGAGCCAAGATAAACCAGGCGGATTTCTTCAAGGATATCGGATATCTGGGCAGAGCTATCGATGAATACATGGACATGCTCCGATTAAATCCGGTGGACAACCAGGGAGCTCGTTACGACTTGTATAACTGCTTTATTACAGCCGGACGCGATAAGGAAGCCCATCAACTTCTGAATGAGTATAAAGAAGATACTATGGCTATATGGCTATACACCATGGCTTTACTTAGCTTCCGGGAATCAGGTCCATCCAAAAAAGCCGATCAACAGCTTAACAAAGCTATAGCCGAGAATAAGTATGTTGTGGATTATTTACTGGGCCGCAAGCGTATACCCAGGGAGTATCCGGAGTTTTACAGGCTCGGAAGTAAAGAAGAAGCTATCATATATGCGAATACATTCAAAGATACATGGAAGGCGACCGAAGGGGCGTTGGACTGGTTAAAAGGTATAAATAATCAGGAGGTTCTGTTTTGAAACGATCCCGCATTATGTTCAATATGACCGTTAAGGATGTAGCCGAGGGCCTTAAAGAAACCCAGACCGTAATCATTCCGGTGGGTGTGGTAGAGCAGCACGGCTATCACCTTCCACTCAGTGTCGATATTCATAACTCTACACAAATCGCTGAAAGAACTTCGGAAGCGACGGGATGCTTCGTAACGCCCACCGTGCACTACAATTTCTCCGGCGGCACCCTCCCCGGCACCATCAACATTAGCCCGCAGGTCTTCTCGCTGGTGCTTATGGATATCTGCCAGAGCCTGGTTTTACAGGGGTTCAAGAACATTATAATCCTGCTCGGGCATGGCGGAAGTGAATCGGGTGGGGCGGCTAGAGATGCCGCGGAGCAATTCCAGCGGCTTCGCCCGGAAATGAAGGATGTAACTGTGTGCCTGGTGCCGTTCTGGGAGATTTCGCCGACATACATGAAATCGTTCGACGAAAAAGACTACCACGCCGGTCTCTACGAAACCTCGATGATGCTCTACTGGAAGCCCGAACTGGTAAAGATGGACCAAGCCGAGCTCGACGATCCCGAGATTCTAAATATGATGCGCAACGATCCCGATGCTTACCAGAAGAAGACTAAAAGAGTCGACAGCCGCTTCGTGATCCCGCACATAACCCAGGACCCGCGCATTAAAGTCGGAGTAATGGGTGATTTTGCCGGCGCGAACCCCGAACTGGGCCGCAAAATAGCCCAGGAATGCACCGAAGGTTTAACTGATCTTATCAATAAACTGGAAAGCGCCGGGAGTTGAGGGATCTGCTTTTCATCTGCATTGGTGTTGGTTTCGGGATTTCCGGGTTGGGGTGGTGGCTTAGTGGGTTATATGATAACCCATCTCTCCAACCCTCAAATCCCTAAACACCACACCTGTGATATCACTGAAAGCTGACAGCTATCCCTTCATTCCTAAAGGCTCCGTGCCAGCGTGTAACCGTAGACTGTAACCGCCCCTGCTCCGAGGAGCACTTTAGCAGCCTCATTAAGTGTAGCGCCGGTGGTAAAAACATCGTCCATCACGAGCACTCGCTTGCCCGCAACTTTCCATACATTCCTGATTCCGAATGATCCCTCCACGTTTATCGCCCTCAGGTCGTAAGGTAGATCGACCTGGTGCGCGGTGTTCTTTGCCTTATAGAGCACATCGATTTCTACCGGCAGCGATACGCGCTTGCAAAATCTGTTCGCGAGCTCGATCGACTGATTGAACCCCCGTTCCAGCATGCGCGAATGGTGAACAGGTATCGGGATAACGAGATCGACCTTATTTTTCAGGTGAGTCTCGGGAAAGCAGCGGACGAAAATACCCGCGAGAGAATCAGCGATTACGAGGTGATATTGATATTTAAGCGCGTGGATAGCTTCCCGCAGCGTTCCTTCGAATATCGCTGCGCTTCGGGCATATTCGAAAACGTATTCGCGCGATCTGCACTCACCGCACAGCGCCGACTCGCACTCTATCCCGCACTTCCTGCACACACGCGGTCCCAGCGCAATTACATCCTCGATGCATGCCTTGCAGAAATAGTCCGTATCTACCGCGCCGCACACGAGGCAGTGGGGTGGGTAGATCAGATCGAGCAGGCCTGAGAATGCATCTCCCGCTGATTTGATTGCTCTCTCAAGCATTTTATTGTTTCCTGAAGACGAGAATATCGCGCTCGTGGCTGCCCTCCGGCGTTATCGTCTGCCGTTTCTCGAGCGCAAGGCCGGCTCCTTCGGCGATTTCGATCAGGCGCTCAGTGCCGGGATATATATCCGCCCGAACCGCCATCTCACGAAGCTCCTCTTGCCTGAAACCGAATTGATCGAGAAACCTTAATAACCGGAACGAGCCATCAGAGCGAACTACGGCTGTGAATCTACCATCCGGGGCAAGCACTCGCGCCACCTCTTCGATCACCCGGGAAGTCACCCGCGATTCATCTACCCCATAATGCGAGCATACCACATCGATGCTGTTATCAGCGAACGGCATATACCAAAAACTGGCGACAATGCCGTCCACCTGATCTTCCAGACAATAGCATTTTGCCAATCCTTCGGCGTTACCCAGGCAGGCGTAGTCCATATCCGTTGTAATCAGCCTCGCCGACCTTAGGCCGGTCTCGATAAGCGCGTTCGTGCCCATCCCCGCGCCTGTTCCGAGCTCGACGATCACCTTCGGCTCGCTCTCGAAGACCGCTGTAACGTAGTTGGGAATATGAATCGCCCACGACCGCATCATCTGCCGCATGCGATCGATGTGCGATTGGCTGTAATCCATATCAGATAATCTGCGCCTCGATCTGAGCGCATCTTCGGAAATGAAAGGGACTGATTCTCGACCTGGCTTACCGATCCTCGCGAACCCCCGCAGCTGCTCTTCGCGCGAGAGCTTCGAATACTTCTCGATGGACGCGCGGATACCATCCCGGCCATATTCTTTACCCAGCACCTTATTAAGCCCTCGCGACCACCTCTCATAATCGCGCGAGGCTATTTTGCGCATGATCTCAACGGTACGCTCTTGGAATACAATTTCCAGGCACTCGTCGTACCAATCCGCGATATAACCCGGGGGCAGGAGGATTGGAATTCCTTCGACGACCGGAAATGTCTCCGGGCCGTCCACCTCCTGGAGCAGATCAGGGGCGATCGGCTCCAGGGGCAAGTGAGAAATTGGGGATACGAGATAGCGTAAGTCCACAGGATTACCCTAGGCTAACGGTTCAAAGAAAACTATCCGCTTAAACTCCTCATATCGATTATCGATCTCAGCCTTGGTGAGCCGCTTAAATCGATTGAGGCTGAAATCCTGAACATTGAACGACGCCAGCGTGCTCCCGTAGACCACGGCCTTACGCAGGTTATCATGGGTAAGCTCGCCGGACTTGGCGACATAACCCATAAATCCGCCCGCGAAGCTATCTCCCGCGCCCGTGGGGTCCGCGACTTCTTCGAGCGGATAAGAAGCAGCAGCGAAGCACATCTGATCGTCGCAATACATCACCGCGCCGTGCTCGCCCTTCTTCACGATCACATACCTGGGGCCCATCTCGTGCACCTTAGCCGCGGCTCTGGTCAGGTTCACAATTCTCGTGAGCTGGCGGATTTCCGCGTCGTTTATAAAGACCACATCCACGCGCTTCAAAACTTCTAACAGCGCGTCGCGCTTGCCTGTGATCCAGAAGTTCATCGTATCCATCGCAACCAGCTTCGCGTCGGGAGTCTGATCGAGGACTTTCAACTGAAGCTCGGGGTCGATATTGGCGAGAAATACGAATATGGAGGATTTATAGTCCGCGGGGAGCTCAGGTCGAAAGTCCTGAAAAACATTAAGCTCGGTCGCGTGGGTCTGGGCCTGGTTCATGTCACCTTCATAGCTTCCTGCCCAGTGGAAAGTTTTCCCGCCGGGGATCACCTGGATGCCTGTGGTGTCGATGTTGCGCGAGGAGAGGAAGTCGAGGTGTTCCTTGGGGAAGTCCTCGCCGACCACCCCGACGATACGCACCGGCGCAAAGAAGCTCGCGGCAACCGAAGAATAAACCGCCGCTCCTCCAAGCGCTCTTTCAACTACACCTGACGGCGTCTGGACTGAGTCCAGGGCGACACTACCAACTATAAGAACAGCGTTCGATGAAGACATACAGAACTTCCTTTCAAAAGGTATAACAGGCACAACCTCGTAATATAAACTGACAACTGCTGCAAGTACGTCATTCTCAATGATTAGCGAAGCGCCTTTGGAGTGCGGCGGTCTCCGCCGCTTTATCGGCAGCTTAAATTAAGAATCGTGGCATGAACACTCTCATGGCTGCTACGCAGCACTGTCGTGTTCGCCACGATTCCCAAGGCGCTTCGCTAATCATTGATAGATAAGACCTTCACCTACAGCCAATACTCATTACTCACTAATCATTATCAAATATAAAGCCCTTACGCCTGCTGAGTGCGATGAAAAACCTTCTCCTTCATCACCAGCGCCAAAAACTTCGGCAGTGAGAATACTTTCGATATCTTCTTGGGATTTTGCGCGAGGCGATATAGCCACTCGAGCCCGTGCTTCTGGAACCAGACCGGCGCTCGCCTTACTCTTCCCGAAAACACATCGAACGAACCGCCGACACCCATCGCCACGCATATCCCGAGCTTATCCATATTATTACGGATGAACTTTTCCTGTCTCGGGATTCCCATCGCGACGAGCAGCGCCTGCGCTCCGGAGGCTTTCACCAGTTCGACAACCTCCGGGTCCTTATCGGGCCCGAAGTAGCCGTGATGAACCCCCGCAACCTTCAAGCCGGGGTAGTCCCTGGAAAGGTTCTCCACCGCCTGCTCCGCAACTCCCGGCTCGGCCCCGAGGAAGTATATCGAGAACCCTTCCTTCGCGCTCATTCCGCACATCTCCCGCGCGATCTCCACCCCACTCACCTTGGCTTTGAGAGGAGTACCGAGCATTGCGGCGGCTTTGATGATACCTGAGCTATCGGGGGTGACGAGATCGGCGTTATTCACCAGGCTCCTGAACTCTTCGTCCTGCTGAGCGCGCACGATCCCCGATGAATCGGCGGTCACGATGATATGCGGCTTACCGCTCTTTATAAAACCGCGGATAATATCCAGCGTATCGGTCATGTCCACATTACTGACCTTGACGCCGAGAAGGCTGATACAGGGGATTTCATCAGCCTCATTTGCTCCGTATTTACTTCCACATGGTATTTCTTCAGTCATAATTAGCTGTCAGCTGATAGCTATTTATAATAAACCAAACGTCTCTTCCTCGAACGTTTTAAGCAGTTGATCCGTCTCTTCGATCCGCTTTGCGGCAAGCTCGCGGCCCTTATCCGTGGTCAGAGCCTTGGCGCTCATCTCTCTAAACTTCTTCGTGATCGCGAGCCCGGTCTGCAGGTCTCTATAGGCCATCCCAAAGCACCGCGCGAATCCGCACGCGCCGAGCAGATCGATCGCATCGGCGTCGGTAAAGATCCGCGATTCGAAGCTGCGATCCGGATCACCGCCGTGATGAAACGCGATGATCTCCAGCACGAGCTTCTTCATATCCTCCGGGCACTCCCGCTCCGTCAGGAACTCGCGGATAACCTCCACGGACCGGTCGTAATGCTCCATCCCGGGCTGCATCCATTTCTGATACCCGCCCCAGTCGTGCAGATAAGCCGCGAGCCAGATGGCTTCTTCATTATACTCCCTGCCATCCGCAATGATGGAGACAAGGTGAAGAAGGCGTTTTGCATGGTTAACGCCCCAGTCCTTGCCGTATTCCTGGGTTAATTGAGCTACTTCTTCTCGATTTATCACGCTGATAGCTTCCCTTTCCTATGTTCCTTCCTGCCAGCTTGCAAGATATTTCACCTGCTCCTCGGTCAGGGTATCGATCTTCACACCCATCGCCTGCAGCTTCAATCTTGCGATGTCGGCGTCGATGTTCTTCGGAACGCTGTAAACTTTCTTTTCGAGCTGCGCGTGATACTTGAGCATATACTCCGCGCACAAGGCCTGGTTCGCGAAGCTCATATCCATTACGCTCGCCGGGTGTCCTTCCGCCGCGGCAAGGTTGATCAACCGGCCCTCGCCCAGCAGATAGACCCGGTTGCCGTTCGGCAGTGTGAACTCTTCAGTGAAGTCGCGGATCATTCTTCGGCCTTTTGCAATGCCTTCCAGCGCAGGAATATCGAGCTCCACGTTGAAGTGGCCGGAGTTCGCCACGATCGCGCCGTCCTTCATCACTTCCCAATGCTCCTTGCGGATCACGTGAATATCGCCGGTAACCGTGCAGAAGATATCGCCGATCTTCGCCGCATCAGCCATCGGCATAACCTGGAATCCGTCCATCACCGCCTCGAGTGCCATCAGCGGATCGACCTCGGTGACGATAACCTTAGCTCCGAGCCCGCTCCCGCGCATCGCAAGCCCCTTGCCGCAATAGCCGTAGCCCGAGACCACGAAGGTCTTGCCGGCGAAGAGCACGTTGGTGGCTCGGATGATGCCGTCGATAGTGCTCTGGCCGGTGCCGTAGCGGTTATCAAACATGTGCTTGGTGTTGGCATCGTTTACGGCGACTATCGGATAAGCGAGCACGCCGTCTTTTTCCATCGCTCTAAGGCGAATGACGCCGGTTGTGGTCTCTTCGGTGCCGCCGACGATGTTCGAGATCAGGTCGCGGCGCTCCGAGTGGATAACGCCCACGGTATCGGCGCCGTCGTCCATGGTGATGTTGGGCTTTGCGTCGAGCACGGCGTTGATGTGCTTGTAGTAGGTTTCGTTGTCTTCACCCTTGATGGCGTATGTGGAGATTCCGAAGTCCTGAACCAGCGACGCGGCCACATCATCCTGGGTGGAAAGCGGGTTCGATGCGCACAGATAAACATTCGCGCCGCCCGCCTTAAGGGTAATAGCCAGGTTCGCGGTCTCTGTGGTCACATGGAGACATGCGCCGAGGTTCACGCCCTTAAGCGGCTTTTCCTTTTCAAAGCGCTCTCTGATCAAACGCAGAACAGGCATCTCCTGTGCCGCATATTCGATACGCAGTTTCCCCTTGGGTGCAAGGGAGATATCTTTGACGTCGTAGTCCATTCTCGCCTCCAGAGCGGTTAGTTACATGCTGTCGGATAATATCGTGCAGAGGATCAAGAGGGTTCAATTGCGGAAAGGCTAATTATAAATTCTTAATTTTGAATTATGAATAGCCATGGGTGGTAGTATGTGGCGTATACTTCGGGCCCTTCGCAGCCCCGCCAGCCATTGTCGGCTGAGGGAAAAAGCCCCCCGAAGCATAGTTTACTGCTGTACATAGCAGTTCGGGAACAAGTTCTCGAAACACCAGGCGATACTCCTTCTCTTTTTATCTTTCGGGCTTTCGCGTCAAAGAAGACTATCAACGCCGGTCGGACTACCACTGTACAAGTATTCAAAATTAAGAATTTAAAATTGAGAATTAACCCCTTCCCGCTTACTCGTGATTCGAATTGCGCCTCACCGGGTCAACTATCACTCCGTCGAACACCGCCGCGCTGGATTTCACGCTGCACTTCTCGCCGACCACACACCGCTCGAGCACTGTGTTCCGCATTACGCAGGCCCCGTGCCAGAGGACGCTCTTTTTTACGACCGCCCCTTCTTCGAGCACGCAATCGTCGGCGAGAATCGAGTATTCGAGGAGCTTCGCGCCCTTCTCGATCCTGCAGTTATTGCCAATCACTACAGGATAACCGATTTCAGCAGTAGGGTCAATCTCTACGTTCTCTCCCATCCATACATACTTTCGCTTTTCCGGGACCGAGATCGTCATATCCACTCGCCCGTTGAGCGCGTCCTGGTGGGCTTCCTGATACTGGCGCAGGTTCCCCACGTCCTTCCAATAGCTGGATGTGAGGTAGCCATAAAAGCGGGTCTTTTGTTCGAGGAGCATGGGAAAAAGATTGTGGCCGAAGCCGTACTGAACGCCCTTCGGTATCAGCTCGAAAACGTGGCGGTCGAATACATACACCCCCGTATTAGCCGAATTGCTGAAAATTACCTCGCCCTTCGGCTTTTCGAGGAACCGCGTAATCCGTCCGCGGTCGTTAAGAAGAGCTATACCATATTCCGAGGGGTCATCCACCAGCGAGAGCGCGATCGTAGCGAGCGCTTTTTTATCCTGGTGAAACCGTACGAGGCGCTTTATATCGATATCAGCGAGATCGTCACCGCCCACCACTACGAACGTGTCTTCATCGAAAAATTCTTCGCAGCGCTTCACGCTTCCCGCATCGCCCCAGAGTCTGTCTTCGGGAGAATAGTGGATATTTACACCCCACTTCTTCCCATCGCCGAAATAGCTCTGAATTTGTTCGCCGAGATAGTGCAGGTTCACCATTATATCTCTGAACCCATTTTTAGCAAGCATCTCGACGATGTGCTCCATAACGGGCTTATTGACGATAGGGACCATCGGTTTAGGAATATTTCGGGTCAGTGGATCGAGCCGTGAACCAACTCCGGCGGCGAGAATCATCGCTTTCATAGTTTAATCCTCTCGATAGCTGTCAGCTTTCTTTTTAACTATCAGCTTTCAGCTGTCAGCTATCAGTGATATCACTGATAGTAATTATCATCACAGACAGCAATTACGATGGTCGGGATTTGTAATCCCGGACCAAGAAACCTATCGTTCCCGCGAAGGCGAGAATCCAGTCTGCAGCAGCGTAAGTTTCGGGATTTCCGGGTTTGGTGGGTGGCCCGGTACATCCATCCGTACCATCCGCGATTCAAAACCAGACTCACCGGCCCGTCGACTTTCGGCTGATAGCTACACTACGGCTGAGTCTGTTATATCAGTTCCAAAACCGACTCACGCACAGCCGCAGCCACAGTTTCGACCTCCTCAGCCGTCAATTCCGGGTAAACCGGCAGACTTAACACTTCATTCGCTGCTTTTTCGGCTTCCGGGAAATCTCCCTGCTTATAATTGAGCGGTTTATACGCATGCTGCAGGTGAAGCGGGCTCGGATAAAACACCGCGGAGCCGACACCGCGTTCCTGCAGCCTGGCTTTGAGCTGGTCTCGCTTGTCGAAGCGCAGCGTGAACTGGTGATATATATGATAATTTTCGGGCTTGCTCACCGGGAGCTTTAGCGGCAGATCGCTCAGCGCTTCGATATATCGCGCCGCATGCGTCCTGCGCGCCTCGTTCCACTGCTCTATCCTCGCGAGCTTCACGCGAAGCACCGCGGCTTGGATCTCATCGAGCCGGCTGCAGTATCCTATGTGCTCGTAGGCATAAGTGGAATCGCGTCCGATATCGCCCTGACCGTGGAACCTTAACGACCTGCTCATTCTGAGGATTTCCTCATTGTTCGTGAGCACCATACCGCCATCCCCACAGCCCCCGAGGTTTTTTGTAGGATAGAAGCTGAGGGTGGAAGCGTCTCCGTAAACGCCGATCCCTTTGCCGTTGCTTTTCGATCCGATAGCCTGGGCGCCGTCGAAGACGATCTTCAGATTATGCTCTCGGGCTATAGCTTCGAACTCTTCAACATCCGCGCACTGACCGTAGAGGTGTACCGGCAAAATCGCCCTGGTCTTGTTCGTTATCTTCTCCCTGACCTTCGCGGGATCGAGATTGAAATTATTCGGATCGATATCCGCATAGACCGGCTTCGCTCCGACTATGACTATCGCCTCGGTGGTCGCAACAAAAGTGAACGGGGTAGTAATGACCTCGTCGCCGGGCCCGACTCCCGCGGCTGCCAGCGCCACAACGAGCGCATCGGTGCCGGAGTTTACCGCGATCCCGTATTTAGCCTCGCAAACCACGGGTACCTCAGCTTCGAGAGCCGATACATTTGGTCCGAGGATGAATATCCCTGAATCGAAGACCTGCTGTACCGCCGCCGCGATCTCATCCTTTAGAGCTGAGTTCTGAGCCCTGGGGTTTGCTACTTGTATTGCCACTTTTCTTCTCCTTTTTTATACCTGCAAATGCTGACGGTACCGAAGCGAACAAGCTCGTGCATTTTGTCACAAGTCTCTTAGTCTTCCAAGACTGTATTATCCTGCTTTGCCGATGAGCTGTCAACAAAAGGAAAGGCTGCTGAAGTATATCACATTACATGCACCGAGCTATCAGCCTATCAAGCCACCCAGCCTTTCCTAATTCCCCACACTCTGCGCTGCCGTCCGAGGTTTTCTGAAGAGGATATAGGCGATCCCGGCTAATACTACTACCGCTGTTCCCCATACGGGAGGATGAAGAGTAACTCCGCCCTGAACTGCTCCCAGAATGCCAAACACGAAGAAAATAATTGCCGCCGCGATCCTCACCGGCTTCGCGGCCACCTTTGCTCCGATCATTCTCCCAACCACGATAGCGAGCCCATCGGATATCACCATCCCAGTGGTTGAACCGAGCCACACCGGCCAAAGCGGGTAACGCGCAGCCAGGGTGCAGGTTCCAAGCATAGTCTTATCTCCCAGCTCGGCGAGGAAAAATGTCAGAGTGACCAGTAGAAACGGGCATGAGCTGCTAAAGCGCGGCTTTGCCTCGTCGCTTCCATCATCACCCCTCAGCGTCCACAGCCCGAACCCGACAAATGCAAGCCCGGCTAAAAAGAGCACCCAGTTCTGAGGTAGATATCTTCCCGCGCACCCGCCTATCAACACCGAGAGCACATGTACGAGC
>Ga0207433_10001028_pt1 | contig 62036 bp, 59 predicted proteins | sample YelNatPaOPGAMG01_FD_187559 | JGI IMG/M metagenome (GOLD analysis project Ga0207433, IMG submission 187559) | Hot spring thermophilic microbial communities from Obsidian Pool, Yellowstone National Park, USA - OP-RAMG-01 (SPAdes) (version 3) | ecosystem: Environmental > Aquatic > Thermal springs...
TTCTTCATACAGGAGCTGAACCACACAAATATATAGTTGATGAAGCAGTTAAAAATAATGTTGAGTTAATAATTCTTGGTAAAAAAGGAGCAATGCTTGGTTCTGTAGGTAGAAAAGTAATTGGTAACGCACCGTGCAAGGTTTTGGTTGTTTCAATTGGTGCTACTTTGAATTTTGATAAAATTTTGATAGCAACAGATGGCTCAGTTTATAGCCAGATAGCTGCTGCTGAAGCAATAGGAACTGCAAAAAGATTTAATAGCGAACTTTTGGTTGTTTCAGTAGCAAAAAGAAATGAGAACATCCCTTATGCAGAAGAATCTGTAAAAATGATAAAAGAAGCTGCTGAGCGTGAGGCAGTTAAGATTCAGACAGTTGTTGCAAAAGGAGAACCATTTGAGCAAATTGTTGATATAGCAAACAAAAATAATGTAGGCCTAATATTTATGGGTAAATATGGAAGAACAGGTATAGAAAAATTCTTCATGGGAAGTGTAACTGAGCGAGTAATTGCCATATCAACAAAACCTGTAATGGTAGTAAAAAAGTAAATTCAAAAATTAATTCTATTTAATGAGCTCCTACATGAAGTATTCCTGAAGCAGCAAAAACAAGCACTACGATTTCAATTAATGTGAGAATAAAATAAATAATGTCTTTCTTTTTTAAAAATATAGGAAATATTCTAATATAACAAAAAAGAGTAACTGCCCCTAAAAAAGCTATACCTATAAAATTTAAATAATCACCTTTGTTTGCTATATAAATCCAATTCCATCCTGGTTTTATATCTGCAATTTCAAGATATTTATAGGCTTTTAATTTCCAATATTCTGGCAATTTTTCAATAGGGACTTGATTTGGAAGCAGTCCAATAACATACACAACAAATGAAATAATTATAAGAATTAAACCAATTTTCATTCCAATATCAAGAAGTTTTGCATAGGCAATTTGCTCTTCTTTTACTTCATATTTTTTCTCCATTTTTTCCTCCTTTATCTCCATATTCCAAGTCCCTGTAAAAGGGCTCTAATACCAGCAAAACCTAAAACAATTAAAACAATATATTTTACAATTTTAGGTTTTGTTACAGCTAAAATTTTTACTCCTACAATTGAACCGAGCATGATACCAATAATACTTGGAATTGCTATCATGGGCAAAACAGCTCCGCTATTAAGATAAACCCAAGCAGCAGAGGTATCTGTAATTGAAAGAAGAAATTTACTTGTGGCAACAGAAACTTTAAGAGGAGCTCCCATTATAAGGTTAAGAACAGGAACATTTGCCCATCCAGCTCCAAGCCCAAACATTCCAGCCATTATTCCTATTATTATAAACAGAAGCAAAGCAAATGGAGTTCTATGAACTTTCCAGTTTACTTCCTCTGAAGTTGCAGGATCATAGTATATTCCACTTATTTTTAATGCTTGGGATAAAGAATCTGCTTTTGGAACATCAGGTTTTTCTGTTTTTTTTGCAGTTGCCATGACAAATACAATAAAAAGAATTGTGATTCCTAATGCTATTCTTACAATATAACTTGGTAAAGCAAGACCTATCATTGCACCAATAATTGAACAGGCAGATGCAATTAAAGCAGTTGGAATAGCTAATCTTAAATCAGCAAAGCCTCTTTTTAAAAGACCAGGACCTGCAGCTAAAGCACCTGTCAGTGCAACAAAAAGACCTGCTCCTCTGACAAAATCAATGTGAAATGGGAAAAATCCTCCAACTAAAGGGACATATAAAACTCCTCCACCGACTCCTGCTAAAACTGCAAGGATCCCTAAAATAAATGTAAAGATAAATAAAATTAAAGGCCATGCCCACCATGGTATAGAACTCTCAGAAGAGTCTGCTGTTTCTGCAAATAAAGGAGTGCTGATAAACAAAAACAAAACAAGAAATAACATCCATTTTAAGATTTTCATTTTTTTCCTCCTACGGAAAAATTATAAAAAATTTTATTAAAGTAAGTATAAGAATGTAAAATTAAAATTTTTTATATGTGAATAAAAGGCAAATTAATTTTCTAACCCGTGGTTTTTTATTTTTCTCCATAATGAGACTCTATCAATTCCAAGTACTTGTGCTGCTAATGTTTTATTGCCCACTTCTTTTAAGACCCACTTAATGTATTCTTTTTCTAATTCTTCCAATGTCATGAATTTCCCTTCTTTTTTAGCAAAGACTTGAATTTTCAATTCTTTAAGGTCATCGGGAAGATGTTCAACTTCAAGTTGAGAGGAACTGCAAAGTACAACAGCTCTTTCAATAATGTTTTCAAGTTCTCTCACATTGCCTGGGTAGTCATAGTTTATAAGCAGATTCAGAGCATCTTCTGAAACTTTAAATACTTCTTTTTTCATAATGAAAGAATATTTTTTTAAAAAATATGCAATAAGTAGCGGAATATCATCTTTTCTTTCCCTGAGCGGTGGTATTTCCAGATTAACCACATTTAATCGGTAATAAAGGTCTTCTCTGAATTTTTGTTTTTTTACCTCTTCACGAATGTCTTTATTTGTTGCTGCTATGAATCTAACATCAACATGAATTGGTTGGGTTCCTCCTAATCTAAACAACTCTTTTTCTTGAATTACTCTGAGAAATTTAGCCTGCATTGCTGGAGACATCTCTGTTATCTCATCAAGAAATAGACTGCCAGAGGAAGCTATTTCAATTAATCCTTTTTTCAGGGTTGTAGCTCCTGTGAAGGCTCCTTTTTCATGACCAAAGAGTTCATTGGAAAGAAGTTCTTCTGTGAAGGCTCCACAGTTTATTGCAACAAAGGGTCCTTCTTTTCTTAAAGAATTTAAATGAATGTATCTTGCCAGTAATTCCTTTCCTGTTCCGCTTTCTCCTGTGATAAGAACATTGCAGTCTGTAGAAGCTATCTGTCTCGCTATCTCAAGAAGTTTAAGCATTTTACTGTTCTGGGTAATTATGTTGACTTTTTCTCTGAAATCAAGTTTCTCTCTGAGTTCTTTTATTTCTTTTTTCAAACTTATTTTTTCAGTAGCTTCTTTTACAATTTTTCGGATAATATCCAATTTAAAAGGCTTTGAAATATAATAGAATGCTCCCTGTTTCATTGCTTCAACAGCATTTTCAACTGTTGCATAGCCTGTTATCATTATTACTTCTGTATCAGGATAAAGACTTCGGCATTTTTTTAATATGTCAAATCCATCTACTTTTTCCATTTTTATGTCAGTTAAGACTATATCAAATTGTTGCTCTTCAATAAGTTTTAATGCCTGGATACCGCTGTCAGTAACAGTTACATCATAGCCTTCTTTTTTTAAAATATGTTCAAGATTTTTAAGTGTTATTTTTTCATCATCTATAACCAGAATTTTTCTCATATCTATTCCTTTGGAAGTATTAATGTAAATTTTGTGCCTTTCCCAACTTCGCTTTCAACACAGATACAACCATCGTGTTCTTTGATTAGTTCCTGGGTTATAAAAAGTCCTAAACCAGAACCTTTATCTTCTTTTGTTGTGAAAAAAGGTTCAAAAATTTTTGAAAGCACTTCAGATGAAATGCCTGAACCGTTATCCTTTACTTCAAATACTACTGATTCCTTATTAAAGGGAAATTCACCAATGCATCTACCCTGATTTTTTGACGATAAGATTTTATCTAAGACCTCTTGATTTGTATAGTAAGCTCTGATAATTACTTCTCCTTCAGGTTCAACTGCATGGATTGCATTTTTAATAAGATTCAAAAGAGCCTGCTGGATTCTTTGTTTGTCAGCATTGATAAAAAGTTCTTTTTCTGCGTCTAAAATTAAATTTACTTTTGTTGGAATTTCACCCTTTATTAGTATAATTGTTTCTTCAATAAGATTCCGTACATTGATTTTTTCTTTTGATAAATCTTTTCTTCTTGAGAATTCAAGAACAGTTTTAATAATATTTTTTGCTCTTTCAGTTTGCGATTCTATTGCTTGAAGAAGTTCTTTTTTGTATGTAGTATCTGCTTCTTCAAGTTCTTCAATCAGTATCTGGCAGGAAGTTGATATATTTGATAGAGGATTGTTAAGTTCATGGGCAATGCCTGAAAGAAGAGTTCCAAGAGAAGAAAGTTTTTCAGCCTGTATTAACTGTTTATGTTTATTATCTAATTCTTTAAGCATCTTATTGAAGGCTTTAACCAGAGATTTGATTTCTTTATCTTTTGATTTAAGCTGTACTGCATCAATTTTCCCATTTGCAATTTCCTGCATTTCTGTTTCCAGTTCCTGCAATGGTTTAATTATTGTTTTTGTAAGTAATAAACCAAAGCCGATGAAAGGGATTACAAAAAATAAGCCTATGAATAAAAAACTGTAGTTTAGAATTTTATTAAGACTGTTTTTGATTATTTTTTGTTCGTATTTTTTAATATATTCTGCCGTTGATGTAAGGATTTTCCCTTTTTCTCTGATTTTTGTTTCTAATAGCTGAGTCTCTTTAAAATGAATTTTTTCTTTTAAATCTATCATCATTTGTTCATAACTCTGAAGGGTGGCATAAAGATTTTTAAACTCTTTTTCTATCTTGAGTCCTTCAAAGTTTTCTTTTTCTATAATGTCTTTAACAATCTTAATGTAGTTCAGGTTTTCTTCATAATCCTGTTCATTACCGTACAGGAAAAAATTTTTTTCTGTTCTTCTTACTTCCTGAATTGCTTCAAAAAGATTTGAAATACTTTCATGAAGCTCAATTTTTTTATATACCACCCAGATTTCTGATAAAAAAATTGCTGAAATGCTTATACTTACAAAAATTCCTGCAACGTAAAAAAGCATGATTTTTTGAGCAATACTTTTAGGAAACATAATTTATTATTTAATTTAAAATATATAGTTTGCAAAATGCAACAAAAAGTTTAATTTTGAAACATCTGATAAGAGAGCAAGAATAATAAAACTCTGATAAATAAAAACTTTTTATTCTGGCATTAAAAATGCTAATTATTTTATTAGAAATTAATTAAAAGAGGAGGTCAGAGATGTTTAAAAAAATTATGGAAACTTTTGAAAAATTGTTTGTTGCCATTGCTTTTGCTGAAGCAGGAGAATTTGATACAGCAAGGGAGATATTAAGAGAAAAAAGAGAAATACCTACAAAAAGAATAAGACCAGAACAAAGAAACAGAGTTCAAATGAGAGCTTAACATGCAGGGGGTTAACCCCTGCATTTTCTGAAATTAAATCAGTACTTTATCTATTACATCCTCAATTTTTTCCATAAATAAAATTTCCAAATCTTGTTTAAAATCCTCTGGTAAGTTTTCTATATCTACTTTATTTCTGTGAGGAATTATCACTGTTTTTACACCAGCTCTTTTTGCAGCAAGAATTTTCTCTTTGATACCTCCCACAGGAAGTATTCTTCCACTTAAAGTAAGTTCTCCTGTGACTGCAACATCTCTTCTTGCAGGTCTGTTTGTAAACAAAGAAATCAATGCAATTGCTATTGTAGCACCTGCTGAAGGTCCATCTTTTGGAATAGCACCTGCTGGGACATGAATATGTATATCCTGATTTTCAAAGACATCTTCTGAAATACCAAAAACATAAGCATTGCTTTTTATATAACTCAGGGCTGCCTGTGCAGATTCTCTCATAATGCTTCCAAGTGAACCAGTAAGAATAAGCTCTCTTTTGCCTTTCATTTTAGCTACTTCAACAAATATAATGTCTCCACCTGTTTCTGTCCATACAAGTCCTGTGACAACACCAACTCTGTTTTTTGCATCAGCTACTTCAAAGTAATATCTTCTTGGACCAAGATATTTCTCTACTACTTCAGGAGTTATTATTATTGAGTTTCTTGGCATATTATCTTTCACTACTTCTGTTGCTATTTTTCTGCATATTGTTGCAATCATTCTTTCAAGATTTCTTATTCCAGCCTCTCTTGTATACTCCTGAATAATTTTAAAAATGGCTTCTTCTGTGAAATTAGGAGGGAATTCTGTCAGTCCCTGCTCTGTTATTTGTTTTGGAATTAAGTGTTTTAAAGCTATGTTTTTCTTCTCTTCTTCAGTATATCCTGAAAACTCTATAACTTCCATTCTGTCAAAAAGGGCTGGCTGAATATTATCAGGTATGTTTGCTGTTACTATAAACATAACTCCTGATAGGTCAAAGGGAACATCAAGATAATGGTCAATGAAAGCGTAGTTTTGTTCAGGGTCAAGGGCTTCAAGTAATGCAGAAGCAGGGTCTCCCTTAAAATCCTGACAGATTTTGTCTACTTCATCAAGCATTAAAACAGGGTTTGCAACACCTGTTCGCCTGATTTCTTCAATTATTCTGCCCGGTTTTGCTCCTGCATAGGTTCTTCTGTGTCCTCTTATTTCAGCTTCATCTTTAATCCCGCCAAGAGAAATTCTTGCAAATTTTCTCCCAAGTGCATCTGCAATTGATTTCCCGATGGATGTTTTTCCTGTTCCAGGCGGTCCTGCAAAACAAAGGATAGAACCCTTTGTTGATATTGTTGAAACCCTGTCCTGAATAGCCTGTTTTATTGCTAATTTTACTTCTTCTATTTTAAAGGGTTTTGCAATATAGTGAAAGGCTCCTCTTTTTATTGCTTCAACAGCATTGTCTAAAGCCGGATAGGCAGTTATCATAATAACTTTTGTATTTGGATATTTTGCTTTGACTTTTTCAAGTACAGCAAAACCGTCTAAACCTTCCATTCTTATATCAGTAAGAACAATTTCAAATTCCTGTTCATCAAGAATTTTAAATGCCTCTGCTCCATTTTTTGCAGTCATTACATTGTAATTTTCTTTTGTTAAGACATGTTCAATATTTTTTCTTGCAATTTCTTCATCATCAATAACTAAAATTCTTGGAGTTCTATTTGATGAAAGAATCTTTACTGCAAGATGTTCAAGAATTCTATTTTTCACTCCGTAAAGCCCATAATGCCTTTCATTTAAAATTCTTTCAGCTCTTTCGAGATCAAGATTATCTGAAGTTTTTTTATTCCATGGAAGGCTTGTAAGATATTCAATATATGTTAATGTGATTGTATATTCTGCTGTTGAAGGATTCATTTTTGAAAGAAGATCAAGCTCTTTAAGAGCAATATCCTCAACACAGGAAGGCATTCCAGACTGAGAGATTTTTCTCTTTAACTCTTCTACGATTGTTACCTGATTTTCATCTATTTGATTATTTTTTTTAAATAACCTCATTTATAGCCTCTATTGCATTTTACAAATATAACGATGCATTTTGCAACATAAAAATTTTTCTTGCAAAAAAGATTCCCAATAAATTCAATGAGTTAGACAAATTAATTTTCTGGCATAGCAATTGTTTTTAATAAACAGGAGGTGTTTGTAATGAGTATAAAAGATTTAATGAAAAGATTTGAAGATTTTATGTCAGCTATAACATTTGCTGAGGCAGGTGATTATGAAACTGCTCAGCTCATTATAAGAAAGAAACCCCAGATTTTAGTAATTCTTTCAGATAAAGAGGATATTTCAGCATTAAAATATGCAGTCAACTTAGGAAAAAGAATTAATGGAACATTAAAAATTCTCTGTAAAGAAGGCTTTACAGAGGAGCAGTGCAAAATCTTTAAAGAGAAATATGAATTCTTAGAATTTGATAATTTTTCACCAAACAAGTTAAAAACTCATATTGAGAAAGCCGATCTGATAATCCTGTCTGATGAAAAAGTGATTAATGGGATTAAATTTTCAGATGTTCCTTTAATTTTTGTTCAAAAAAATAAAAATTTAGTAGGAGGAGGATAATATGCAAAGAAAAAAGAAACCCTTAATTAAGCTTTTGTTTTACGGAGCAGCTACAGCAGGTTTATATTCTGTGCTGTTTTTTAATGAGCCTATTGTTAAAACCCTTTGTGCCAGAGGAGGATTATATGCATTGTTTCCCGTTGTAACCGCCTTTATTTTCTCCTTTGCCCATGGTAATTTCACAAACTATTTCTGGCAGACTCTTGGAATTGAAGCAAAGAAAAAGAGGGTTGAAGTAACTCAACAGGATAGACCTGAAGAGAGAAAAGAAATTAGAACCCAATTAAGAGCATAACAAAATAAAAGGAGGAGATATCATGGAACTTATAACAAATTTCATTGATTTAAACTGGATAAATGTAATGTATCTGTTCTTTGTAGGTTTTGTAGGAGGACTTGTAAGTGGATTCATAGGTTCAGGTGGAGCTTTTGTTTTAACGCCTGGAATGATGAGTATGGGAGTACCTGGTCTGGTTGCTGTTGCGTCAAATATGTGTCATAAATTCCCAAAAGCACTTGTCGGAGCTATAAAAAGGGCTAAATTTGGTCAGGTTGATGTTAAGTTAGGCTTAGTTATGGGAGCTTCAGCAGAAGCAGGGGTTTTGGTTGGTGCTCATATTCAGGAACATATAAAGAAAACATTTGGTGATGCAGGCTCAAATCTTTATGTTAGCATGGCTTTTGTTGTTGTTCTTGGAATAGTTGGCACATATGTTCTTTTAGATGCAATGAAAACAAAAAATAATGAACTGACAAATAAACCTGAGACTGTGACAAAAATTGCTAAATGGGTTCAGTCAATTCATATTCCTGGAACAATGGTTTATTTTAGAAGTCTTGGGACAAAAGTTTCTGTTTTATTCACAGTTCCCCTTGGTTTTGCAACAGGAATGCTTGCAGCAACAATAGCAGTTGGTGGATTTATTGGAGTACCTGCAATGATTTATATTCTCGGCGCTCCAGCTTTAATGGCATCCGCAACAGAGCTTGTTATTGCCTTTGTTATGGGATTGGTTGGTTCTCTTAAATACGCAATGGGTGGTTTTGTTGATATAAGGCTTTCAATGATAATTCTGGCTGGTTCTCTTTTCGGTGTTCAGCTTGGTGCAATCGGAACAACCTATGTTAAGGATTATATGATAAAAATTGTTATGGGCGTTATCATGCTTCTTGTTTTAGTGAGTAGAGGATTAATGGTTCCTGTTTATCTTTCTCAGTTGGGAATAATTTCTTCCTTATCAAATAATATGATTACTGTTCTTAAAACCACAAGTTTTGTTATAATGATTGGAGCACTTTTGACAGGAGCATTGATTATATCTGTAGCTTTAATTAAAGGATTAAAAGAAGAAAAAAGAATTCAACGGGCAGTAGAAGTTTCTTCTCTTATAAGCAAGATTTAAATTTAATGCAGGAGATTAAATCTCCTGCATATTTTTTTATTTGACAAAGCCATAATTGCAGGGATAAAATACAAAATTTGGAGGTTGGTAATGAAAACTTTAAAAAATATTCTTACATGTATTGATGGTTCAGAAGAAAGTTTCCATGCTTTTGAGGAAGCAGTAAAATTTGCAAAAGAAAAAAATCTTACTGTTTTTGCTTTAACTGTTGCACCGTCTTATCACGGTGATTTAAGCCTTGTAGGTATGGGTGTTTCAGTAAAGGAGTTGAGCAGACCTTTTGAAGAGACTCTTTCAAAAGCAGGAGAAATAGCCAGTAAACATCAGATTCTTGTTAAAACACTTTATGAGGAAGGAGAGCCCTTTGAAAAAATTATTGATGTGGCTGAAGAAATCTCAGCTGATTTAATTGTTATGGGTAAAAAAGGAATGAGTGCTTTAGAGCAGATTTTAATAGGAAGTGTGACAGAAAGAGTAATAGGTTATAGCGATACAGATGTTTTGGTGATTCCTAAAGAGGCATGTATTCAATGGAATAGAGTTGTTGTAGCTGTTGATATTTCTAAATATGCGGAAGTTGTATCTGAAAGAGCCTTGGAGATGGCAAAAGATTTTAATTCTGAAATAAACATTATTTCAGTAATAGAAGTTCCCTCTGAAGTTTTTGCAGTAAAGCCAGAAATTTTTGATATGCAAGTAGAGAAAACAAAACAATATTTAAAAGAGATTGAGATACAATTTCAAAAAGAAAACATAGCAACAAAGCTCTTCATAGAAGAAGGCGAAGCTTACGAAAAAATTCTTGAATTGGTGGATAAAATTAAAGCTCAAATGATTATTTTAGGTACCCATGGAAGGACAGGACTTAAAAGACTTCTAATGGGTAGCACCTGCCAGAGAGTAATAGGACTTTCAAAAGTACCGGTTTTAGTGGTTAAATAATATTTAATGAATTTTTTCATCTCAGGTTGGGCAGGATTTAGACAGGCTCTTGATGTACCTGAGGACTGGCATTTTATAATTCCCTTCATTGACCTTGATGAGGAAGGAATTTTAAATTTTTTTAAGGATAAATCAGGCAAAACACTTGTAGGCTGGTCAACAGGGGGGCATATTGTTCTTAAAAATCATCAATTTTTTTCACATCGCTTCAATTCAATAGTAGTAGTTTCAGGATTTAAAAAATTCACAGACTATGTGAATCCAAGAATTCTTAAAAAGATGATGCATAAAATGGAAAATGAGCCAGAAACTGTTATAAGGGAGTTTTTAATTAATTGTGGATGCAAGCCAGTTTTCTCGGAAGATATAAATAAAAAAGCATTAATTAATGGTTTGGAGTTTTTAATGAATTCCGATATTAAAATGAAATCTTCCAGAAAATTAATTCTGATACATGGAAAATATGATAGGGTTCTTCCTTATAAGGCATTGTTTGATTTAAAGAAATTTTTTCCAGAGGTAGAGACACATTTGATTGAAGGGTCTCACTGGATTCCTTTTAAGAGATTTTTTAGTATAATCAAAAAGTGTCTTATCCTCTCAAAATAAAAGAATTTAAAGCTTACTGGATCGGTCAGGTGGTATCTTTAACAGGAACATGGATGCAGCAGATAGCACAGAACTGGCTTGTATATGTGTTAACAAAGTCCGCATTTTATCTTGGTTTGATTTCTTTTCTTGCTTCCTCCCCAATGCTTATTTTTAGTTTGTTCGGAGGAGTGATAGCAGACAGATACTCAAAAAGGAATATTTTAATTGTTATTCAGATATTTTTAATTTTGCCTGCAGTATGTCTCGGAGTTTTAATTCATTTGAATCTTGTAACTGTATGGCATGTTGCTTCAGCTTCGCTTATTGTTGGTATTGCTTCAGCATTTGATGTACCTGCAAGACAAGTCTTTATAACTGAGATAGTCTCAGAGGAGATGATCACTTCTGCTATAGCAATGCAGTCAATGTCTTTTAATATTGCAAGAGTAATAGGACCTTTTCTTGCAGGGATTATAGTAACTCATCTAAATTTTCATACATGTTTTTACCTGAATGCACTTAGCTTTTTGCCACTTATTATCATTCTTTTCAATATCAAACCTGTTTATCATTCAGCAAATCATCATAATTCCTCAATGAAGTATTTTTTTAAAGAGGGTTTCCGATTTCTTATTGGGAACAAATTGATTTTTTATACGATTTGCTCTGTGGGTATTTTTACGATGTTTGGAATCTCATTTATGACAATACTGCCTCTGATAGCTGGAGAAATTTTAAAAACAGGTGCAAATGGTTTTGGCATGATAGTTTCATCTGTGGGAGCAGGCTCTCTTACAGGAGCTGTAATAATAGTTTTAAAGAAGGATATAAAAGAAAAATTCAGGCATATTTTTAGAGCCTCTCTTTTATTTCCTGTAGGACTTTCAGGAATTGCATTTTCAAAAAATTTTTATTTAACATCTGCCTTTGCTTTTTTACTTGGTTTTGCATTTGTAAATTTTTTTGCTGTGAGTAACAGTTTTATTCAATATCAGACAGAGCAGAGGTTGAGAGGTAGAATTATGAGTTTTTTCGCCTTTGTTTTTCTTGGTTTTACACCTATAGGAAATCTTCTTACAGGTGTGCTGGCAGAAAAATATGGTATCAGTATAATTCTTCAAATTTATTCTTTTTTGTGTTTAACTGGAGGAATTATTTTCCTCAGAATTCTTCCCACTATTAGATTAAGAAATTTTTAAAAATTTTTAAGAGTTCATCTTTTTTTGTTATAATGATATGTTTGTAAAAAATTTTATTTTGAGGTTTTAAGATGAAAATTGAGATCTTTGACATACCTGAAGAGGGTCTTGATATTGAATTAGATGAAACTCCAGAAGTTGAGGGTGTAAAAATTACTCAGTCCTTTAAGGCTTTTTTAAGGATAGAAAAAAAGGCTCATGAGGTATTTGTTGATGGACTGGTTACAGGAGAGATAGAACTTCAGTGTAGCAGATGTTTAAGAGAATTCAGACAACCTATAAGAAGTCTGGTTAAAGTAATTTACCATCCCGTAGAGGAACTAAACAAAGAGGAACTTGTAGAACTGAAGAGTGAAGAGATGGATATAGATTTCTATAAAGAGGGTTACATTGATACTAAAGACATAATTCGTGATCAGATTTTACTTAATATACCTATGAAACCTTTATGTTCTGAAGACTGTAAAGGAATATGTCCTGTATGTGGAACAGATTTAAATGAGTTTACTTGTGAATGTGAAAAAAAAGAAATAGATCCAAGGCTTGCTTCATTACAAATACTTTTAAGGAGGATGAAGGCAGATGGCTAATCCAAGACACAGGCATACACCTTCAAGAAGGGACAAAAGGAGGGCAAACTGGAAAATAAATCCTCCAAATCTTATTTTGTGTCCCCAGTGCAAGGAGCCAAAACTTTCCCATATGGTTTGTCCTAACTGCGGTTTTTACAAAGGAAGAAAATATCTGGAGACAGAAGAGTAACCTGAGAAGATGATAAGAGTCGCTGTTGATGCAATGGGAGGTGATTTTGCTCCTGAAGTAAACATCCTTGGCGCATATGAAGTAGTAGCTGACAGGGATGTTGAGATTATTCTTGTAGGTGATGAGAAAAAAATAAAGAATTTTTTACCTGAAAAAAGGGAACTGAAGGGCAGTATATCAATTGTTCATGCTGAAGGCGCTGTTAGGATGGATGAAAGTGTTTCTTCAGCGCTCAGAAGGCGAAATACTTCAATGAGAAAGGCAATAGAACTTCTCAGGGAAGGCAGAGCAGATGCGGTCATAAGTGCAGGGCATTCAGGTGCTATGATGGCTTTAAGTTTTCTGTTACTTGGCAAACTACCAAATGTGCAGCGTCCAGCAATTGCCGCTGTGATGCCAAGTCTGAAGGGGCATTTTATTCTTATTGATGCAGGAGCAAATGTTGACTGTAAACCTGAGCATCTTGTCCAGTTTGCTTTTATGGGCGAATCCTATTACAGAGCGCTTTTTGGTTCTGAGTCTCCCAGAATAGCTCTTTTAAGTATAGGAGAAGAAGGTTCAAAGGGTAATGAGCTCACAAAAGAAGCTTTCAGACTTTTACAGTCTACTAACCTTAATTTTACAGGTAACATTGAGGGAAAGGATATATTTTTTGGCTCTGCAGATGTTGTTGTTTGTGATGGATTTGTGGGCAATATAGTTTTAAAAGTTGGAGAAGGACTTGCAGAGGCATTAATTAAGATGCTTAAACGAGAAATTACAGAAATAATAACAGGCAGGCTTGGTTACATGATGATAAAACCTGCTGTAAAGAGTTTTCGTAAAAAAATAGATTATTCAGAATATGGTGGTGCTTTGCTGGTTGGTATAAATGGCACAGTTTTTATATGTCATGGCAGATCAACAGCAAAAGCAATAAAAAATGCAATAAAGCTTTCTGTGGAAATAATAGAAAAGAAAATATATATGAGAATCTCTGAAAGTTTAAGCAGAATGGAGGATGCTAATGAAAGCCAGAATAATATCAACAGGCTCGTATGTTCCTGAAAAAGTTCTGACCAATTTTGATCTTGAAAAGATGGTTGAAACATCTGATGAATGGATTACTGAAAGAACAGGAATAAAGGAAAGAAGAATAGCCTCCCCTGAGCAGGCAACGAGTGACCTTGCATATGAAGCTTCAGTAAAAGCACTTAAAAATGCAGGTTTAAATGCAGAGGACATAGATTTAATAATAGTTGCAACTATCTCGCCTGATATGCTCACTCCTTCTGCTGCCTGTATTCTTCAGATGAAACTCGGAGCTGTAAATGCAATAGCTTTTGATATAAATGCAGCCTGCACAGGATTTATCTATGCTCTATCAGTTGCAGATAAATTTATAAAAACAGGAGCCTCAAAGAAGGCACTTGTTGTTGGAGCAGAAACTCTTTCACGATTTACTGACTGGACTGACAGAACCACATGTGTTCTGCTTGCAGATGGTGCTGGTGCAGTTATTCTTGAACCTACAAAAAATGATGATGGAATTCAAACAATTGATATCTTTTCAGACGGAACAATGTGGGATTTTATTCACATACCAGCAGGTGGTTCAAGAATTCCTGTTACTGAAGAGGTAATAAAAAAGAGGCTTAATTTTCTGAAAATGAGGGGGAACGATACATTTAAAGTGGCTGTGAGAACCCTTGAAGAAGTTGTCAGCACGACACTTAAAAATACAGGAATAGATTCTTCACAATTGAGCCTTCTTGTTCCGCATCAGGCAAATATAAGAATCATTCAAGCTATGGCTAAGAGGCTTGAACTACCAATGGAAAAAGTGATGATAAATATAAATAAATATGGGAATACATCAGCTGCTTCAATTCCAATTGCTCTTGACGAGGCAAATCAGGAAGGAAGAATAAAAAGAGGAGACTACATAATCCTTGCTGCATTTGGAGCAGGTCTTACATGGGGCGCTGCATTGATTAAGTGGTAGACTTATTTTTCCTTTTTTGCTTTTTCCTTCTGTATTTATTTATATGCCATATTCTTAGGATTCTTTCAATTTTGTCTTTAAAAAGCCAAACTGTTACCATTACAAAAAGAGCAATACCTACAAGGCTCAGGAATTTTTCATACTCCTGATGCCTCAGATAGCTTCCTCCAAGTGAAAGAAGGGCTGTACCAAGAAGTCTTCCAATTCCTGCAATTATTGTAAATTCAAAAACAGAAAGTTTGCTCAATCCAAGAAAATAACTCAGATAATCTTTTGGAAATCCAGGAAGCAAAAAAAGGAAAAATACTATAAAGAGTCCTTTATGATGAAGAAGATAATCAAACTTATTAAGAATCATTGGATCAACCACTCTTTCAATAAATGGTCTGCCAAATATTCTGCCAAGCAAGAAAGCTATAACCGAACCCAGTGTAAGTCCCACTGTGGATAAAAACAGACCAATCACTGTTCCATAAAGATACCCACCGAGCAGTCCTGTGACTTCTCCCGGAATTGGTGCAGCAACAACCTGAAAAGCCTGAATAAGAATAAATCCTATAAATCCGAAAGAACCGAGAGATTTAATAAAAATTTTTAACTTTTCTTCATTTAAAAAAAACTCAATAAGCCCTGATTTATATAATAAAAAAACAGTTAAAGAAATAAGCACTGTTAGAGCCAGAACTCTAAGCAGTGCTTTAAAAGTAACTTTATTTTTTACCACCTGAAAATTTCTCCAGAAAAGAGCTTACAAGCTCTATTGGTAAAGGGAAAAGAATTGTTGAATTTCTTTCCGAAGCTATCTCTTTTAATGTCTGCAGATACCTTAGTTGAAGTGCAGCTGGTTCTGACGCAATTATTCTTGCAGCCTCTGTTAGCTTTTCAGCTGCCTGAAGCTCTCCTTCTGCATGAATAATTTTTGCTCTACGTTCTCTTTCAGCTTCAGCCTGCCTTGCCATTGCTCTGAGCATTTCCTGAGGAAGGTCAACATTCTTAACCTCAACAGCTGTAACTTTAATTCCCCATGGTTCTGTTTGTGAATCAATCACCTGCTGAAGTTCCGCATTAATCTGTTCACGATTCGTGAGAAGATCCTGTAGTTCACTCTGTCCGAGAATGCTTCTGAGGGTTGTCTGTGCAATCTGGCTTGTAGCATAATAAAAATCCTCAACTGCTGTTACTGCCTTGATGGGGTCAATTGGCCTGAAATATACAACCGCATTGACTTTTACCGAGACATTATCCTTTGTAATTATGTCCTGAGCAGGAACATCCATTGTGACAATTCTCAGACTCACTTTAACCATCTTGTCAATCACTGGCCAGATAAGGACAAGACCCGGTCCTTTTACAGGAATAACCCTGCCGAGCCTGAAAACGACGCCTCTTTCATACTCCTTGAGTATTTTGATTGCACTGCTGAGGATATAAATCCCTAAAAAAATGATTACAACCAGTGTTAAAAGCGAAGTTTCAAAAAACATGGTTCCTCCTTAACCTTTTAAAATCTTTAAAAGAAGCTCGTTTACAATTTTTGGATTTGCCTTTCCTTTTGTAAGTTTCATAACCTGACCCATAAAAAATCCTAAAAGCTTTTCCTCGCCAGCCTTAAATCTCTCAACTTCTTTTGGATTTCTTTTAATTACTTCCATAATTGTATCAATTATTGCAGTTTCATCTGAAATCTGTGTGAGACCCTTTTCCTGAACAAGGCTTCCAGGATCCCTGCCAGTTTTATACATTTCTTCAAAAACATCCTTTGCTGTATTTCTGTTTATTGTTCCCCTTTCAACGAGACCTAATAGTTTAACAAGTCCCTCAGGTTTAACAGGGCATTCTTCTATTTCTTTTCCGTCTTCATTTAGGAGTCTAAGAAGTTCAACCATTATCCAGTTTGACACTTCCTTTGGTTTTCCACCATATTTTACTGCCTCTTCAAACCATTCAGCTAAAGCCTTTTCTTCAGTCAGTATCTCAGCATCATACTCTGGCAAACTATAATCTTTAATGAATCTTTCTATTTTCTGATCAGGGAGTTCTGGCATTTGTTTTCTTATTCTGTTAATCCATTCTTCACTGACAATTACTGGAACCAGATCAGGTTCAGGAAAGTATCTGTAATCATGTGCCTCTTCCTTTGAACGCATTGACTGGGTTGTTCCTGTCTGTGAATCCCAGAGCCTTGTTTCCTGAATAATTTTCCCACCTTCACCAAGAATTTTTATCTGTCTTTTTATTTCATACTCCAGCGCCTTTTCAACAAATTTGAAGGAATTAATGTTCTTTATTTCTGTTTTAACTCCAAAATCTGCACTATCAGCAGGTTTTACAGATACATTGGCATCACATCTGAGTGAGCCCTGTTCCATATTGCCATCACAGACTCCAAGATATCTCAGAATGGTTCTGAGTTTCTTCATATAAAGGACAGCTTCACGAGAGGTTTTAATGTCAGGCTCTGAAACTATTTCTAAGAGAGGGACACCTGTTCTGTTAAAATCCACAAAACTATATCCTGACGGATCATGTATGTTTTTACCTGCATCCTCCTCAAGATGAATCCTTTTTATTCTTATTTTCCTTTTCTTCCCATCCACTGTTATTTCAAGATATCCATCTTCACATAAAGGAAGCTCATACTGACTTATCTGGTAACCCTTTGGAAGATCAGGGTAAAAATAGTTCTTTCTTGCAAATCTGCTCAGTGAAGCAATCCTGCAGTTAAGTGCAATCCCTGTTTTTATTGCATATTCTACAGCCTTTTTATTGAGGACAGGAAGAACTCCGGGCATTCCAAGACAGACTGGACAGACCTGCGTGTTTGCATCTGAACCAAAGCGAGTTGAGCAACTACAGAATATTTTACTTTCAGTTAAAAGTTGTGCATGAACTTCAAGCCCTATAACTGCTTCATATTTCATTGACTTGCTCCTTAAAGTACTGGTTTCATTTTATGCCATGGCGTTGATTGTTCATAAGCATAGGCAAGCTGAAGAATTCCAGCTTCATCAAATGGTTTTCCTATTATCTGAAGCCCCACAGGAAGTCCATTTAGAGTAAATCCACATGGAATGGATATTGCTGGCAATCCAGCAAGATTAACAGAAATGGTAAATATGTCTGAAAGATACATCTGAAGGGGATCATCTATTTTTTCACCAATTTTAAATGCAGGGGTAGGAGAGGTGGGGGTTATTATGAAGTCAACTTTTTCAAATGCATTTTCAAAATCCTGTTTTATAAGGGTTCTTACCTGAAGAGCTTTTTTATAATAAGCTTCATAGTATCCTGCTGATAGAGAATATGTTCCAAGCATTATTCTTCTTTTTACTTCTGCTCCAAAGCCTCTCTGGCGTGTTTTCATATACATCTGAAGAAGATCCTTACCTTCAAATCTCAGTCCGTATTTTACACCATCATACCTTGCAAGGTTTGAGGAAGCCTCTGATGTGGCAACAATATAATATGTTGCAATAGCATACTCTGTGTATGGTAAAGAAATTTCCTGAGGAATGCACCCAAGAGATTCAAGGTGTTCAATGGCTTCTTTAACTCTTTCTTCAACTTCCTTATCCATGCCTTCAATAAAATACTCCTTTGGTATCCCTATTTTAAACCCTTTAACTTCTTTGCCGAGATTTTCAGTAAAGTCAAGAACATTTATTGGAACTGATGTTGAATCCATAGGATCATATCCACCTATAACATTCATCAGGATGGCAGAGTCTGAAACACACTTTGTTATTGGACCTATCTGATCAAGGGAGGAAGCAAAAGCAACAAGACCGAAACGTGATACTCTTCCATAGGTGGGTTTAAGTCCAACAACTCCACAGAATGCTGCTGGTTGTCTGATTGATCCACCTGTATCAGAACCCAGTGCTGCTATGCATTCATCAGCAACAACAGCAGCTGCGCTTCCACCAGAACTTCCTCCTGGAACTCTTTCAAGATCCCATGGATTTCTTGTTATATGGAAACCTGAGTTTTCAGTTGATGAGCCCATTGCAAACTCATCCATGTTTGTTTTTCCAACAAGTATATATTTTCCACTGAGCAGTCTTGATGTTACAGTGCTTTCATAAGGTGGATAAAAATTATATAGTATTTTTGATGAGCATGTAGTGAGTATTCCTCTGGTGCATATATTATCCTTGATAGCTAAAGGTATTCCTGTAACAGCATTAATTTTACCTGAAAATAAAAAGTCTTCTGCATCCTTTGCCATTTCATAGGCTTTATCCACTGTCAGTGTAACAAAGGCTTTTACCTTTTCTTCTACTTCCTGAATCCTTTTAAAAACATCAATAATTATTTCATGAGGTCTGACTTCACCATTTCTTATCATTCTGTGAAGTTCTGTAAGGCTGAGTTCATTAAGTTTCAACTTGCCCCCCTTTCTTTTTTTCAAGCTGAACACATTTTATGTAATCTAATTTAATGAAACGCATACAGCCATTGCAGGATATGCAGTCAGCTTTCTCCTTTCCTTTCATCCATTTTTTTGGCAAATCAGGTTCACGTATGAGGGGTCTTGAAATGGATACAAGATCAGCATCTTTTTTCTGAAGTATATCCTCTGCTACAGTCTTAGACCGTATTCCTCCAACAAGAATTATTGGAATTTTAAGAGCTTTTTTAAACTCCCTTGAAAACTCTCTGAAGTAAGCTTCCTTTTCAGGTGAATCTATTCCAGCCCTTACAGGTCTTTCCTCTGGTTTTGATTCAACAATTCCACCACTTACTTCAATTGCATCAATTCCAAGATTTTCAAGTTTTTTGGCTATTCGGAGGCTTTCCTCTAAGGTAAGTCCACCTTCTATAAAGTCTGAGGCATTTAATTTTATCAAAACCGGCCAGTCATATCCAACATTTTCCCTTACACTTTGATAGACTTCTTCAAGAAAATGAAATCTTCTTTCCTCATCTCCTCCCCAGTAGTCATTTCTTCTGTTTGTATGAGGAGAAAGAAACTGATTTACAAGATATCCATGAGCACCATGAATCTGAATTCCATCAAATCCTGCTTGTCTTGCTCTTCTGGCAGCTCTGCCAAAGGATTCAATCAACTCCCATATTTCTTCCTGTGTAAGCTCTCTCGGCATCACTTTATAAATAGGTTCATACAAAGCTGATGGAGCAACAGGCTCTGCTCCACCCAAAAAAAGGGGAGCGCACTGTCTTCCACCATGGCTTAGCTGAATTACAATTCTACCTCCAGCTTCATGAACAGCCTTTGTGAGATTTTTTAATCCATCAATATAAAAGTCATTGTGAATGCAGAGCATATTCGGTGCACTTCTGCCTGATACATGAACAAGAGCATTTCCCGTAATTAAAAGACCAGCACCACCTCTGGCAAGCTTTACATAGAGATTTATCAGTTTTTCTGTAACAAAGCCATCTTCATCAGCCATTTTTTCATATGTTGCTGAACGAATAATTCTGTTTGGCATTTTTATTGTTTTTATTTCAAAAGGTGTAAAAAGTTTCATTTAATCACCATCCTTGAAGCAAGTTTAATAGCCTCAATGAGGCTTGTTGGCTCGGCTTTTCCCTGCCACGCAATATCATACCCGCTTCCATGATCAGGTGATGTTCTTATGAATGGAAGTCCAACTGTGAAGTTTACGCCTCTGTCAAATGCCAATAGTTTAAATGGTGCAAGTGCCTGATCATGGTACATTCCAACAACAATATCAAACTCACCCTTACTGGCACGAAAGAATAAAGAATCAGCAGGATAAGGTCCTGATACATTTATTCCGAAAGCTCTTGCCTCCTTTATTGCAGGTATAATTTCTTCAATTTCTTCTCTTCCCATAAGTCCTTCTTCTCCTGCATGGGGATTGAGTCCGCATATAGCGATTTTTGGATTTTCAATCTGAAGCATATCACATGCTTTTTTGGCAAAAAATATTGTTTTTATAACCTTTTCTTTTTTTATAAGATGTGGAACTTCTTTGAGAGGCACATGAATTGTTGCAAGAATTACTTTAAGTGGTTCACTGTAGAATGCCATTGCGTAATCTTCAGTATCTGTGAGTGCTGCAAGCATATCTGTGTGTCCGAGCCATGGAAGTCCTGCCATTCTCAAGGAAAGCTTTGTAATTGGGGCTGTAACAATGGCTTCTATTATCCCAAGTCTGTAAAGTTCAACAGCTTTTCTTATGTATGAAAAAGATGCCCTTCCAGATTCTTCAGAAGGTTTCCCTATAAGAATATGCTCTGGATTTTTAATTTCATTAAGATTAAGAATTTCTATATTGTCAGGATTAAAATCCATTCCGATTGCTTTAATAACCTTTTTTATTACTTCCCTGTCTCCGATAACAAGAGGATTACAGATTTTATAAATATCTTCCTGAGCAAAGGCTTTGACAATAATTTCTGGACCCACTCCTGCAGGGTCTCCCATTGTTATAGCAATCCTTCTTTTTTTTGCCAATTTTTTTCTCCCTTAATATTTTAAAACCGTGTCATCATGTTGTGGTACAAATTTAAAGAATGCCTCACTTAATCCCTCATTTATTCTTACATTATAAAAATCAATCTTTATTCTGTTGCCTGCACCATCTATTACTTTAATGGATCTAACTGGAAAATCTGAATTCTGAACCACAACTTCAACAGTTTTAATATTTCCCATCCTGCTTTTCGGTATTAAAATTAAAGTATCTGAAGATTTTAAGTTTACTTCAAAATCTTTTGCCAGATCAGCCATTCTTGATAGCAGTGCAAGAGGAAGCTGTCCATAGGTTTCAGCTTTGAACTCACTCTGTATTGCCTGTTTTTTTGTTTTATCGTATACTGTAAGGGCTTCTTTATCAAGATAAATTACTTGATTAAATTTTCCTGAATACTGCCATCTTATCTTATCCCTTTTTATATAAAATCTGCCTTTGAACTGTTTGGTCTGGTTTAAATCCTTTATATAACTTGTCTGTGTGAAGCTTCCGCTTACGTCATTTATGTTTTTGTAAGCATTTTCAAGTATAGATAGGGCATCTTCCTGAGAATAACACACAGTTAAATAGAGCAATACAATAAATAATGCTTTCAATATGATTGTCATAAATTTAATTATACCAGTCCATTCTATTTTTTGGCACATACCAGTAAATATAATTATGCCATATTCCGGCAACTCCTAACTGAATTCCCTTTATTCTTTTGTTTATAGCAATAATAGTATCAGGTACATAAAGAAAGGTATATGGCTGCTCTTCTGTTATTAATTCATGAATTCTCCAGTAAAGTTTTTTTCTCTGTTGTTTGTCAAGGATCTGTCTTGCCTTTTCAATAAGTCCGTCAACTTCAGCGTTGCTAAATCCAACAAAATTGAACTCACCGGGCTTTGTTTTTGATGAGTGAAAAATATCATACAGATCAGGATCACGGGAAAGTGCCCATCCAAGAAGCACTGCTTGAAACTGTCTTTTTGTAACAAGGTCAAGGAAACTCTGCCACTCAAGGACTCTTATTTTAAGCTCAATCCCGATTTTTTTTAACTGTTCCTTAACAATCTGAGCTGTTTTAAGCCTTGCTTCATTACCCTGATTTACAAGTAATACAAATGAGAATCTGCGTCCGTTTTTTTCTAAGACCCCATCCTTTGATATTTTCCAGCCCAAATCATTAAGAATTTTTTTTGCCCTTTCAGGATTATATTCAAAATCCTTTACTTGAGGATTATATGCCCATGAGGCTGGGGGAAAGGGTCCTGTGCATGGAGTTCCAAGTCCAAGAAGAACTCCTTCTATGATTTCTTTTTTATTTATTGCATGTGCAATTGCCTGTCGAACTCTTTTATCAGAAAATAAAGGGTCTTTTAAATTATATCCAATATATGTATAGCCAAAGGAAGGATACCTGTAAACATTGAAATACTTTTTAAAATACGATTTTTCACCATAATACCTGTACTGTGCTGGATTAAGCCCCATATAATCAACTCCTCCGAATCTAAGCTCAAGAAACATAGTTGATGGATCAGGAATTATCCTCGTTATAAATCTTTCAAAGAAAGGTTCTCCTTCAAAGTATTCTCTGTTTTTCTCAAGAATAACTCTCTGCCCTGTTATCCACTCCTTCATTTTATATGGACCTGTTCCAACAGGTGCTCTATTCATGGGAGAGTTGAATAAGTCTTTTCCCTCAAGTAAATGCTTGGGAAGAATTCCCATTCCCCATGACTCAAGGGCGGGAGCAAAGGGTTTTTCATAGATGACCTTTACAGTGTATCTGTCAATTGCCTTAATCTCTTTTACAGGTCCGTAGTTACTGCTGTAAGGAGTTGGATTTTTCGGGTCAGTTAAAGCATTATATGTAAAAACAACATCTTCTGAGGTGAATTCCACCCCATCATGCCATTTAACCCCTTTTCTCAAATAAAATATTATTTGCTTTCCATCCCTTAATATTTTCCAGTCCTGTGCGAGATCTCCGATCAAGTTTAAATCTTTATCGTATTTTGTGAGTCCATTGAATATTCTTCCGCTTATATCAGCACTTGCAGAGTCAGATGCAAACAGTGGCAGGAGTCTTTTTCCATCAGCAGATGAAGCACCTGTAAGAGAAAATGGCTCTTTTATATCAGGAGGCTTCTGGCAGCAGAGGAGAAATAAAGCCAGAAAGATAATAAATTTTTTCAGCATTTATTTTTTCTGTTCTTCTGCTCCCTGAGGCTGTTTGTCTTGCTGGAGTGGTTTACTCTGTACAGGCACAGGAACATCAGAAACTACAGATTTTGTCCTTGTTGTTATATATGTGAGAAATAAAGAAGAAAGCATAAACAGAATTGCAACAACTGTTGCAACCTTGTTAAGAAATGTTACTGCTCCTCTTGGTCCAAAAAGTGTCTGTGAGGAACCTCCTCCAAAGGCAGGACCGAGTTCTGCTCCTTTTCCTCTGTGAAGAAGAACAACAATTATCATCAAGAAACACAGTATTATGTGAATTGTTATAAGCAAGGTTTTCATAGGTTTTTCTCCCTCCTGTTTTTTTCCTCATATTTAATAATTTTTGAAAATTTTACAGGATCAAGGCTTGCTCCGCCAACTAAGACTCCGTTTACTTCAGGAATATTCATGATTGAATAAATATTATCAGGAGTCACGCTTCCACCATAAAGTATTCTAACAAAGTTTGCCTCATCTGAGTATAACTCTGTGAGTTTTTTTCTTATAAATTCATGAGCTTCCCTTATTTGTGCTTCTGAAGCTACGATTCCTGTTCCAATTGCCCATACAGGCTCATATGCTATAACTATTGCTTCAGGATTGTCAATACCTTCAAGACCGAATGTAAGCTGGCTTTTTAAAACATCAAAAGTCTTATTGCTCTGCCTTTCATCAAGGGTTTCACCAATACAGAGAATTACATTTAAACCCGCATTCAGGCAAGCTTTAATTTTTTTATTTATAATCTCATCGGTTTCAGAAAAGTATTTTCTTCTTTCTGAATGACCTATTATGACATAGTGAACTGATAGCTCCTTAAGCATCACTGGAGAAATTTCACCTGTAAATGCTCCGTGCATTTCATAGAAGGCATTTTGTGCTCCGAGTTTGATATTTGTGTTTTTTAATACCCTGCCAACACTTTCAAGACATACAAAAGCAGGAGCAATCCCGACTTCTCTGTCATTAACTTCCTTTACAGAAGGAATAAATTTCTCAAGAAAGCTTAATGCTTCCTTGACGGTTTTATGCATTTTCCAGTTAGCCATGAAAAGATTTTGCATAATTTAAAAGTTTAATTCAATTTTTGATTTTTAGTCAATTTTACCATGCCTAAAGGTGGTTACTATGTTGAAATGTCACACTTAATTACTAATTTAAGATGTCATGTATATGTTAGCCTTTCTTTTATGAGAACTAAAACTATAAGAGGGAGGCTAAATGAGAAAATATAGGGGTATTTATGGCTTTATACACAGACAAAGGCCCTCATTTTAAACAACAAGGCATGGAGGGCTTCATTATCAGGTAGAAGTAGAACAGAAAGAGACCCAGATACAAAGGGCATTAGGGAGTCAGGGATAAGACTAATTAATGCCAATTCACCTCAAAAATTTAAAAATTAAAAACTGTATCAAGTAAAATTAGGGACTAAGTTGGTAAATTCGGGAAAGATGGAAAGCTTATAGAAGAAAGGAGTCTTCTGTTCATCTCATGGGCTTTCTTTTACAGATATAGAGTCCACAGAGAGAATGGCGTGTTCCTCTAAATCCGTAAGATTTTTTTGTGCTATAATTTTTTATGACTGTTTTAAAAAGATTAAATGCTATATTCAGAAAGGATGGCTTAAAAGATTTTCCTTTTCTTCGGCTTTCATTTATGTCGATCAGAAAAAAAATAACCTTCAATTTCCTTTTGAGCGTATCTATTATTATTGCCCTTGCTGTTTTTGAATATCTGAATTTTTTAGAAATAAGGAATGAGATAAAGAATCTCGAGGTTGTTGATACTTTAAGGAGCAAATCGCTGCAGTTGAGAAGACACGAGGAAAATTTTTTTCTTCTAAGCCCTTCTGAGTCAGGGCATGAGTTAAATGAGATACACAGATATATGGATGAAATTACATCAATTATCAGCACTGCACAGAAACAATCTCACCCTGCTTTTTTCAAATATATTTTTAGTAAAGGCAAGATAATGGCTGATCAGGAGGCTCTCTCAAGGCTGAGAACATCTGTGGATAAATACAATGAACTTTTTCAGGTAATAGAAAAGACCTCTAATGAAGTTTTAGGACAACTATATAACTTAAGGAGACACCCCGATTACGAAAGAATAAGCCTCCTTGTGGAGGTAACCTTTCTTGAACAGCCCTCAGTTGTAGCAGAATTTCTCAGGCAGAAACATATCATATCAGCTGATCACAGGATATTCCTCATGATGAAAGACCTCCATAGCAACATTCAGATGCTCAGGAAATACGGAGATGATATAATCTCTATATCAAAGAAGCTTGATGGTTTGGCAAGACAGAGAGCAGAAAAAATCATCCTCGTTTCAAAAATTGCCATACTTGTCTTTTTACCTTTATTCATCATAACAGGACTTGGACTTCTTTTCATAGTTTCGGGGAGTGTTGTAAATAGATTAAAACTACTCATTGACTTTGTGGAAAAAACGGGAAGAGGAAATTACTCTCCCATACCTGTCATGACTCCTGAAGGTTCTATTGATGAGGTAAGTATCCTGATTCAGAAATTCAATGAAATGGAAAACCAACTTGCTAAGAGGGAAGATGAGCTTGAAAGAAAAAATAGAGAACTCATTCAGTCAAGAAAGCTTGCTGCCCTTGGTAGTCTTGCTGCCGGCGTTGCCCATGAGCTGAATAATCCCTTAAACAACATTTATATATCAGCACAGGTTCTTAAGAGAGAGGCACGCAATTTACCGAATCCATCAATTCAGGAAGTCATCGATGACATAATGAACCAGTCCCTTAGGGTTAAACACATAGTGGCAGATCTTCTAGAGTTTGCAAGGGGAAGAGAACCTGTCTTCAGGGAGACAGATTTAAGAGAAGTGGTTCTCGGTTCGTATAAATTCGTAAGTACTACAAGAAATACAAAAGAAATAAACTTTTCTCTTGAGCCAGATATCCCTTCTCTTATGATAAAGGCAGATCCTGAGCAGTTAGAAAGGGTTTTTATCAATCTTTTCAATAATGCCATAGATAGTATGAAAGGCAGAGGAGATTTAAAGGTATCTGCCATGAAGGCAGGCGAGGCTCTCTTGATTAAGGTTTCTGACACTGGTGAGGGCATCCCACCTGAACTCCGTGATAAGATATTCGAGCCTTTTTACTCAACAAAAGAAAGGGGTACGGGTCTTGGTCTTGCCATTGTGTATAATATAATCAAAAAACATGGCGGTGATATAACAGTAGAGAGTGAAGTTGGGAAAGGAACTACTTTTACTATAAAACTATGAATTTCAGGATACTCATAGCAGAGGACGAAGAGATTACACTAAAGCACCTCATTAATACCCTGACGAAAGAGGGTTATGAGGTTGTTGGGGTCAGTAATGGTAGGGAAGCTGTTGAAACCCTTCAGAGAGAAAGATTTGAGCTCGTTATAACAGATATAAAGATGCCGGAGATGAGTGGTATGGAAGTACTGGAAAAGGCAAAGGAGATAGACCCGGATATTGAGGTAATGATTATCACAGGCTTTGGAAGCATAGGTTCTGCGGTAGAGGCAATAAAGAAGGGGGCATACGATTATATTACGAAACCCTTTGACCTTGACGAAATCGTCATAAAGGTAAGGAATATTCAGGAAAAGAGGGTTCTTAAAAAAGAAATTACAGCCCTCAAGGCATATTTTTCAATGAATCAACAAATAACCATCATAGCAAAAAGTAAAAGTATGCAGGAGATCCTTCAGACTGTGGAAAATATCAAGAATTCAGACTGTAACGTCCTGCTTACAGGTGAGACGGGTACAGGCAAAACCCTTATTGCAAAGATAATCCATTTTACAAGCAAAAGGCAGAATATGCCTTTTTTATCTATAAACTGTGCAACTCTCACAGAAGAACTTCTCGCGAGCGAACTCTTCGGTCACGAGAGGGGCGCTTTTACTGGTGCGGTAAAGACAAAACAGGGACTCATAGAGATTGCTGATGGGGGTACTCTTTTTCTTGATGAGATATCTGAAATGTCAACAAATCTTCAGGCAAAACTCCTCAAGGTGATAGAAGACAAAGAGTTTTACAGAGTTGGAGGGACAAGACATATAAAGGTGGATGTAAGGTTCATAGCAGCCACAAATCAGGATATAAGAAAGGCTGTTCAGGAAGGCCGATTCAGGGAGGATCTCTATTACAGGCTCAATGTTATGGAGATATTTATTCCACCTTTAAGGGAAAGGAAGGAAGATATAGAACCCCTGAGTAATTATTTATTAAAGAAGCATCTTGCAAAGACAAATAAAAAAATCAAGGGATTCAGTATGGAAGCGATGGAGATACTCATGAATTACAGTTTTCCCGGGAATGTGAGGGAGCTGGAGAATATCATTGAAAGGGCAATAATCCTTGAAAAAACAGATATGATAAAACCCGAAAGCCTTCCCCAGACACTCAGGATATTCCACATAGAGACCTTTGAGCCCGAAAAGATAAAACCCCTTAGCGAGATAACAAAGGAGTATGCAGAGAGGGTTGTGGAATTCTTTGGTGGCAACAGGTCAAAGGCAGCAGAGGCACTCGGAATCTCAAGGACAACCCTCTGGAGGATTCTCAGTGGTGAGGATACAGAACTCAGAGGTCAGGTATCCGATGTCTAACTGGTATAATATTCAGCTGTGTTCATCACTGTTCAAATCTGAAACTTAAAATCCTTCCTATTTTTTAAGACTTCTTTAAAAATCAACATTTTTATTCTGGCATGCCTTTTGATTTTTTTCATTCTAAATGCTAAGAAGGCAATTAATGCTTGTTGTTCATCATGATGAGGACATTGAGGAGGGGCTTTCCTATACATTGGAACTTGCCCGTATTATGAAGAAGGCGATATCAATCTTAATGATTTACAGGAGGAAGGCAATGGAGAGGTTTGAAGACTACATGGTTGCAACTACCTTTGCCGAAGAAGGTGATTTCAAGACAGCAAGGGAAATGATAATCCATGACTTTAAAGTTAAGGGCATAGATTACGAGGATGGACTGAAATTGATAAAGGAAAGATGTAGGTCTCAGGGTGTGGAATTTGCTGGCATCAGCAGTTCAAAAGGTAATCTTATCTCTGGAATAAAGAATCTTGTAGAAGACAATAGCTCCATAGACATGGTCCTGCTCAGTCCTTCTGTAACTCATTCGGCAAAAGACCTACTCTATAGGCTTGTGAAGTGTCTGTCAATCCCCATTGTAACCATGGTAAAGAATATCAAGGGAAAATCTGCATAGAGGAGGACGAATGTATCTTTATTTGCCTGTAGCATTAACAAGTATTAGTATCTTTATCCCTGTTGGTCTTGGTCTTATTGTAGGACTTCTATCAGGGCTCTTTGGTGTTGGTGGAGGATTTCTCATGACGCCCCTTCTAATGATGTTCGGTATCCCACCCGTTGTATCAGCAGCCACTGATACAAACCAGATAGTTGCAGCATCTGTATCAGGCACCTATGCTCACTGGAGAATGGGGAATGTGGATTTCAAGATGGGTCTTCATCTATTAATTGGAAGTTTTACAGGGGGTCTCATAGGAGTCCAGTTGATAAAGATTCTCAGGGCGATGGGGAATGCAGAGTTTGCAATAAAGCTCACCTATGTAATAATGCTTGGTGGGGTTGGTACATATATGTTCTTTGAAAGCCTCTCGGCATTAAGAAAAAAGAAAAAGGCAGAATTTTTACCTCAAGAGAAAAAAGAATCAGCCATAGGAAGATTTCTAAAATCCCTTTCTTTCCAGACCTATTATCATAAGTCAGGTGTCACTCATTCAATATTTGTGCCTATACTCCTTGGTGGTTTTGTAGGAATTCTTGCAGCAATAATGGGAGTTGGAGGTGGGTTTCTAATGGTCCCTGTAATGGTTTATATGCTCAGGATGCCGATGCATGTAGTTGTCGGAACGAGCCTCTTTCAGATTCTTTTTACCTGTATAGAGGTGACCTTTCTTCAGTCCTATACAAACCATGCTGTTGATTTCATCCTTGCAGTGCTTCTTCTGCTCGGCTCCACCGTTGGAGCTCAGATAGGAGCTGCCTTTGGAAGGAAGTTAAAGGGTGAACAGCTCAGGATACTTCTGGCATGTATTGTTCTTGCGGTAGCGATAAAGATTATTATTGAACTAACACTGACTCCATCATTACTCATAGGACAGACAGGAGGACATTGATGAAAAAATTAATACAGTCTAAGTTTTACTTTTATTACAAAGGACTGCTTATCACAATTCTATCCATTCTTTTGTTTATACCTGAAATATCCTCTGCTACTCTCACGGTAAAGGCAAACCATGACCATATAAAGATAAATTTTTTCTATCATGGTGATGAGGTTAATGTAAGTGGCATTTCTGATGAAGGTCTTGACCTGATTATTAAGATAACCTCTCCAGAGATACACCAGGTGATGAAGAAGAAAGGTAAGGTGGCAGGACTACTCTGGATGAATGTAGGCACACTGAATTTTGAACATGTACCAAACCTCTATTTTTTACATACCACAGGAAAACTTGACGAACTCCTTGAAAAAAAAGAGATGGATAGATACATAATTGGTTACCCAGCACTTTTCAAACATGTGGAGATTACTTCTAATGAGAAGACAAAAACTGTTGCATTGACCGGGGAAGAAAAAGAACAATGGTTCAAGGAGTATGTGAAATTCAAGGAGTCACTGAGTTTATATCATCTATCAGAGGGAGATGTCTCTATAAAAAAGGTTGAGAAAGGCTTACAGGATTACCATATCAGGATAGAATGGCCTTACCAGGCACCTCCTGGCGAGTATACAGTAACAGTTTATGGCATTAAGAATAAGCAAGTTGTAGAGACTGCGGAGACAAAGGTTTTTGTTGAGCAAGTTGGTGGTGTAAAAACACTTTCAGATATGGCTAAGAATTACAGTGCAATCTATGGCATTATATCCATCATTGTTGCTATTGCAGCAGGTTTTGGTGTTGGAATGATATTCAGGAAAGGAGGTTCCCACTGATGTATAACAACATACTCGTAGCCTTTGATGGTTCAGAATTCAGCAAAGCTGCCCTTGTTGAAGCATCAAACTGGATTAAGAGGCATGGCGGAAAGGTCATTATGGTGCATGCTGTATATTTTGATGAAGAAGAATTCGTCATTGCTCCAGAGCAGAGGGAAAAGAGGTTTGAGGTCGGTAGGAATATTTGCTACCAGACGATGCAAAATGTCTCTTCTGAATTCAATATAGAGGTTGAATCCATTATCTGCGAGGGTGAACCTCCAGATGTAATTATTGACATTGCGAAAGAAAAGAAAATTGAACTTATATCAATGGGTACTTATGGAAGCAAAGGTTTCAAAAGATTAATCATTGGGAGTGTTACATCAAAGGTGATACTGAATGCACCCTGTGATGTTATGGTTGTAAAGAGGCTGAGCAGCGAATGCAAAGGTGAATATAAATCAATACTTGTGCCTTTTGATGGCTCTCAGTTCAGCAAGAAAGCACTTGAGAGAGCCTGTGATTTATCAAAAGTTGACCCTGCTGAGATAACTGTCCTCTATGTGATACCGAGATACGAAGAGATGATAGAGTTCTTCATGACAGATTCCATCAGAAGGGCGATGCTTGATGAGGCAAACAGGATTCTTGATGCAGCAATGGCGATTGCAAAAGAAAAAGGAGTAACCATATCTGCCACCATTAAAGAGGGTCATGCTGCAGACAATATTATAGAGACAGCAGAAATGCTAAAGAACGATCTCGTCATTATAGGCACCTATGGATGGAAGGGTGTAAGCAGGGCGATCATGGGAAGCACAACAGAGCGCGTAATAATGAATGCCTCATGTCCTGTGCTTGCAGTTCGATGAAGGGTTATAGAAAGGTCTTAATAGCAGTTAACGGTTCTATGAATGTCCTTGAGGAGGGATTAAGGATAGCCCGTGACGAGGGCTGCTGGGTTACAGTTTTAAAGGTGATACCTCCAAATGAGGGAGATCTCCACCTTACAGGTATCAAGAATATAGAGGATATTTTTATGAGTGGAGTAGGAAAATCAATCTCTCAGATAAGGAATATTGCCAGTTCAAATAGAACTCTTATAAAAATCAAAATTGAAGAGGGTGATATAAGTAAAAAGATAATAGAGGTTGCAGAGGAGGAACAGTGTGACCTGATCATTGTAGGCTCGAAGAAAAGGAAAGGCATTAAGAGATTATTCGGTGAAAATGTCTTGAAAAAGGTGATTAATAACTCACCATGTCCTGTGCTTGTGGTGGGAAGATAAATAACTTAAATTTAACCTCTTGCAATGTCCGCTAACGGTTTATCCAAACCTGTTCGGATAAATCAACTCTGGCTGAAATGCCAGTACAACATAATCCTTCTTTATTCTCATCCAAATTTCACATCATCGCTTAATCACTGAGGAATCATAGTATTAATTAATTACTCTTGTCGCTTTTTTTATCAGATTTTTTCTTTTCCTTTTTTGGACTCATATAAGTCAACAAAATTTAAGGGGTCAGGAATTAATGGAGTAAGTCCCGATCTTTTTGTCAAATCTGCTATAGATTCTCTAATAAAAGGAAACATGATTGACAAGTTTTTCTTTCTCAGGCATTTTATCAAAAACGAATATTTAAGTTGTCAGATTTAGTTTAATATATTAAACTAAATTAATGATATCTGATGAGATACAATTCCCTCACTACACAATTTTAAAGGCTTCTGCAGGTTCGGGTAAAACTCATGCTTTAACAGAAAGATATGTTTACTTTTTACTTTCAAAAAAAATTCCTTCAAATAACCTGAGAAACATCTTAGCGATAACCTTTTCAAATAATGCATCCTATGAGATGAAAAGCAGAATTCTTGAGTTGCTGAAATGCCTTTATCTTAAGGATGAATCTTTAAGGAGCTTCTGTGACAATCTCTGTCTTTCTCAGGATGAGGCTTCAGAGCTTGCAGGTAAAGTCATTGATGAAATTTTAAGTAATTACTCTGATTTTCAGGTTAGAACAATAGATAGCTTTATGACAAATGTTTTTAAGGCTTCAGCCCTTGATTTTGAATTTAATCCAGATTTTGAAATTCACATGAATAATGAATCTCTGATGAAGTATGCATATGACTTATTTTTAAAGGATGCGGGAGTGCAGCCGGATGTGACACAGCTTTTTGAAGAGATGACAGAAAAAATACAGGACAGTGTGAACTCTTTTGTATGGGATCCAGCAACAGAGATATACAGAAAAATTAAAAGGATTTATGAAGTTTTAACGAAAACTGACAGAGAGATTGCAGTGTTTGATGAAGAATTATTTGAAAAAAAGAGAAGGATTGAGTTGGAACTCTGTAAGTTAATGCAGAAGATTTCAGAAGAAGTAAAAAGGTCTGGACTTGAGAGAAATAATCAGAATAAAATTTTTGATGAATTTCCAAGAATAATTAAAGAGAAAAGACTGATTGAATTAATAGACAGAGGAATTAAGACATGTCCTGTAAAAAGGAACAAAAAGTTTCAGGATAGATATGAAATGATTGAATCCCTCTGGAAAGATTTTCAGAGTCTGGTCTCACTGTATACAGAGCTTTACTGTCAGAGTTACTTCATGCCGTACATAAAAATATTTGAAAATTTTTATCAAAGACTCCAGGAGATAAAAAAAAGAGAGGGTAAAATATTTATAGAGGATATTAATAAACTGCTTTCAGGTTATCTTAATGAGGAGTATGTTCCTGAAGTTTACTTCAGGATTGGTGAAAAAGTTTACCATTTTTTCATAGATGAGTTTCAGGATACATCTACCCTTCAGTGGTTAAATTTAAAGCCTCTTATAGAAAACTCTCTTTCTGAAAAGGGAAGTTTATTTATTGTTGGAGATACAAAGCAGGCAATATATACATTTCGTGGAGCGGATTATAAAATTATGAAACAGTTAGAGGACAAAGATGTTTTTCCATCAGCGAAAAAGATTGTGGAAAAACTAAATGTTAACTATCGCAGTAGAATAAGCATAATTAAGTTTACAGAGGATTTCTTTAAAAAAACCATGGCTTTAGATGATAAATATAAACAGGCAGCTAACTTAACAGGACTAAATGATTGTGAACAGATTCCGCATGAGGAATTTACAGAGAATGGGTATGTGGAGATTAAATTTTTAAGCGATGAAGATAAATTAAAAGATTTTTTAAGAGATGTTATTGATGATTTAATGCACAGGGGTTACAGACTCAAGGATATAACAGTTCTTGCTTCAAAAAATGAACAGGTTGAGATGTTGAGCTTTTTACTCAGTGAGCTTGGAATTCCATTTCTTTCTTACAGCAGTGTGGATGTAAAAAAGAGAAAGGTTACTTCAGAGATAATTTATCTGCTTAAGTTTCTGGACTCTCCTCTCGATGATTTTTCTTTCTCTGTTTTTATTATGGGTGATATTTACAGAAAACTTCTTGAAAAATCAGAAATCTTAGTTGATATAAATGATTTTCTTTTAAGAAACAGGGATGTTTCACCTCTTTACAAGGTTTTTGAGAAAGAATTCCCAGATCTCTGGAAGAAGCATTTTGAAAATCTCTTCAAATTGACAGGATATCTTCCTGTTTATGATTTAGTTTCTACTGCAATAAGTAATTTTCAGATTTTTGAGATAATACCTGAAGAAGAAGCAACTTTTCTAAAGATACTGGAACTTGTAAGATTTTTTGAAGGCAGAGGGCTCAGCAGTATAAAAGATTTTGTAGATTTCTTTTCAGAACCAGCTGAAGATGAAACTATCTGGAATATAAGCCTTCCAGCTGATACTGATGCTGTAAAACTCATGACCATTCATAAGGCAAAGGGGCTTCAATCCCCTGTGACAGTTGTGTTTCTTGAAAATAAAAGGAATCCCTCAGATGGTATGGTTTTATACGAATCAGATAGAATTCAGATTCTTAAAATAAATGAAAAAGTTGCTGAAAAATCTGAAGAACTAAGGAAAATAAAGAACAATGAGGCGCTTTCAGATATTGTTGAGCTTTTGAATAAACTTTATGTTGCCTTTACAAGAGCTGAGAAAGAGCTTTATGTTGTCTGCAGAATTAATGAAAAAGATGAAAAAAATTATCCCTTCAATGTGTTATCAGGTTACCTGAATAAATCAATTGGAGAAAAAACAAAAAAAGAGATATCAGAAAAACAAGAAAAAGCAAAGCAACTCTTACACTATAAAGGAAAAATAGATTCAAGCAGCTTTGATTTGGTTCATTTAAAAGAAAAATCAAGAGGGGAACTCATTCATAAAATTTTATCTAAAATTGAGTTTATTGATGAAGACTTAGAAGACAGGGTTAGTTCAATTATTGAAGAATTGAGTAAAGATATTGATTATGAAGAAATTAAAGAAAGTGTCTTAAAAACAGTTAAAAATACCCATTTAGCAGAGTATTTTGTAGAAAAGCAGGAAAGAAAAGTTTTCAATGAGTTTGAAATATGCGATGCAAAAGGATTACTTCACAGAATTGACAGATTGGTAATTGATAGAAACACTGTTACTGTAATTGACTACAAGACTGGAAGACCTTCAGAACTCTATCCTGTTCAACTTAAGCTTTACATGGATCTTGTTTCAAATATTTTTTTAGATAAAAAAGTAAAAGGAATTCTTTATTACATTGATTCTGAGGAAACAGTATGGATCTGACTCTTGAACCTGAGGAAGATATTATTGAAAAGATTGCTTGCCTTATTGACAGCGCCGGCTTTGATCTTTCAGATAACCTGATTGTTTTTCCTGGTAAGAGGCCCGCACATTATCTGAGAAAGGCAATTGCGGATAAGTTAAAGAAACCTTTTATACCTCCAAAAATTCTTTCAGCAGATGAATTTGTTGATTTTGTATTTCAGAAAATAAATAACTCCCGAGCAATAGAACCCTTAGATGCTGTTACGATAACTTATGAAATCTGCAGAGGTAAAGATTTCATAAAACCATTTTTCAGAAAATTTGACCACTTTATTAATTATGGCTTAAAACTTTTCAATGTTTTGGAGGAGCTATACATAGAATGTATAAGTCCTGATAAACTTAAAGAAGTTGAGACATTGATTGAAATTCCCATTGCTTCAACTAATAGTTTAAGATTTCTTTCAGAGACCTATAAAGAGTTTTACAATAAACTTAAACAGCTGAACCTTTCAACACGTTCACTCAGATACAGAGCAGTTTCAGATTTTCAGGATTTAGACAAACTTTTACCATTCAGAAAGATAATATTTGCAGGTTTTTTTGCATTTACAGAAGCAGAAAAAAGAATTCTTAAAAGATTGAATGATTTATCTGAGTTTTTATTTATCCGTCATTGTGATGATAATTTTATAGAAGTTGATAAACTAAAGTTTTACAGCTGTCCTGATGTTCATGCAGAGGTAAAGATTGCTGGTGAGATACTAAAAAATTCAACTTTTAATGAAAAAACTGTTGTTGTATTGCCAAACTCTGAGACCCTCTTTCCACTTATAAGACACGGAATTCCTTATCTTGAAGAAAAAGACTTCAACATCTCAATGGGGTATCCTCTTTCAAGAACTCCCGTATTCGGATTTTTTATGAATCTTTTTGAGGTTGTAAATACAATGGAAAATGGACAGATATATGTTCCAGCCTATCTTAAATTCATGCTCCATCCATATACAAAAAATATTCTGTTTAAAGGCTCAGCAGAGCTTAACAGGATGATATTTCACGAAATGGAAAAAATTTTAAAGGATGAAGATTTAATCTTTACAGAATTTGAATGGATTGAAAGAGAAATCCCTGCTCAGGTTTTAAAAGGTTTGAGCAATGTATATTTCACTTCAAAGGAAATAATGGAACATCTTAAATTAGTCCATGAAAATACAATAAAAAAGTTTATTTCATTTGACAGCATAGCCTCCTTTTCAGAAACAGTGAAAGAAGTTTTGATTTTTATTTATGAAAAAACCACAGCAAGATTTCATCCACTTTTTTATCCTTATGTAGAGGCATTTATAAAAGAATTTGAGAAACTTTCTTCCTCACTTATATCTCAATATAGCATTGAGTCTTACTTTAATTTTTTTAAGAATTTCATAAACTATGTGAGATTCCCCTTTCAAGGAACACCACTCAGGGGATTACAGATTCTTGGTTTTCTTGAGACAAGGAGTATAAAGTTTAAAAAGGTTATTTTTCTTGATTTGAATGAAGGTATTTTCCCTGATCTTTCAGAAGACTATTTCCTGCCTTATTCTATAAGAAAAGCACTGGGACTTCCAACATATCATGACAGGGAAAAACTCCTTTATTATTATTTTTTTAATCTTTTAAAAGGTGCTGAAGAAGTCCATCTGATTTATGTGAAGGATGACAGGATGGAAAGATCAAGATTTATAGAGAAAATAATCTGGGAGTCAGAAAAGTTAAAGGCAAAGATTTTAAAAAACGAACTGATACAGCCTGTGACATACAGATTGAAACTTAAAACTAACTGCCCGCAGGAAATTACAAAGACTGAGCAGACAATGAATATCTTAAAAAATCTTGTATTTTCTGCCACAGCAATTGATGATTACCTTAGATGTGGTATAAAGTTTTATTACAATCATGTTTTGAAACTTACAAAACAAAAAGATATCAGTACAGATATTGAAAGAACTGATATAGGAGTGATTGTTCATGAAGTATTGAAAAACTTCTTCAGAAAAAAAATTAATAAAATTTTAACTCTGAAGGACCTTGAAGAAATAGAAGATACTGTTCAGGAAGTTTTCTCTCAAAAATATGGTAGCAATTTAAAAGGAAGTGTTTATTTGATAAAAACTCAAGTAACCAGGAGAATGAACGAGGTTTTAAACTACTACAGAAAAGTTATAAAAACTCAGACAGTTAAGGTTCTTTCTGCTGAAGAGTTTTTTGAAGAAAAGATATTTGACTGCGCTTTTAGTTGCAGGCTTGATAGAGTGGATTTGGTAGATGAGAAATATACAATAATTGATTACAAAATTTCAAAAAACTCAGACAGTTACAGGATAAAATTTGAGGAATTAAATATAGATGACAGAGAAAGCTACAGAGCTGTAGGAAGTATTCAGATTCCTCTTTACATTCTTCTTTACTCAAAAAAGTATGGAGTAAATATTGAAAATATAAATGGATATTATTTTCTTTTGGGTGCTTCAGTAATTGATTCTTCAGTAAAATTTGATCCCTTAAGTGGTTATGGTCATGCAGGAATTGATTTAATCTCAAAACTTTTGAAAAGGATTTTAATAGAAATACATGACATGGAAATACCTTTTTATCCAACATATGATTTTAAAAATATCTGTAAATACTGTGATTATTTGCCAGTTTGTGGAACCTTCACAGTACCTTCAAAAACTTCTTCTGCAGAACCTGTCATATAAACATGTCCATCTTCATTCCACTCAATTAATAAATCTCCACCAAGAAGATGAATTGTTACCTTTTTTTCTGTTAATCCCTTTATCATGGCTGAAACTGCTGTGGCACATGCACCTGTTCCGCAGGCAAGGGTCTCACCAGCTCCTCTTTCCCATACCCGCATTGTAATTTCCTGAGGATTTTCTACAAAAGCGAATTCTACATTGGTTCTCTTTGGAAACACAGGATGATTCTCTATTAATGGTCCATATTTTGCAACTGCAAAATTTTTTGGATTCTCTTCAAGAAATATAACTGCATGAGGATTTCCCATACTGACACAGTTAATTCTTGCAAGCCATCCTGATACTTCAAGAACCACATCAAAGGCAGTTTCACCTTCAACATCAACGGGTATTTTTTCAGGTTTGAATTCAGGAACTCCCATATCAACCTGCACAAGCTGACCAGCCTTTTTGGGTTTTATAATGCCTGCCAAAGTTTCAATTTCTAAGACCTCCTTATCTGATAGCCCCTTTTCCCATATATACTTTGCTAAACATCTTATGCCATTTCCACACATCTCAACCTCCGAGCCATCTGCGTTGAAGATTCTCATCTTGAAGTCTGCAATTTCTGAGGGATAAACAAGTAAAAGCTGATCTGCTCCTATACCAAAACGACGATTGCAATATTTGATAGCAAATTTTTCTGGTTCTTCAAGATCCTGATTTAAACAGTCAATTAAGATGAAATCATTTCCAAGTCCATGCATTTTTACGAAACTTATTTTTTTCATTAAATTAAATCCTCTGGTATTATCTCATTTTTTATTAAATCTCTGTAAGAGTCCCTTTTTCTTATCAGAGCGTATCTGTCTCCCTTGACCAAAACCTCCGCTGCTTTAAGGCGGCTATTGTAATTTGAGGACATACTGAATCCATATGCACCTGCACTCATTACTGCAAGATATTCATTCTGTGAAACTTTTTCAATTTCTCTGTCTTTTGCGAGAAAATCTCCTGATTCACATATTGGACCAACTATGTCTGTAATAATTTTTTCCCTTCCCTTAGGAGTAACAGGTTGAATTTCATGATATGAACCATAAAGAGATGGCCTTATGAGGTCATTCATTCCAGCGTCAACAATATAAAAGTTCTTGGTTTTTGTCTCCTTGAAATATAAAACCTTTGTAACAAGAATCCCTGCATTTCCCACAATTGAACGCCCAGGCTCTATTATCAATATACCCTTTTTGTTTTTTAATAGAGGAACGATTACCTGCCCGAGTTCAACAGGATGAGGTGGTTCTTCATCCTTGTATGTAATTCCAAGTCCTCCGCCTATGTTAATGTATTCAAGGTTAACATCATAATCAGCAAGTTTCTCATAAAGCTCTAAAATTTTTGTCAAAGCCTCATTATAAACTGAAATTTCAGTAATCTGTGAGCCGATGTGTTTGTGTATCCCTATAATTTTGATATTTTTCATTGATTTTGCAAGTTTGTAATACTCAAGAGCCTTATCTATAGGAATTCCAAATTTACTGGTTTTAAGTCCTGTAGCAATATATTTATGAGTTCTGGGATCAATGTCAGGATTTATGCGAAGAGCAACAGATGCCTGTTTTTTCATTTTTTTAGCAACTTCATTTATTTTATGTAACTCTGCTCTTGATTCCACATTGAACATCAATATGTTATTTTTCAAAGCATATTCTATTTCCTGTTCTGTTTTTCCAACTCCTGCAAAGACTATTCTGAAAGGCTTTATTCCTGCTTTCAATGCTTTGAAAAGCTCTCCGCCTGAGACAATATCAGCACCGAGTCCTAAATTAGCAAAAAGGCTCAATATTGCGAGATTTGAATTTGCTTTTACAGCATAGCATATAACGTGATGAGTGTCACAGAATGCTTCTTCATAAGCCCTTACATGTCTTATTAAAGTTCCATAACTGTAAATATAAAGGGGACTGCCAAATTCCTTAACAAGCTCGGTTACAGGAACATCTTCTGCGTATAGCTCGCCTTTTTTATATACAAAGAAATGCATAATTTCCTCCTTTGAATTTTTGAAATATTATAATTATACTAAAACTAAAGCTGATTTTTGGAGGAGTGAATGGATAAAAATATAGTTGAAAAGATTCTTGAATCACATCTTGTTGAGGGCAGACTGAAGGAAGGAGAGTTAATCAGCGTCAGGGTAGATCATGTTTATACTCAGGATGCTACAGGCACAATGACCTGGCTTGAGTTTGAAGCAATTGGACTTGACCATGTAAAGATTCCCCTTGCAGTTTCGTATGTTGACCATAATATGCTTCAGAGTAATTTTATGAATGCTGATGACCATCTTTTTTTAAGAACCGCTGCAGCACGATTTGGTGCATATTTTTCAAGACCAGGTAATGGAATATGCCACCAGGTTCATCTTGAAAGATTTGCTGTTCCTGGATTGATTGCTCTTGGAACTGATAGCCATACTCCTACAGGTGGAGGTATTGGAATGCTTTCAATAGGGGTGGGAGGACTTGAAGCAGCTTCAGTTATGGCTGGAATGCCCTTTGAGTTTACAATGCCGAAGGTTGTCCTTATAAATTTAACGGGTAAACTTCGCAGACCCTATGTTACTGCAATGGATGTAATACTTACATTGCTAAAAATGCTTACTGTAAAGGGTGGGGTAGGTAAAATATTTGAATATGGAGGAACAGGAGTAAAAAATCTTTCAGTTACTGAAAGAGCAACAATAACAAACATGGGTGCAGAGCTTGGTGCAACAACATCAATCTTCCCAAGTGATGAAAATACCCTGAAATTTTTAAAAGCTCAGGGAAGGGCTCATCAATGGATTCCGCTTCAGGCAGATGAAAACGCAGAGTATGCTGAAATCATAGAAATTGATTTATCTGAAATTGAGCCAATGATAGCACAACCTCACAGTCCAGACAATGCAGTTAAAGTTAAAGAAATAGAAGGCATGAAGGTTGATCAGGTATGTATCGGCTCATGTACAAACTCTTCTTACAAGGTAATGAAAACAGTGGCATCTATTCTTAAAGGAAGAACAGTTCATGAGGAAGTAACACTTTTTATAAATCCGGGTTCAAAGCAGGTTTACGAAATGCTCGCTCAGAATGGTTCATTAAAGGAAATGATACATGCAGGAGCAAGAATTCTTGAGTCAGCCTGTGGTCCATGTATTGGAATGGGCGGTGCTCCTGGAAGTGGACAGGTTTCGCTTCGCTCATATAATCGCAATTTTAAGGGACGCTCAGGCACAAAGGATGCTCTTGTTTATCTTGCTTCACCAGTTGTATGTGCGATTGCAGCTGTGTATGGCAGGGTAGTGCATCCAGACAATGCAGATATAAAAATTGAAGACATACCGGAGCCTGAAAATTTTTTGATAAATGACACAATGATAATTTCACCTAAAAAAGATAGAGAAATAAAAATTATTAAAGGACCGAATATAAAAGAAGTTCCGGTAAAAGAGCCATTAGAGGACAGCCTGAGAATTCAGGTTCTTCTTAAGGTTGGTGATAATATAACCACTGATGATATTTTACCTGCAGGAAGTCAGGTTTTACCTTACAGATCAAATATTCCCATGATATCAACATTTACTTTTAAAAATATGGATGAAACTTTTTATGAAAGAGCCATCAATGCCAGATCAAAAGGTGGTGGAATAATTGTGGGCGGTGAAAATTATGGACAGGGCTCTTCCCGTGAACATGCTGCCATAGCGCCCATGTATCTTGGGATTAAAGCAGTTATTGCAAAATCCTTTGCAAGAATTCATCGTGCAAATTTAATAAATTTTGGCATTCTGCCACTTGTATTTGTTAATCCTGAAGATTACTCTAAAGTGGAACAAGGAGATATTTTAGGTATTTCTAACCTGATTAACTTTGTTAAGGGAGACCAAAAATACGAGGTTTTTAATCATACAAAAAATATATCCTTTGAAGTTTGTTCAAATTTAAATACCAGAGAAAAAGAATTAATTTTAAATGGTGGACTGCTTCCTTATGTTAGAAGAAAAGTTTTAGAAGGATAGATATGGATTTGTTTTTATTTCAGTCCCTATATCAGTTTTTGGTCCATGTCCTGGTAAAACAGTTGTTTCTAAGGGTAGAGTAGAAATCTTTTTAAGAGAGTTGAGTAATTCGTTGAGATTTCCACCTGAAATATCAGTTCTTCCAATTGAACCTGCAAAAAGAGTATCTCCTGTAAAGAGATATCCATTCGTGTATATAGATATGCTACCTGGAGAGTGTCCCGGTGTATGAATTATTTTTAACTGGATATTATTGATTTGAATGATTTCATCATCTTTAAGTAATCTGTCAGGTTCGGGTTGTGGGTCAATTTCTATCCCGAAGAATTGAATTGCCACTTCTGGAGAGTTTCTATATATTTCAAGGTCATATTCATGCAACAGTATCTCTGCACCTGTTCCCTCTTTCATTTCCCTAACCGCACCAATATGGTCAAAATGTCCATGCGTGCAGATTATATATTTAACATATAAGCCTTCCTCGTTTATGAAATCAAGTATTAAGTCTGGCTCATCCCCGGGGTCTATAACAATTGCTTTCTTTGTATTCTCATCATATACAACATAGCAGTTTACAAATAATGGTCCAACCTCAAACTTTTTTATTTTCATCACTGCCTCCTTAGCTTTCTTAAAATATAATAAAGTTCCTCATTTTTCATCAAATAGCATAAAAGCACGTACAATAACACCGCAATTCCTATAACTGCTCCGAGAAATACAAATTTGATAATCATTTTATCACTGCTTATCCATAAGTGTGGATCACTCATGCATATAAGCCTTGCAATCCCTACCGAAATAAAAGATGCAACAAAGATTTTAACTACTGAGGGGGCAATGGATAATAAATTAAGTTTGAGTAATTTTTTTCTCAAGAAACTGCTCAAAAGAAGAAATTGAACAATGGCTGATAGAGAATAAGCTAAAGCAAGTCCATTGTGTTTCATTGATTTCATTAACAATATAGAGACCACCACATTGGTTATCATTGCTGCTGTAGCACATATCACCGGTGTTTTTGTATCCTGGAATGAATAAAAAGTGGCTGTAATGGTTCTTGAACTAACAGTTGCCCATATGCCAAGACTGTAGAAGAATAAAGCTTCTGCTGTATTTACAGTAGCTTTCAGGTCAAAAACCCCTCTTTGAAACAGGGTGTTAACAATGGGTTTTGCAAGCATTATCAAACCAAGCATTGAAGGAATGATTAAAAATAAAAGAAATTTTAAAGAAAAATTTAAATCATCTCTCACTGAATCTTTTTTCCCCTCAGCAACATGCTGTGAGAGAGCCGGAAGCACAGCCATTCCAACTGCAACACCAAATATGCCAATTGGAAGTTGAATAAGTCTCATTGAATAATAAAGATAGGTTACACTTCCTTCAGGTAAAAAACTCGCAATGATTGTGCTTACAAATATGTTAATCTGGCTGACTGTCATTGAGAGAATTGTAGGGATAACAAGAATAGCTATTTTTTTAACTGCAGGATGCATCCCGGAAAATCCGAATCTAAATCCTGTTCTGTAAAATGAAGGAGACTGGACAAGCCACTGCAAAGCTCCTCCTACGGTCACTCCCAGAGCTACTGAGACTATTGGATTGAAGAAGAATGAACTGAATCCAACAACTGAAATAATTACAGCAATATTTAAAAAACATGGTGCAACTGCCGGGATAAAAAATATGTTTTTTGTATTGAGAGTTCCCATGGTTAAAGCAGCAAGGCTTATAAATAGTAAAAATGGGAACATTATCCTTGTGAGAAGAACTGTTAGATTAAATTTTTCAGTATTTTCTACAAATCCTGGAGCAATGACCTTGACAATAAGGGGACTGAAAACTATTCCAGCTAAGGTTAATCCTCCTACCACAAAAATTATGAATGTAAAAAGGCTTTTTATTATTTTTTGAGATTCTTCCTGTCCATGTTTAACCTGATATTCTTTAAGTACAGGAATAACAGCAGATGACATTGAACCTTCTGCGAAAAGTTCTCTTAAAAGATTTGGGATACGAAATGCAACAAAAAATACATCACTAAGTCCTGTTGCACCGAAGTATTTTGCAAGGATCATGTCTTTTATATAGCCAAGAATTCTGCTCAGGCTGGTAGCTAAGGAGATTGCTCCAGCTGCTTTTACAATTTTTCCTTTTGCCATTTTAATATCTTAGAATTTCAAGTAGATCAAGAATATCTTCTCTTGTCATATTTGATTGATCGGAATTTAGAGCATTTTTGAGTTCATTGCTAAACCTCAGAATATCACCCCTGTATACAGGATCAATTCTAATTGCATGTTTCAAAGTATTAGCAGCTTCTGCATAAGCTCCGAGTTTTTGATAACTTAAAGATAGATAAATATGTGCTTCTAAGAGAAGGCTATTTCTTTTTATTGCCTTATCCAGTGCGGTAACAGCATCTTTGTATCTGCCAAGTCTGTAAAAGGAAAGTCCCTGTCTATAATATGCCTTATCCTGAGTAACAAAAAGAGCATTGCTGAGTGCTTTACCAAATGCTTCTATTGCTTCTTTATGCATATTTGTTTTTTGATAACACAATCCAAGATTATACCATGCATCTGCATAATCTGGATCAAGTGAAAGTGCTCTTAAAAAAAGATTTTTTGCCATTTCATATTCCTGAAATTCCATGTGAACAAGAGCCAGACCATGAAGTGCATCCTTATTATTTGGGTCAATCTGAAGTGCTTTATGAAACTCTGCGTAGGCAAGCTGATATTTTTTCTCAATATAATAGGCAAATCCTATTTCTTTATGAAAATCTGCTTCATTGACTTGCCTTACTCTTTCTTCTGAAGCACAGGAAGAAAGCACCAGAAGAACAATTATTATCAGCAGTTTTACCATCGTTTTAGTATATCATTTTTCAATTAATGTAAGAAGATGCTCCATCTTTTTTTTAAATAGGGTCCGCCTATTAAGATAAGTTCAGCTGAGCTTTTTTTATCCTTCAAAAATTTATCAATTTTTTTCAATGTATTTCTTAACATAATCCTGCATAAATCAATCCTTTAATAAAATTTCTTTTTTTTTCTTTATAAATTTTCAAATTTATTTTATAATGCGTGATTTCGTTTTTTTTGTGAAGTTCTTCTAAAACCATATTTTTAGGAAGTAACCATGTAAAAGCAAGATACCAGCTCAAAGCATCCTCAAAAGCATTTTTAATTTTTAAGTTTTCAATATAGGGCTTAAAAAGTTCCACACTTTCAGGGTTTAAAAGAAATTCTATCCAGAGATGTTTGATTAATCTTTCATCAGAAAGAATATCATGAATTTGTTTTATTTCTTTTTTTGAAATTGATGGAATATATTTTAGTTTCATGAAATTATTTTAACTGATTTACTCAGAGCTTTTTCTTCCATTTTTGAAATTAATCTATCCAGAAGCAGAATTATTCTGTCAAGACTTTTCTCCTCAATCTCAAATCCCTCAGGATAAAATTTCAAATCTTTAATGATACCTTTTTTCTTAAAACTAAAAAGAATGTTCACAAGCTCCTGGATAAACTCAACAGATAGTCCTTTCTGCATTGTAAAACTGAATCCTGTTTTTTTCTGATAAACTTTTTCTGCTTTAATCTTTGATGTAAGAATTCTTATATGAGCAACTTTAAACAGATTTTCAACCTCCTCTGGCAGTTTTCCAAACCTGTCAAATACTTCCTCATATAGTTTCTGTAACTCTGTGGATTCTGTTATCTGGCTCAACTTTCTGTAAATTCTTATTCTCATTGAAGTTTCTTTAATGAATTCCTCAGGAATAAAGGCTGATACTGATACTTTAATCTCAGGAAGCTTTCTTAATACAGCAACTTCTCCCTTTGCCTCCTTTATAGCTTCATTAAGCATCTCAATATAAAGATCAAATCCAATTCTGTTTATTCCTGACTGCTCAACCCCGAGTAACTGACCAGCCCCTCTTATTTCAAGGTCTTTAAGAGCTATATGGAATCCTGCACCGAGATAGCTCATCTCCTGAATTGCTTTTATTCTTTTTTTTGCATTTTCTGTCAGCATGTTATCAGGTGGTACAATTAAATACGCATTTGCCTGTCTTGAAGACCTTCCAACCCTTCCTCTTATCTGGTAAAGATCACCGAGACCAAATGTATGTGCCTGATCAATTATGATTGTATTAACATTCGGGATGTCAAGTCCTGAAGCAATTATGGATGTGCACACTAAAACATCTATTTTTGCATCAAGGAAATCAAGCATTGTTTTATCAAGCAGTCTTTCTTTCATTTTGCCATGAGCAATAGCAATTCTTGCATGAGGAATAAGATTTTTAAGCTTATCATATACCAATCCTATATCATGAATTCTGTTGTGAAGGAAGAATACCTGTCCACCCCTCTGCAGTTCTCTTTCAATTGCCTCTTTTATTATTGCCTCATTTTCATGGATGATGAATGTTTTCACAGCAAGCCTTTCCTTTGGAGGAGTCTGTATAACAAATATATCCCATATTCCACTGAGCCCGATCTGAAGTGTTCTTGGAATGGGTGTTGCGGTTATCATGATAAGGTCAACCTCAGGATATTTCTCTTTAAGTTTTTCTTTCTGAATCACACCGAATTTTTGTTCTTCATCAATTATCAGGAGTCCCAAATCAAAAAACTCAACATCCTTAAGAATCATTATATGAGTTCCTATCAAAATATCAACCTTTCCATGTTTTGTATCCTCAATCACCTTTTTTATTTCTCTTTCTGGCCTGAATCTGCTCAGGTATTCAATCCTTACAGGAAATGCTTCAAATCTTTTTTTGAATGTTCTGTAATGCTGTTCACACAGAAGTGTTGTTGGCACAAGAACAGCAACCTGCTTTCCGTCAAAGACTGCTCTGAATGCTGCCCTCATAGCCACCTCTGTTTTTCCGTATCCAGCATCTCCGCAAAGAAGAACCTCCAGAGGAAGAACTTCACGCATTTTTTTAAGAATTTCTTCAATTGCTTTTTTCTGATCCTCTGTCTCCTCATAAACAAAAAAATCGTCAAAATTTTTATGAATTTCTGTATTTTCACTGTATGTAAAACCTCTGGGAGTTTTTCTCTGTGCATAAAGGTTAAGAAGTCTGTCTGCAATATCCTGTATTCTTTTTCTTATTATTTCCTTTGCTCTCTGCCATCTGTTGCTTCCGAGCTTATCAAGTGCTGGGATGAATCCTTCTTTGACAGCGTACCTGTAAAACTTCTCAATACCCCATACTGGAACATACAGAATATCCCCATCTTTATACTCCACAACAAGCACGTCCTCTTCAACATCTACATATTTCTGTCTTTTTATTCCTCTGAAAATTCCTATTCCATGATCTTTATGAACAATATAGTCACCTTCTTTTATTTCCAGTCCATCAACTGGCAGTTTCTGAACTGCTGGCTTTCTTTTTCTTAAAGGTTTTTCGGCAAAAAGTTCTGCATTTGTGATTATCATCAGGTTGTCTCTGTAAAAACCTCCATCAAGATCAGATACAGTAATTGCATATTTGCCAGAGTAAGCACCAACTTTATTTTTATGAATAACAGGAGCGAGGATATCGTGGTTAAATAAGATTTCTTTTATTGTTTCTGCCTGTGCATGTGAGTTGACAACAAACAATAAGGGAATTTCAAGGGATTTAAGGTTTTTTGGAAAATCAAAAACTTGCTTTCTTTCAGCAGGTAAGATTCCCAGCCCTGAAAATGTTTTATCCATTGCATTGACAGCATGAGGGGAAAACTGAAGTGGTAGATGAGATATCTTAACAATATTGAGTTTTTCATTTTTAAATCCTGTTTCAGCTGTAAAAACTGTATGAAATTCAAAAAGCTCATGCAGTTCTGCTGTTGCTTCAGTTTCAACTGCAGGAATTATCCAGACTTCATCTTTTTCTTTGAATGAACGTTGGGTATCAGGGTAAAAAAACTTTATATCCTCAATTTCATCTCCGAAAAACTCAATTCTTAAAGGGTGTTCACTGCCTGTTATCCATATATCAAAAATCCATCCATGATGAGAAAACTCACCTTCCTCCATAACCATCTCAACCTCTCTGTATCCTGCTTCAAGGATTTTGTTTTTCAGCATGTACCTTTCAATGGTATGCCCTTTTTTCAGATACAAAGATAAGTTTTCAATATAGGGGTTTATTCTGGAAGCTGAGGTTGTGGTTATTATTTTGCGAATTTTATTATGAACGATTTCAAAAATTGAAACCAGTCTCTCAGAATCATCAGATGGAAGAAAAACAACTTTTTCAGGGATATTAAAAAAATCGCAGAAGTTTTTAATTCCAGTATAAAGTTTATATGCAGATTCTTCATTTTCTTCAAAAACCAAAAAACTTTCTTTAAAAAATGCAAGTACAAGTGAAAAGGAGGTTATTGAGATATTGTAGACTTCCCTTTCGGTCTGTATGAGAGAGTTCAGCTTTCTAACTTCTTTTTGAAGTGCCTCAGAAATACTTATCTGGTTTTCCACTGAATTCATTAAATATTTTAGCATAATTATCTTTTGCTTCCTGAGAGATTGCATTTCTTTGACACAACCATGTTTTTTATGTTAATTTTTAATAAAATAAAGCATATAAAGGGGGGAGATATAGATGCATACAGTTAAAACTCTTGTTTTAATGGTTTTTCTTACAGTATTTTTTATCTTTGTTGGCTCAGTAATTGGAGGAAAACAGGGAGCAACATTTGCATTGATTATTGCAGTGGGAATGAACTTTTTTGCCTATTTCTTCAGTGATAGAATTGTTCTCACAATGTATGGAGCAAAGCAGGTTTCAGAGGCAGAAGCTCCAGAGCTTTACAGAATTGTAAGGAAGCTTTCACAGAAGGCAGGACTTCCAATGCCTAAGGTTTATCTAATTCATGCAGATCAACCAAATGCATTTGCAACTGGAAGGTCTCCAAAACACGGTGTTGTTGCAGTGACAACTGGAATTATGAGAATTCTTTCCCGTGAGGAGCTTGAAGGAGTTATTGGACATGAACTCACTCATATAAAACACAGGGATATACTTATAAGCACCATCGCAGCAACTATTGCAGGAGCTATATCCTATCTTGCTCAGATGGCTCAATGGGCAATGATTTTTGGTGGAAGAAGCGATGATGATGAAGGTGGAGGACATCCAATTGCAGCACTAATTATGATGATACTTGCACCAATTATAGCAATGATTATACAGCTTGCCATAAGCAGAGCCCGTGAGTATGCAGCAGATGAAGGCGGTGCAAGAATTGCTGGTAACCCACTTTATCTTGCCAGTGCTTTACGGAAGCTTCATTATGCTTCACAGGCAATACCAATGGATGCCAATCCAGGGACTTCTCATATGTTCATTGTAAATCCTCTTTCTGGTCGTAGCTTGATGAAACTTTTTAGCACACATCCTCCAATTGAGGAAAGGATTGCTCGTCTTGAGGCAATGGTAAGAGGCTATTAATGACAAGGGTATTAATTTTAGTGGGAAGTGCCAGTGATTTTGATGTTATAAAGAAGTCAACCGAGATTTTTAAGGAACTTGATATTTCTTTTGAAATAGATATATGCTCGGCGCACAGAACACCTGACAGGGCAAAAAAATATGCTGAAGAGGCTGAACAAAGAGGAATAGAGGTAATAATAGCTGCTGCAGGAATGTCCGCTCATCTTGCAGGATTTATTGCTGCCCATACAACTCTTCCAGTTATAGGAGTTCCCATAGCCTCTGGTGCATTAAATGGCTTTGATGCCTTACTTTCAACTGTTCAGATGCCTTCTGGTGTGCCTGTTGCAACAGTGGGAATAAATGGCGCTGAAAACGCAGCATATCTTGCATGTGAGATTCTTTCCTTAAAATATCCTGACATAAGAGATAAGCTCAAACAGAAAAGAAGACAGATGCACAATAAAGTTCTTGAAGAATCTGAGAAGATAAAAAAGAAAACTCAATCCTGACTTATGGTGGGCATTTGCTACAAATTGATGCAAAAAGAGAAGTTGAAAGATATCTGTCTCCCCTGTCAGGTAAGATTACAACAATAACTCCGCTGCGGAGTTCACTTGCCTTTTTAAGTGCCACATGCATTGCAGCACCTGAAGACATTCCAACAAATACTCCCTCTCTTACTGCTAACTTTCTTGTTGTATCAAAGGCTTCTTCATCATTTACATATACTCTTTCATCAAGACGCGAAGGATCAAAAATTTTTGGCACTATTGATTCCGACATGTTTTTTAATCCCTGAATTCTATGCCCTGCAACAGGTTCAACACCTATTATCTGTATATTTTTGTTAAATTCTTTAAGACGTTTACTTACTCCCATCACAGTCCCTGTTGTTCCCATACCAGCAACAAAATGTGTTATTTCTCCCTTTGTCTGCTCTAAAATCTCTCTGGCAGTTGTTTCATAATGAGCCCTGACATTTGAGTCATTGTCAAATTGATTGGGCATGAAATAAAGTTCAGGTGCTTCCTCATATATCTGATATGCAAGCTTTATAGCTCCATCTGTGCTTTCTTCAGCAGGGCTGAGTATAAGTTCAGCACCGAAAGCTTCAAGAGTTCTTCTCCGTTCAACACTTACACATTTAGGCATAATAAGCTTTATCCTGTATCCAAGAGCAGCAGCAATCATTGCAAGTCCTATTCCTGTGTTTCCTGAGGTTGGCTCAAGAATTATTTTATCTTTTGTTAATAATCCTTTTTCTTCAGCTTCCTTAATCATATAAAAAGCTGTTCTATCCTTAACAGAACCACCTGGGTTTGCTCCCTCAAATTTTCCGTAAAGAATAACCTTTGGATTTGGATTAATTCTGTCAAGTCTTATAAGCGGTGTATTTCCTATGCACTCAACAACACTCATAAATTTTATTATATCACAGTCTGGCGAATTTTTTGCTTTTCCGCAGATAAACCTTTCCTCATATTATGCCTTTTGTTGAAGGCAAATCCTGCCCTGTTAAGGAAACTGATTCTTTAAGAGCTTTTGCAAAAGCTTTGAATATAGCTTCAATAACATGATGTAAATCTTTTCCGTAAATAACATTAATGTGAAGAGTTATTTTTGCAGAGAAGGCGATTGCTCGGAAAAACTCTTCAAAAAGTTCTATATCAATATCCTTGATGAACCCTTTGAACGAAACATTATAAACAAGAAATGCTCTTCCTCCAAGATCAACTGAAACCTGTGCCAGAGCTTCATCCATTGGAATTGAAGCAAAGCCATATCTTTTTAAACCCTTCCTGTCAGAAAGAGCCTCATTTATACAGTTTCCCATCACTATGCCTATGTCTTCTATGAGGTGATGGTAATCTACATGAATGTCACCTATTGCTTTCAGTTTTAGATCAAAACCACCGTGAAATGAAAAAAGCTCAAGCATATGATTTAAAAAGCCTGCTGGAGTTTCTATCTGATAGATTCCCTTTCCATCAAGATTCAGTTCCATCTCAATTTCTGTTTCTTTTGTTTTTCTTGTTATAATGGCAGTTCTCACTATAACCTCTTTAAAATATTTTTTAATTCCTTTAGAAATTTATCATTTTCCTGCTTTGTTCCAACAGTCACCCTTAATGAGTCCTTTAAAGCAGGTGATAAATCTCTTATTAGAATACCTTTTTTTGATAGTGCATTACAAATCTTTTTGCTTTCTTTTACCTTAAAAAAGATGAAGTTGGCTTCAGAAGGATAAACTTTTATTTTGTTAATTCTTGAGAGCTCTCTGTAAATTCTCTGTCTTTCTTTTACAGTCTTTTTTATAAATTCCTTGATATTAGAATAAAAATTCTTTAAGGCATGTTCAGCAAGATACTGGCTCAGTGAATCAAGATTATAAGGAAGCCTTACCTTATTAATCTCCTGAAGAATTCTTTCATTTCCTATTAAGTATCCAACCCTTAAACCAGCAAGCCCTATCTTACTCAGAGTTCTCAATATAATGAGATTTTCAAAATCTTTAACAAATGGGAGGAACCCCCTTTTACTGCTGAAAGGCTGATATGCCTCATCAATTACAACAATGGCTGATTTTTTTCTTGCTGTCTCCACTATGCTGAGAATTTTATCTTTTGAGAATGTATTACCTGTTGGATTATTTGGAGAACTTATAAATACAATATGAGGTTTTTTTGAAATTATCAGGTTTTTCATTTTATTGAAATCAATATCAAAGTTTTCATCAAGTGCAACCTCAAGTCTTTCAACTCCAACACACTGAGCAATTATTCCATACATTGCAAAGGTGGGAACCGGATAAACAACAGGACCGCCAAATGTCAAGATTAAGTAATATATGAGCTCATCAGAGCCATTTCCTGCAATTATGTTTCTGTAGTTTATTTTAAGTTTTCCTGCAAGGGCTTTTCTCAGTCCTGTTGCATCTGGGTCAGGATATCTGTTAAGCAAAACAGGAATATCCAGGGCAATATCACAGGGTTTAACAGGGTAGGGTGACTCATTTGCGTCAAGTTTAATTTTGAAAGGAAATTTCTTTATTTCATAAGGCTTGAGTTTTTTAACAGACTCTCTTAAAATGGAGTTTACATCAAAAAACTTCATAGTCTTTTATCATAATTTCTCAGTTAAAGATTGTCAACTTCTTTGTCTTCAGGATATAATAACAACGCATGGATATAGATTTTTTCAGGCAGATAGGCAGAAAACTCTTTAAGGAAATATCAGAAAGAAAACTTCATTTAAGTATAAAATCTCTTGGGAAAGGGGCTTCAGGAGATGAAACATTTCTCGTTGATAAGCTGGCAGAAGATATAATAATTCAGAGTATTGAAAAGGCTGGGTTAAACTTAAATGTAATAACAGAGGAGGCTGGATCAAAAATAGTTGAAGGACAGAATCAGAGCATTATCATAGATCCAATTGATGGTAGCAAAAATGCTGTCTCAGGAATACCGTTTTTTTCCACATCAATTGCCATTGCTGATGGTAATACCCTAAGAAGTTTAAAAATCGGCTATATAATAAACCTTATAAATGCGGATGAATTCTGGGCAATGAAAGGAAAGGGTGCTTTTATGAATGGTATAAAAATTGAAACAAAAAAGAAATATATCCCTTTCATTGTAGCCTTTGAATCCAGTAGCCCTTATTCTGATCTTCAGAGACTTTTACCCCTTTTAAAAAGGGCCTACAGAGTAAGATGTTTTGGAAGCACAGCCCTTGACCTCGCATATCTTTCAGCAGGAATGCTTACTATCTTTATTTCTCTATCTCCATCAAGAATATTTGATTTTTCTGCTGGAATTTTAATAGCAAAGGAGGCAGAAGCAACTGTAACTGATGTTGAGGGCAGAGAAATTGATGAACTTCCTGTCAGGTTTACGACCAGAACTTCTTTGCTTGTTAGTGCAAGTGAAGAAATTCATAAAAAAGCATTAAAACTTCTTAGAGCATGATGCATCTTTCATCCACAAGGAAACTCACTGTTGCTCTTTTTGTAACAGTATTCATATTTTTAATTGAGTTTTTGGGAGGGATTCTCAGTAACAGTCTTGCCCTGCTTAGCGATGCAGGTCATGTATTTACAGATGCCTTTGCCCTTATTCTAAGTCTGATTGCTTCTTTAATCATGAGAAGACCTTCAGGAAGCAAAGCAACTTACGGATACCATAGAATAGGCATTCTTGCTGCATTCATAAATGGAGTGACTCTTCTGATAATTGCAGGTTTTATACTTCTGGAAGGTTACAGAAGATTTATAAATCCACCCAATGTTAACTCGGATGTTATGCTTTCTATTGCTGTATTTGGCTTTTTTGGTAATTTATTGATGGTCTGGATTCTTGGTCACGGGTTTGGGGATCTGAACATTAAAAGTGCATGGCTTCATGTTGTGGGAGATGCTATTTCTTCCCTCGGAGTAATAATTGCTGGATTGCTAATAAAATATACAGGATGGCTGATTGTTGATCCGCTGATAAGCGGATTTGTAGGACTGATAATTATTGTTGGAGGCGTGAGAGTTATAAAGGATTCTTTATGGATATTTCTTGAGTTTGTTCCAAGAGGTTTTGATGTAAGTGCAATATCTGAAAAAATATCAAACATAGATGGAGTTATAGATGTCCACGATGTTCATATATGGTCAATTGGACATGGTATGCCTGCTTTTTCAGCTCATGTTGTTGTAAAGGACTGTCTTTTAAGCGAGGCAGATAAAATAAGAAAACTTATAGAAAGTGAGCTTTCAAATGCAGGAATCAAACACAGCGTTATTCAGATAGAATGTGTTTGTGATAGAAGATGAAAAATTTTTAAGAATCTGTTCAATTCTGAACTGCAGATTAATCTGCCTTCCTTCAAGCTCACGCAGTCTTTTAAGTCTTTCATGCAGAATATTTTCCTTGATTCTGTCACAGATGAAGTTTATACAGAATACATCCCTTGCAATCAGGCTGCAACCTCTATCTGTAAGAAAATAACACATCTCATTGATTTGATGATGCTCTAAAATCTCCACGCCCAGAAGAAGATTTATTAACAAAAGCTCTTTAGAATATTTAAATTCAACTCCTTTACCACAGCATGCCTTACCCTGTCTGCCACATTCAGCACATATTTCTGACATTCCTGTTAAAGTCCTTTCAGTGTCTGCCTCAATTATAAAATTCTTTAAATCAATGAGAAGCCTTTCAATTTCAGCCGGAACCCCTCTGTTTTTTATTTCTTTAAATATGTTTTTTGCAACTGCTACCCTTTTATAAAAAGGGATCATATTAAATTTTAAAAATCCTATTTGAAATTGTCCAGCTATTTTCTAATGGAAGGTTGTGCTAAAATAATTAAAGTGAAATCCTTCATTTTCATAATTGTTTTTTTGTTTTTTCCATGCATTGTTTTTGCCGGCAATTCAGTTTATGTCTTTGTTATTGATGAAAACTCAAAGCCGGTTCATGGATACAGGGCTACAGAAACAGAAAGGGATGATGTTTTTATAAGCAAAATTGATCCAGTAAAAAAGTGGATAATCAATGTCAGGTCACAGCTGATAGTTGTTAAGAATGGGTACTTCTATCCTGTGAAGGACACAGTAATTGACAGGAAAAAAGGAATTGCAAGGCTTCAGATTGATTTTTCTGAAAGAGCACCCCTTTATTTTAATCCAGAAGAGGAAGTTGTTGACAGAACTAAAAAGCTTGCTCCAGTAATAACACGTGAAACAAAACCCGCTCCGGATTATCTATTCCTTGCCAGAAAGTATGAAGATACAGGGCAGTGGGACAGGGCTGTTCAGGTTTATGAGAAACTGCCCGAGCAACAGAAGAATCCTGAGATTATGGAAAAAATAGGAACACTTTATTACAAACTCGGTAAATTTAAAAAAGCTGAGGAGTATTTTTCCCGATTACCAAAAAATGAGATGGTTGTTATAAAGCTTGCAGGAATTTATATTGTTGAAAAGCAATATGAATCTGCATTAAGAATTCTTGACAGTTATGATTTTGATTCTCCTTATATGCATTATTTGAGAGGCATGATTTACTACCTTACTGGCAGAAAGGATGAGGCTTACAGGGAAGCTTTAATACTATTTTCTCTGGATAAAGCTCTTGCACAGAATCTAAGGGAGCTTTTAAGATAGCTCAAACAGGCTTTATGCTCAGGATTTTTTCAACATTGAAGTTTCTTTCCTGCTTCCTGAGAGTGCAGAATGCCTTTAAACCAAGAAAGCTTTTATCTTTATAATTCATTTTTCCAATAAATAAAGGCCTGACAACTCTCTTTGATTTTACATCACTGGATTTTAAATAGACTATCTCAATTGTTTTCCCATTTTTTATTGCATTTTCAATTATTTTGATTTTTTCTTTAAGGGGAAGACTTTTTTCAGCATTTCTGTACTGAAATTGAGTTATAAACCTCACAACTGTTCTGTCAACAAGAATATGTCTCTTTGAAACAGGCTTTTTAAGAATAATTCCGTCAAGTGAACGACATCTTGAAAGAGCAACATAGAGCTGTCCGTGTGAGAATGTTCCTCTGCCGATGTCAACTATTACTCTGTCAAATGTGAGTCCCTGACTTTTATGAATTGTTATAGCCCATGCAAGCTTCAAAGGATACTGTGTGAACTGACCAACAACCTCTGTAAGAATTTTCTTTTTCTTTGTATCATAGTAAAACTCAAACATTTCCCATGTAAATGGTGTAACCTCAACAATCTGTCCATCTGAGAGCTCAACAAAAATGATATCTGGTTCTGTTCTTTTCTGCTTTATATCAACAATCTTTCCAATATCTCCATTTATCCATCTTCCCTTGCTATCATTATTAAGAAGCATTACCTGTGCATCTACTTTAAGGATTAGTTCAGGTGATGTTGGAAGCTCTGAGTCAGTGAACTCTCCATCAATAAATCCATGATATTTAAATTCTTTGCTTTCTATTTTTGACAGCCTTTCATAATTCACTTTTTCAGCCATTTTGTTTGTTGTTGTAAGATAAATGTAAAAATCATTCTCATCAGGTATAAAATCAGGTAAAACCCTTCTGTTAAGTCTTTCAATTATTTCATCAGTAACCGTGTTATTTCTTATGGCATTGAGAATCTCAAGGAACTCTCTGTCATGATGTCTGTAAACCTTTTCAAGCTCAACAAACTCAAACTCACACTCCTTGAAAACTCTTGCATCAAAAAAATAGTGAGTTCTGTAAAAATCCCTGATAACAGGTTTTTCCCTTGATGTTACAACAGGAGGCAACTGATAGAGGTCTCCAATGAATATCATCTGGATTCCACCAAATGGTCTTTTTTTCATTCTTCCATGAATTTTTAAAAAACTATCAACGCAGTCAAGCAGATCAGCCCTTACCATTGATATTTCATCAATAATAATTGAGTCAAGCTTTTTATAAAGATTTGTATTCTTGGGTTTTATTTCCTTTACTTTATGTGGAGTTATGTCTGGCTTGAAGTTAAAAAATGAGTGAATAGTCTGACCCCTGACATTCACAGCTGCCACACCTGTTGGTGCAAGAACAGCAATTTCTTTTTTTGTGTTTTCCTTAAAATACCTTAAAAATGTGGATTTTCCTGTGCCAGCCCTTCCAGTTATGAAAAGATTTCTGTCTGTATTCTCTGCTAAATGAAAAGCTCTCAGGAACTCTTCATTGAAATCAATGTTCATGGCAGAATCTCAACAGCAGTGCCATCAGGAACAATCCTCCATATCTCGTCCATCTCTTCATTTGTAACGGCAATGCATCCTTCTGTCCAGTCATCAATTATATGATATTTACCAAGATATTCAACATTTTTTGATAGCCCGTGAATCATTATCCCTCCACCCGGATTTAAATTAAGGCGTAAGGCATTTTCAAAATCCTTCTCATTTGGATATGATATCTTAAGGGCTTTATAAAAAACACTGTTTGGATTTCTTCCAATTATATAGTATCTTCCTTCAGGAGTCCTTCCATCTCCCTGAGAGAGTTTTCTTCCTGATGGATTTTTTCCCAGTGCAACCCTGTACGCTTTAAGGATTTTCCCATCTTTCATTAAAAACATAACTCTCTTTGACTTGATAACAACAATTAGGTCAGCCACTTCATCTGAAAGCACAGTATTGAAAGAAAAAACAAAAATCAGAATGCTAAAAAGAAGCGTCCTTGAGAGCATTTTTACAGATGCATTTCCTCTGCTCTGGCAGAATTTTTAATGTTTCCCTTACAAGCATTCCGACACTGTCAAGTGATTCATTCATCGTCTCAACAACCTCTTTTACTGTGAGTGGTTTTTTTGATATTCCAGCAGCATAATTAACAGTAACAGCCACAGCAGCATAGCATATCTCAGCCTCCCTTGCAAGGGAAGCCTCTGGCATAATTGTCATTCCTATTATATCAGCACCTATTGATTTATAAAACTTTATTTCAGCCGCTGTTTCAAGTCTTGGTCCATTAACACATACATATGTTCCGTGAGGTATCAGATTTATTCCAAGATTTCTGGCAGTTTCAATAAGGCAAAGTCTCATTTCCCTGCAAAATGGCTCTGTAAAATCAATGTGCACAACACTGGGGCCTTCATAAAAAGAGCTTTTCCTTGAACCATGTGTAAAATCTATTATCTGATCAGGAATAACAATGCTACCCGGAGGTATTTCTTCTCTCAGTGAACCTGTTGCAAAAACTCCGAATATTCTTTCTATTCCAAGATTTTTAAATCCATAAATATTTGCTCTGTAGTTAACTCTATGAGGAGGTATGCTGTGAGTCTCACCGTGTCTTCTCAGAAATAAAACCTTTGTAAATCCAAGATCTTCAATTTCATAGGCAGATGATGGCTCACCATAGGGAGTTTTTACAGAAATACTTTCCCTTTTTATCTCTGATTCACTGAGTCCGCTTCCACCAATTATTCCTGTTTTCACATCCGCACATTTTTGAAAAGTTCTCAAGTGCGCCCAGGAGGATTTGAACCCCCGACCTGCGGATTCGTAGTCCGACGCTCTATCCACTGAGCTATGGGCGCTAAAAATATTATAACACAGTTTATTTTTGAGATGAGACCCTTATCACTGTTTTCACATTTCCTCTTGGATTGAAGTCTCCGATTACTTCAAGAGCTCTTGGTTTTAGAAGATTGTAAAGATCCTCATAAATTTTGTTTGTGGCAGCCTCATGGGATAAATACAGGGACCTGTATGAGTTTAGATAAAGCTTAAGTGATTTAAGCTCCACAATTTTTTCATCAGGAATGTAGCTTATCCTTATTGTTGCAAAATCAGGATATCCTGACCTCGGGCAAAGACATGTAAACTCTGGAAAGCTTATCTCAATTGTGTAATCCCTCTCAGGATATGGATTATCCCATGCTTCAAGCTTTGCCTCACTTATTGCCTTTTCTCCGTAAAGCATTCTAACCTCCAAGATTTTCAATTACAAGATTTTTTAAAGCTAAAATAAACTCTGCTGATGTATTCAATGATGGAACTCTGTAAAGTTTAACACCCAGAAAGTCTGCCTTTTTTCTGTAAACAATGTCTATCTCATAAAGGGTTTCAATACAGTCTGAAACAAAGCTTACAGGAACAATCAATAGTTTCTTTATGCCATTTTTAGCAATTTCCTCAATTGTCTGCTCAACTGATGGCTCTGTCCATCTGAGAGGTCCTGTTCTGCTCTGGTAGCACAACCTCCAGTTACTGATTTTCATCTTATCAGCTATTGCCTTTACAGTTGCCTCAACCTCTGAAACATAGGGGTCTCCTTTTTTAACAAGTGAGACTGGAATTCCATGAGCACTGAAAACTATGAGACAGTCTCTACCATGTTTTTCAAGTGAGCTTTCAATCTGGCTTGCCCATGCAGAAATAAAGTCAGGGTAATTGCACCATGAATCAATAACAGTGAAATCAAATTTTCCCCTGGCAAGCTCTTCAAATTTATTAACCACAGATGATGTTGTTGCACTACAGAACTGTGGATAAAGTGACAGGGCAACAATTTTTTTTACTCCGCATCCTTCAAAGTCGGTCAATGCCTCCTCAATAAATGGATGCCAGTAACGCATTCCTGCTTTAACAAAAAATCCATCACCAAGAGCATCCTGAAGTTTCTGTGCCTGTGCTTCCGTGATATTTTTAAGCGGAGAAAAGCCTCCAATTTTCTTATAAGCTTTTTTAACTTTACCTGCTCTTAAACCAGATATCAGCCATGCAAGAGGTTTCTGCATTATACCAAAATTTACAATGTAAGGATCCTTGAAAAGATTGTAAAGAAATGGTCTGACTGCATCTGTGCTGTCAGGTCCTCCCATGTTAATAAGAAGAATGCCTGTTTTCATTCCCATCTCCTGAAAAGGTTATTTTCAACTCCCATGCAGTCAAGAATTTTACCAACAACAAAATTAACAATATCATCAATTTTTTCAGGTTTATGATAAAAAGCTGGCTGAGGTGGCACAATAATAACACCAATTTTTGCAAGCTTAAGCATATTTTCAAGATGAATCACACTGAGTGGCATCTCTCTTGGCGAGATAACAAGTGGTCTGCCTTCCTTTATTGTTACATCAGCAGCTCTTGTTATTAAGTTATCAGCATAGCCATGAGCAATTGCTGAAAGTGTTTTCATTGAGCATGGAACAATAAACATTCCATCTGTTCTGTAAGAACCACTTGCAGGAGGTGCGGAAATTTCATTTTCATGAAATATTTTTATGTTTTTATAACTGAATTTTTTCTCAAATTCATCAAAACTTTTAATCTCTGTTTCAGTTTTCATTACATGAATTGCAGATTCAGAAAGAATCACTATCAACTCAGAGTTTTTAAAAAGCTCCTCAATTAGTCTCAAACCGTAGACTGTGCCAGATGCTCCAGTTATTGCAATAATAAACCTTTTCATAATTTTTTATAATAACATTTGTTCTGGTTTTTCTACACAGATGTATCAAAACTTCCACATTTTTATTAAAGACTTAAATATTTTCAATGCATTAATTTCAGGCATAATGATTGCTTATAGTTATATTTGAAGATTTAAATTGACAGTTGAAGGTTTTCGTGGCAAAATTGTAGCTGAACTAACTGAGGAGGTTGGGAAGTGAGAAAACTTATAAGCGTTTTATCAGTTCTGGTTTTTATCCTTGGTTTAACAGCACTCAGCTATGCAGTTGTTGCTGAGATTCCCTCAGATACAACAGCAGTTTTAGCAAAGGGACAGACAAAGATAACTCTTGGCGGTGACATTCGTTTTAGAGGATTTGCTATTGAAAACAGAGAGGTTTTAGACAAAGAAAGCTATCCAAAAGGTACCAGTTCCTTAACTCCAAACAGAAATTATATGGATTACAGGGTTCAGTTAAGGCTCAAAGCAGAACTGAGTCCTAACACAACAGGATTTATTATGCTTCAAAGTGGAGAAGCTGATAATCCAAATGTAACATGGGGTTCACAACAGGGTGGTGCAAGGGGTGCCTATCAGGCAGGTAATACAAAAGAATCTCAGGTGTGGATTCACACTGCATATATTCAGTATCAGGGTTCTGGACTTCTTGGTGTTCCAGCAGGAATAAAAATTGGAAGAGATATTATTAAACTTGGCAATGGTATATTCCTTTATCATACCCGTTTTGGTGATGACCAGATTATGGCATTCATTCAACCACTTAAAGAGCTTACACTATCTTTAGCAACTGTTAAATTCAGAGAAGGTAATTCAGACCTCAGTGATGACGCAACTGCCTATGTTCTCATAGGCTCATACAAAGGGAAAAACTTTGAATTAAGTGCAGATGTAACATATCTTGATGATGAGGGGAATAAAGATAGTACCGCAGTTAGAGGTCGTTCTGGATGGGGAATTTCTACTTTTGGAACAGACTCTGACATTCATCTCTGGAACTTTGGTTTAAGAGGCGATGTTAAAGATATTGCAGGAACAGGTCTTGGAGCAAGGGCAGATATAGAGTTTCAAACTGGAAAGATTGAAAATACAAAATTAGGATATGAACCTAAACTTAAAGGATGGGCAGGACTTGCAGGGCTTAACTATAAATTCAAAACAATACCTCTTACACTAAAAGCTGAATATCAAATTGGTTCAGGACATGGTGACAGCAATGACATCAAAGAGTATGTTACAGCAATAGGTCGTCTTGAAGGTGAGTATACCACACTTGTTTATGAATACTATGCACCTTCTGCCTGTGACTCTCCTCTTGCAAGATATTCAAGAGAGACAGGGCTATGCAACACTCAGTATGTGATATTTGGTGGAGCAGGTGATATAACAAAGGATTTGAGTGCACAGCTTTATGGTTTCTGGATAAGAGCTAACAAGGCAGTAGCAATCAATAATTATAGAGACACAAGTAAAGATGTTGGCTATGAAGTTGATACAATGATAACCTACAAGATTGATAAAAATCTTAAATACTGGATTGAAGCTGGATACTTCTGGCCGGGTGATGCATGGAAGCTGAGTAGTGGAAAAGACCCTGATAATGCATGGGTAGTAAGACATAGTATTATGCTTACATTTTAAAAGATACTTGACAAAGGAAAAATTATATGCTAAAATTTTTTCAAAACTTAAAGGAGGTGAGAGAGGACACGGTGCATGAAGTACCACCGCCCTTGGCGGTGTAACTGAACTAACCTGAAGGAGGTTAGGAAGTGAAAAAAATTTTAAGTATTTTATCAGTTCTGGTTTTTGTTCTTGGTTTAACAGCACTCAGCTATGCAGTTGTTGCTGAGATTCCCTCAGA
>Ga0207433_10001035_pt1 | contig 61729 bp, 74 predicted proteins | sample YelNatPaOPGAMG01_FD_187559 | JGI IMG/M metagenome (GOLD analysis project Ga0207433, IMG submission 187559) | Hot spring thermophilic microbial communities from Obsidian Pool, Yellowstone National Park, USA - OP-RAMG-01 (SPAdes) (version 3) | ecosystem: Environmental > Aquatic > Thermal springs...
AGGGCTAAAAGATGGTAATGCAAAAATTTTGTGCAAGTGGAAATGATTTTTTAATAACGCACTTTTTGAACAAAAAAGATTTTAAAAATCTAGCAAAAAAACTATGTGATAGACATTATGGTTTTGGTGCTGACGGGTTTATAGTGCTTATTCCGTCAGAACAGGCCGATTTTGAATGGCTATTTTATAATTCCGACGGTACAAAGGCTGATATGTGCGGTAACGGAGCTAGGGCTACCGCTTTGTATGCGTATAAGAATAAAATTGCAGATAAGAAAATGTCATTTGTAACCGGTGCAGGTATAGTAAAAGCTGAAGTGTTTCCAAAAAATATAGTTCAGACAGAATTGACAAAGCCAAAGATTTTATCCGACAAGATGATTTCGGAGTATGGTTTTGATTGGTTTTTTGTAAATACCGGCGTACCGCACTTGTGTGCTTTTGTTGACAATCTTGACAAATTTGATCTTGAAACGGCATCTAAATTGCGCCATAAATATAATTCAAACGTAAATTTATTTACAATAAAAAACGGCTTACTCTATGTGAGAACATTTGAAAGAGGAGTTGAAAACGAAACGTTGGCTTGTGGGACCGGTATGTGTGCTTGTGCATTTTTTGCCAATAAGATTGGTATGCTAAAAACAGATGTAATTACGGTTATTCCGAAAAGTTTAGAGAGCGTGGAGGTCTTGATTTCAGATGGATTTATATACTTCAGGGGCGTAGTTACGGTGGTTGGAAGCTGTTTGCAATTTGACTAAAATTGCGCTATAATTCGGACAATATTTGCCCTATTTTATATTTATGGTTGGCAGATAAACAAACTTAAAGGAGCTACCATGACAAGATTCCTTGTAATGCTTTTTGCCATGTTACTTCAGCTGTTTGCTGATAATGTCCCGAAGGAGTTTCCCCAGAGTACTTTAGATTTTGATTCTATACAATTTCAGCAAGATAAATTTGTTAGCACTTTGGTTCCGGTGATTATTCAAGAGAATGAGCGAATATTAAAAGATAGAAAGTTTGCAACTGATTTTTTTAGTAAATATAACTCCGATACTATTGAGGGAAGATTTGCTAAAACAGATTTTGACAAAATGATGTCGGTTGCCTCCAAATACAAAATATCTGATCCTTTTTCAAAAAAAGAATACGATGACAAGATTGATGTTGTTCCGGTTTCTCTTGCTCTCTCGCAAGCCGCACTTGAAAGCGGTTGGGGAGAGAGTAGGGTTGCCAGGAGAGCCAATAATCTTTTTGGACAAAAGACTTTTACGGGTAAAAAAGAATTAATTTCGCTTGACGGCGAAGTTAAATATGCTTTTTTTGATGATTATATGGATGCCGTTAAGTCATATATGCTTAACTTAAATTCACATGAAGCATACTCTGAATTTAGACGAAAGAGAGCTAAAGCAAAAATCGATAATAGACTTTATAGCGGGATTAGTGCGGCAGCTACTCTAAAAAATTACTCTGAAATCGGTAGAGCCTATACAGGTATGCTGGTTGAGCTTATTCAGAACAGGTTTAAAAGTTTTGACGATATCAAAGGTGTCTATTCGAAAAGTGGTTTTGACGGAAAATTTTTGTCAACTATGGCAAAGATGTAAAAGAGGTCTACTCAGCCTCTTTTAGTTTTTCTGCCTGAAAATACATTATGCAAGGATCGATAATTTCATCAAATAGTCCACCTTGCATAATCGTATCCAACCTATATAGTGTAAGTCCTATGCGATGGTCTGTTATTCTGTTTTGCGGATAGTTGTATGTTCTAATTCTCTCGCTTCTATCACCTGAGCCAACTTGACTTTTTCTATTTGCGCCGGTTTGCGCTAACTGTTCTTCTAGTTGTTGCTCGTATAATCTTGATTTTAGTATCTTAATAGCTTTATCTTTATTTTTATGTTGAGATTTTTCATCTTGAATTGCAACTGCTAGACCTGTTGGGATATGTGTTACTCTTACTGCGGAATCTGTTGTATTTACGGATTGTCCTCCGTTTCCGCCGGATCTGTATACATCTATTTTTAAATCACAATCTCTTAGTTCTACTTCTATGTCGTCAACTTCAGGTATTACGGCAACAGTAATCGCAGATGTGTGAAGCCTTCCCTGTGCCTCTGTTTCTGGTACCCTTTGAACCCTATGTACACCACCTTCATATTTAAGTCTAGAAAATACCTTGTCACCTTTTATTAGAATGGTTATATCCTTATAGCCGCCAACATCGCTTTCTGAGGATGATACTATTTCAACCTTCCATCCCCTTAAATCAGCATATCGAATATAAGACTTGCAAAGATCTCCAGCAAACAGTGCGGCTTCATCACCGCCGGTTCCTGCTCTGATTTCTATATATGTATTTCTTTCATCATTGGGATCTTTTGGTACAAGTAGAAGTTTTATATCGTCTTCTAGTGCCGGAAGCCTCTCTTCTATCTCTTTTGTTTCCATTTTGGCTAAATCACCCAACTCTGGATCATCGTGTAAAATTCTATTTTCACTTAGTGTTTCTTGTAGCTTTATGTACTCCCTAGCTTTTTCTACTATCTCCGCTAATCCAGATTGCTCTTTTGACAATTCTGTCATTTTTTTTATATCCGTTAGGATTTCAGGTTGTATTAGTTGGTTGTTGATTTCTTCATATCTATCTATAAATGGTTGCAATTTATCTTGTAGCATGGGGCTTTTTCCGTTTTTACTATGTGGATGAAGCCCCGTTTGAGGGGCTAATTTTGTAGAAAATTATTTAGTGTTATTTACTAATTTTGCAAGCCTGCTGACTTTTCTAGCGGCAGTAGCTTTTTTTAGGAAACCTTTTGATACAAACTTATGAAGTTCTTGATTAGCAACTTTTAGAGCTTCTATTGCGCTTGTTGAATCATTTTTCTCAACTGCGCCTCTTACGTCTTTTACTATATTTTTTAGTCTAGTTCTGTAAAACCTATTTCTTTCTGTTTTTTTCTCAGTTTGTCTGATTCTTTTTTCGGCTGACTTATGGTTTGCCATCTTAGCTTATCCTTCTGGTTTATGGTGTTTTTTAGGGAAAAAAAGTGGGGGGATTTTATCCCAAAAATCATTAAATGAAGTTTAAGTAAACTATCATCTTTAATAAAATTTTGATGGGAATGGATAAAAATGGCAAAACTTTTCGGTACGGACGGTGTCAGGGGCAAGGCTGGCAAAGAGTTAAATGTAGATTTGGTTTTAAAACTTGCAATGAGTGCGGGTGTTTATTTTAGAAAAAGTTCTGCAACAAATAAAATACTTATAGGAAAAGATACCAGAAGAAGCGGCTATATGGTTGAAAATGCAATAGTTGCTGGTCTTACTGCCGTAGGATACGATTGTGTTCAGATCGGTCCTATGCCGACTCCAGCAGTAGCCTTTTTAACGGAAGACATGAGATGTGATGCCGGGATTATGATAAGCGCTAGTCATAACCCATATTATGATAATGGGATTAAATTCTTTGATGCAAGCGGCGGTAAACTGAATGAATCGGTTGAGAAGGAAATAGAGAGTTTATATAAAAATCAAGAAATTTTAACGGCAAGCCAAAAAACACAAAAAGAGATAGGCTCGTCCAAGAGAATAGACGATGTTATAGGAAGATATATAGTGCATATTAAAAATTCATTTCCAAAAGAACTCTCACTTAGGGGTCTTAGAATTGTTGTTGATTGCGCAAACGGAGCCGCATATAAGGTTGCTCCCGCAATATTGAGTGAACTTGGTGCGGATATTATTGTGATTGGCGACAAGCCTGACGGCTTTAATATTAATGAAAAATGTGGCGCTTTACATCCGGAAGAGTTGTCGAAAGTTGTTCAAACATATAGGGCTGACATAGGAATAGCACTTGATGGAGATGCGGACAGGGTTGTAATTGTTGACGAAACGGGAGAAGTTGTTGACGGTGACAAATTAATAGCTGCTTTAGCAATATATCTAGAACAGTCAGGACAGTTAAAAAATTCTGCTATTGCGGCTACGGTAATGAGTAATGGTGCAATGGAAGAATATCTCAATAAAAATGGCGTGGGGCTTTACAGATGTAATGTCGGCGATAAATATGTGCTTGAAATAATGAAAAAATATGGACTAAATTTTGGTGGTGAGCAGAGTGGGCATATAGTGTTTAGTGATTACGCTAAAACTGGAGATGGGCTTGCTAGTGCGCTTTTGGCGTTGGCATATACAATTAAGAGCGGTAAGACATCTAGTTTGGCGCTAAATCCATACGAATCCTATCCTCAACTGCAAGAAGCGCTAGCGGTAAAGGTTAGAAAACCACTAGAGTCTATTGAGGGGCTTGAAAAACTATTAAAAGAAATTGAAAAACAAAGTATTAGGCATTTAATAAGGTACTCCGGTACTGAAAACAAGCTAAGAATTTTATTGGAAGGAAAAGATGAAACAAAATTAGCAAACGAGTTTGAAAAAATAAGTGATTTCTTGCAGAAGGCGCTTAATGCTTAAAAAATTTGTATTCGCATTTTTGCTTGCTCTAATTGTTGATCAAATTGTAAAAATTTTGATAGTTGGAGGTTTAAGATGGAATAGTGAATGTATATCAATAGTATATGTACTAAATGACGGTGTTGCTTTTAGTATGTTTGCATTTTTGAAAGAGTATCTAAAGTATTTTCAGATTGTAGTTATACTTGGCATGTTGGTATATTTGTATAGGGAAAACTACTTTACTATTTATTCTATTGAAATTGGTATGATATTTGGGTCAGGGATTTCAAATTTAATCGATAGATTTACTAGAGGCGGTGTAGTGGATTATGTTTACTGGCACTGCTGGTTTGATTTTGCAATTTTTAATCTTGCTGACATTTTAATAGATGTTGGGATTGTTTCACTGATTCTTAGAGTGTATATTGCTTCAAGATCCGTGTCTATAGAGTAGTCTTATACACACCATATTAATACATACATAGCTTAGCGAAATAGCTATCATTATATTGAAAAAATTTGACTTAAAACTTTGCAATATAAAGAATATAATCAAAAAAAATAGCACTGATGATGATCTTGCTATAAGTGACTCAAAGAATCTTCCGTAAGCTTTTAATGCTGAGATATAAAATGCGTTCATTATGGCAAAATAAAGAGCCGGAACCAAAATGAGAAGTGCATAATATGATTTACCATATTCAGCGCCAAAAAGTATTATTATTCCATTTTTACCGAAAATAAAAATAGTTATGAATATACTTAATGTAGCTAAAAGAGCATATTTTTGCAACCACTTTTTAATTTTTAAAATTTCTTCTGTACGATCTTCATTAATAAGCATGGATAGTTCAGGAAATACAAATTTGACGATAGGAAATACGAAAAGCATAATAGCATACATGAATATAGGCTTTATGACCACCTGATAGAGTCCTAGTTCATCTAGCCCAAAATACAGTTTGGCACAAAAAATTCCCAAATAGATAAAAGTTATTCCAAAAACAAACTCTATTGATGAAAGAATGGAGTTTCTTAAGTATACTTTTGTTGCATCGTCAAAACGCGGTAGACTTACTTTTGGTTCCTTCATTACTTGCCTATTTGCAATTTTAACATATGCGGCTATTGTTATATTTTGCATCATAACGGCAAATATAAGTGATTCTAACGGAGGTGAAATATAAGACAGCATGAAAAAATATAAAATAATAAGCGGCGACTCTAGTAGTGAGATTAAGTTAATACTTTTATAGAGTCGAAACATTGCAAGTCTATTTGTGTAGTAGATGTAAAAACCGAATACTAGAAATAGCATAGCTATATATGCCGTAGGTACTGTAGAGTCTACAAAGATATGTATTGGATACGAGGCTAAGAGCATAGCTAGTACTGTAAATATAATTAGAATAATAAAAAATATATTCGTAATCTTATCGGCATCTTTGCTTTTTTGGTATGACACGGTCATGGAGGAGCGAAAACCGATAAAAACTATAGCCATGAGGCTTGCCAGATCTATTGTCGTATAGTAGTAGGTTTGAGTTTTGGTGTCAAGAGTATGAGCTAGATAAATTCTAAATGATAGAGATACGGCTATTCCTATAAGTGTAATAGGAAGGCTAAGAAGCAGGGCTTTTTTCAACTTCTTATATTTTTTGCTAGTTTAATAAACTTTTTGTAGCCTAATTGCTCTTTTTTACCTATTTTATAGCTTATTTTTGTTAAGTAATTCTGAATATCTTTTTTGCTAATTTTTCTTGTTTTGGAGTACTTTTCCAAAATTATTTGAGGTATTTTGATCTTATTTGAAGTAAATTTTGTAGCTAGTTTTATTGCTATTTTCGGATCTTTATTGAAGCATAGTACTGCAAAGACGAACGGTAATTTGTATTTTTCTTGCCATTTTTGAGCTAAGTCGATATGGTTTTGGTTTCGCAATGCAATTTTGAGCGCCTTATCTCCGATATAAACTTTGCCGTCTATGCCTAAAATTTTTGCCAGAATATTTGATGTAGCTGATTCAAAGTCTGGCATGTATTCACCAGGAATAGCAATTACGCTTTGGACATCTCTTTTTGCTACTATTCCTACGGATGTTTTATTAGCCTTTTTTGATGCTATACTAGATATAAACGCTAAATGCGCTCTTTTTGCTTTAAATTCCTTATTTATGTTACTGGGAAAGCTTTTTTTGTAGTTTATTGCAGATTGCTGAATTGATGACCGAATATATTTTTTTAAAAATATATGAAACGGCAATAAATTTATATAATCAATTTTTACTATTTTCACTTGCTTAACCTCGCGTGGCTTTAAAGGCGGTTATTGTAGCATTTGAGAATGAAATTAATCGTCTATTTTAAACATAGAGTGAGGAGATATAATTGATAACAGTAGAATTTTTAGGACCTATCGGTCTCGATAATATGAATTTTGAGGCAAATACATTGGCTGAACTCTCAAATATTCTAAAATCAAAAGTTCCTGAGGTTTCGGCGTGGCTTTCAAATTCTGCCGTTGCCGTTAATGATACTATTGTAAAAAGTCTAGATATTGAACTTAAAAACGGCGATAGAGTATCACTATTGCCTCCTGTTTGCGGCGGGTAAGTATGCAAAAGCTTAAAATATTTGACGGGCCACTTGATGTGGAGGCTATTTTTGCGTTATGGCATGAGAGTGTTAGGGATAAAAATTTTGGCGCTTTTATTACATTTGTCGGTATCGTGAGGGATGAAGATTCTATAGACGGTCTTAGTTTTGATATTTATGAGCCAATTTTGCACTCTTGGTTTGATGGGTGGCAAGAAAAAGCAAATAAACAAAATGCCTTAGTGCTAATGGCTCATTCAATTGGTGACGTGCCTCTTCATAAAAGTAGCTATGTCGCGGCGGTAGTTTCACCAAAGAGAAAGGAAGCGCTTGCTTTGATTAATGATTTTGTAGAGGATTTTAAAGCTAGCGCCCCGATTTGGAAATACGATTTGAGAAGCGGTGGTAGGGTTTATGCCAAGAGTAGAAGTACAACTCTTGCCGGTGCGGGACTATTAGCCTAATGTCAAAAATAGACAAATACTACTCTGAAGCTGTTGATACATACTTGGCTGGAAACTTTCCAAAGGCATTAACTAGTTGTCAAAAAGCTCTTCAGAAAGATAAGAATGATGATAGAGTATTGAATCTATATGCTCTAATTCAAAGTCAGCTCGGTAATCAAAACTCTGCCATATCGCTTCTTGAAAAAGCTGTTAAGATAAACCCAAAGAATATAGAAGCAATTACAAATCTTGCAAATATATATCAAAATAAAAAAGAGTTCGATAAGGCGCTGATTTTATATAAAAAAGCAATCGATATAAATCCAAAGTTTGCAAAAGCCTACTATAACGCCGCAATTGCGATGCGAGAGCTCGGACAAAGTAGCGAAGCAAAGAATCTTTTGCGACAAGCCATTGAATTTGATTCTAGTATGGTTGACTCATATATTAATCTTTCTGCGATTTATAAAGCAGAAGGTGACACGGACGAGGCAGTCTCGGTATTGGAAAATTCACCGCAAGATGTAAGAGTGCTTGCATCAAAAGCGCTTTTATTATCTGAAAAAAAAATGCATAGTGAAGCGATTGAGGTTATAGGGAATGCATTAGCGATAAACACAACTCCGGAATTGCTAAATGATTTTGGCATAGTATTGTCGAACGCCAAAAGGTATGACGACGCATTATCGGCTTATATGCAAGCAGTTGCTATGAAGAATGATTTTGATATTGCATATTCAAATCTTGCAGATATTTTTTTATTTTTAGGTGATGAGCAAAAAGCTAAAGGCGCACTGATTAAAGCGATTACTATAAATCCTGATTCTGCCGCAAACTATGTTAATTTTGGCGTATATCTAAAAAAAATAGGGGAGATAAAAAGTGCCGAAGAGGCATTCTTGAAAGCGCTATCTATCGAGCCTGCTAATTTTGCTGCTTGTACAAATCTTGGAATTATCAATATGTATCTTGGCAATTACGAGCCAGGATTGGAGCTATATGAAAAGCGTAAAAAACCATTTATCAAAACTCATAAACCTTTATGGAGTGGAGAAGATTTAGACGGTAAGATTTTGTTTATATATCATGAACAAGGCTTTGGTGATACCATTAATTTTGCAAGACTACTTTTTGATAGGAGATTTGAGGGCAAGAATATATTTTTTATGCCGCAAAAAGAGCTTTATAGCTTGTTTAAAAACTCTTCTATTCCTTGCAAAACGATTGATTTTGAATATATAACTAGTGGAGACTTTTATTTTGACTATCATTTACCTTTGATGAGCTTATTGTCGATAGTTGGCGTAAAAGAGACCGCTATACCGCAAAATATTCAATATATAAATATCGAAAAGACAAAGAAAAATCATTTTGATATATTGTTAGCTGGGGCTAAAGGTAAAAAAATAGGTGTAGTTTGGCAAGGAAACAAAGATTATAGCGGCGACAAAGAGCGTTCTGTTGAGTTATCATTTTTTACTAGGCTTATTGATGATGGTCACACACTTGTATCGTTACAAAAAGATATTAACGAAAATGAAGCTGAGCTTTTTGCGAAAGAGTCTAATATGTATGATTTTTCGAGTGAGTTGAGCAGTTTTTCTGATACTGCGGCATTGATTGATAATCTTGATTTGGTTATTACCATCGATACGTCTGTGGCTCATTTGTCAGGCGCTATTGGTGTTAAAACATTTATACTTTTACCGTATGTACCTGATTGGAGATGGGGCGTGAACGGTGAAAAAACCAAATGGTACGATAGCGTCATACTTTTTAGACAGCATACTAGAAATGATTGGAGAAGTGTATTTGATGATGTCTATACAAGTGTCAAGAGTCTATAGGAAGGTTGTTTTTTGACATAAAAAAAGGGCGACACCCGAAGGCATCGCCCTGAAGTTAAGACAAAACTTATTTAGTTTTGTTTTCTTCTTTTTTTTCAGCTTTTGCTTTTTTTGCTTTTTTTTCAGCTTTTTTTTCAGCTTTTGCTTCAGTTTTATTGCCGTCAGCAGCAAATGCGAAAGAAGCTAGACCAAGAGCTACAAGTACAGAAAGAAGTTTTTTCATGAGAATCTCCTAAAGAATTTTTTTTGTACCCTTGCGAAGTACTGGCGGAATAATATCTACATTGTGTGAATAAAAAGTGAAAATTTTTTGATTTTGTGAAAAATTATAAAAATTTCTTACAAAATTAGCATTGCATCACCGTATGAGTAGAATCTATAGTTTTTAGCAATTGCCTCATTGTATAATTCTATAGTTTTCTCAACTCCAAGCATAGATGCTACGAGCATTATAAGTGTTGATTTAGGAAGATGAAAGTTTGTAAGCAGGTGGTTAACTCTTTGTGGAGGATTATTATAATGTAAAAATATATTACACTCTCCGCTTGTTTGTTTTGTCTTAAAGTAGTGCTCTGCACTTCTGCAAGCTGTAGTTCCTATGCATAATATGTTCTGCTTTGAGTCTATGATTTCTTTTGCCTCCGGTGTGATGTCGTATCTCTCCGTGTGTATTAAATGTTCCCTAATGTCGCTTACTTCCACATTTTTAAAGGTTCCTAAACCTATATGCAGAGTAACAAACGCATTATTGTGCGTAGTTTTTATAGTATTTAGTAGTTCATCGTCAAAATGAAGAGAGGCAGTCGGAGCGGCTACGCTCCCTGCTTTTTTGGCAAATTTGCTTTGGTATGTTAACGTGTCATTGTTGTTATCTTCTCTATCTATATACGGCGGTAAAGGAATGTGTCCAATTTTCTCAAAAAACCATAGTAGTTCTTCGAAGTTTAATAGTTTTTTATTGTGTATAAACTCCACGATTCTAGAACCGTCTTTATTTATTTTTCTAATCTTTGCATATAACTCTTCATTAAAAAGAATTTCCATATCTTGTTTGATTCTGCCTTTGATTAGTACTTCATGTAATGTGTTATTTATTTGTTTTGTATATAAAAGTTCTATTTTGGCGCCGGTACTTTTTTGCCCAAAAAGTCTGGCTTTGATAACTTTTGTATCATTCATTATAATAGCCGTATCTTTCGGCAAAAATCTTTCAATATCTTTGATATAAGCATGTTCGATATTGTCTTTTGTTCTATCATATACGAGAAGCTTAGCGGAAGTGCTTGGAACTGCGGGATATTTTGCTATCAACTCTTTTGGTAGGTGGTAATCATAGGAGTCTAGCGAGAACGGGTCTAGCTTTCGGATAACACACTCTCTTTAGGTGCCGGATTAATTAGCCTTACAAGTAAAATTGCTACTCCATAAAGTATGATCATAGGTGTTGCCATCATGAACTGACTCATAACATCAGGCGGAGTTAAAACTGCGGCGGCGATAAAAATAATGACTATTGCATATCTGAAAAAGTCTTTCATATCTCTATCATCTATAAAACCGAAAAAAGCGAGTAGGGCGGCAATTATAGGAAGCTCAAACGATAGTCCAAACCCAAACATCAGTTTTAAAAAAAAGCTTAGATACTCAGCAATAGAAATCATTGCTGATGTTTGCCCTCCACCGAAGTTGACCAAAAACTTGAAACCAACAGGAAAAACAAAATAGTACGCAAACAGCGCTCCCGCTATAAACATTGCAGTCGCTCCCACAACAAACGGTATAATATATCGTTTTTCGTGTTCATATAAACCAGGCGCCAAAAAAGCCCATAGCTGATAAAAAATAACCGGTAATGAGATTACTAGTGAAGCAAAAAAAGAGACGCTAACGGCTGTAAAAAATTGCTCACCCATTTTTACGGCAACAACTTGTCCACCGGTAGGGATAGCTTCTTTGAGCGGCGCTACTACCCAGGCCATAATCGGTTGCCATATTGCAAAGCATAGGAGAAACATAATAATAACCGTTAGACTAGCTATGATTAATCTTTTTCTCAGCTCAAGCAGGTGTGGTCTAATTTCGTCAATCATACTCATTTAGTAATGACCTTGGTTTCATCATGTGCTGATTTTGTATCTGTTACTAGCTTTTCCCCGGCTTCTTTGAACTCTTTATTTATGTCTCCAAATAGTCCGCCTATTTCGTTTGAACTATTTTTTATAGGAGAGGTTGCTTCTTTTGCTAGCTCTTCTATTTTTTCTTTATAGCCTAGCGCTGTTGATTTTAGTTCATGAATATCAATCTCTTTTTGAATACTATCCTTGGCTTCTGTTATCGTAGAGCGTAGTGATCGGAAGATTTTGACAGCTTGAACCAAAACCTCTGGAAGCTTATCGGGTCCAAGAAATATTATTGCGACGATTAAAATTACTATAAAAGAGCCAAGATCAATTCCAAACATATATTTTGAACCTATTTTTTTTGCTAAGTCTAACTAAATTTTGCTCAAAAAGCTTTATATACCGTGTAAATTATGAGTGAGTTGGGGTTTTTTATATTTGTAGTATCAGCCAAAAACTTAAATTCTTTACTTTCGCCGACGGCTAACGGTTCATTGATTACAAATATCTGCTCATTTGTCGGGGAATAAAAATTTCTAAATTCGGATAGCTTTGAATCTGTTTTTTTTACAAATTTTACTTTGACGTAAATTTTCTTGAAATTAATTTTACCGTCATTTCTTATTGTTCCCGTAACTACAAAAGCTTTGACGAAACGGAGTCTTTTTACGTGAAAATCACTAACTTCAACTCGCCTTATAATATCTTCGGTTAGTATGTATCCGCCGATTATTGATGGTCCAGCCGATAAAAAAGACAATAAGAATAAGATAGCGGATAGTATTAGTTTGTGTCTGAGAAGTATTGCTAAAGCAAAAAAAAGTATAAAAATAATAGAAATAAAAGCTGTTACGCCGTAATGATATATGTTAAGATGGTGTAAAAGTTCTTTTGGCGCGCAAGCTAAATCAATTAACGGCAAGATGACTAATCTTTTCGTGAATTTTTTTCATCGATACCTGATATGCCAAACCGTCTAGCTAGTTCTGTTTTCACTTGTTCGGGGGCTATATTGTATGCGCCGAGTCCTACTAGAGCATGGTAAACTAAATCCGCCGCTTCGTATACAATTTCATCTTTATTGCCGTCTTTTAGTGCAAATGATAATTCAGCCGCCTCCTCGACAATTTTTTTACCTATTGTGTTGAATCCTTTTTTGTATAGTTTTGCAGTGTAAGACTCTTCCGGATTTGCAAATTTTTTATCTAGTATCGTGTTGTATAAACTATCAATAGCGCTATATTTGGCGCTCATATCAATTTCCGGTTCCATAACTCTTTGCTCTGTTAAAACTGATTCAAAAAAACAAGATTTTGATCCCGTGTGACAAGCTACTCCGGTTTGTTCTACGATTAGTAAAATTGTATCCGAGTCACAATCTTTTATAATATCTACTATTTTTTGTAAATGACCACTCTCTTCACCCTTTTTCCAGAGTCTATTTTTACTTCTGGAGAAATAGTGGGCGTAACCTGTTTTGATAGTCTTTTCTAGCGCCTCTTCATTCATGTAAGCAAGCATTAAAACGTCTTTTGTTTTGCTATCTTGCGTTATTACCGGGAGTAGCCCGCCGCATTTTTCAAAATCTAACTTCACTTATTTGCCTACGCTTGCTTTTGTCGGTTTATCATCGCCTCTGACGTCCATCCAGACAGAAGGCATAGCTCCGCTTGGGGTAAGGAATATTTTTGCGTCTTTATTTTCTTTGAGAGCTTCATTAAATTTTGCCTGTGCTTCTATTTGTTTTAACTTAACAAGGTTGTTTGTCAGTGATCTACCTACTAGATCATTAGCTTTCGCCTGACCTTCGGCTTCTATTATTTTTGCTTGCGCTACGCCTCTTGCAGTTTCTTCCGCCTTTTGTGCCTCTTGTTTGGCTCTTTCCACCTCATATTTGGTTCTCTCAGCTTCTTGATTGGCTATTTGCACTCTTTCTATTTGTTCTTTTACCTTGTCCGGAAGAGCTATATTTCTAAGCTGTATAGAACTTACTGTTATAGGTTGACCTTTAATTTTCGCAATAGCGCTTTGCATATTTTGTGTTATATGAACTGCTATTTCATCTCGTTTTGTAGGTAGTTCCTCTGCTTTGAAGTTACCTATAACGGAACGTACGACATCTCTTACATTTGGATGAATTGTTTTTTCCTCCCAGTTAAGCCCTAAATTTGCTATAGCTTCTGCCGCTTTCTCAGGAGATAGACTGTACTGAATAGTAAGCTCGACTTCTACAGGTAGGCCCCTAGAGTCTAAAACTTGTATCGGAGCCATTTTCGCCACTCCTCTTTTATCAAGCGCTCCGGTGTCTTCAGACGTGTAGTTTATTATTCTAATCTTTGTATCCACTACGATAACTTTTTGAATCATCGGCATAAATAGATGAAAACCTGGATATAGCGGTTCTTTTTCATACTTTCCAAGAGTAACCAGTATTCCTGTTTCGCCGGAATTTATTATGACGAAAGGTCGAAATAAAATAGCAAAAAATAAAATTGTAAGCCCTATATAAAGAGGCATTAATCCTTTGCCGCTCATCCATTCCGGCATTTTAGGCGGAGTAAATTCACCTTTAAACTTATTATCATTACTGCCGTTTGGATTTTTTTTAAAATAATCATTCATATCTACTGCCATTTTATGACCTACAATACGTTAGGTAATGTTCAAATTTTGAATCTTTACCTTTTACTACATCAAAATATCTAGCCTGAAGCGACATGGTCATTTCACCTGCTCTTCCTTTGCCGATGGTTCTAGCGTCAATTTCACGAATAGGAGTCAGTTCTGCCGCAGTACCGGTAAAAAATGCTTCATCTGAAATATATACTTCATCTCTCGTGATTTTTCTTCTAACAACCTCTATTCCCATATCTTCTGCTATTTCTATAACTGTTTTTTGCGTGATAGATTCAAGTGAGTTGTCGTTTGGAGGAGAGATTAGTTTGCCACCTCTTACGATGAAAAAACAAGCTCCGCTAGCCTCGGCGATATACCCTTCGTCGTCCAGTAGTAATGCTTCATCATAGCCGCACTCTACTGCTTCGTATTTTGCCATTTGGCTATTGAGGTAGTTTGCCGCCGCTTTAGCTTTACCCATTGTTGAGCGGTTTGAAGGTCTTGAAAATGAAGATATTTTAACTCTAATACCGTTTCGTAGACCCTCTTCGCCAAGGTAAGCGCCCCATTCCCATGCTGCAATTGCCGTATTGACGGGTGCGCTTTTGTGATATAACCCCATAACCCCATAACCTAAATATATGAGAGGTCTAAGATATACGCTTTCGCCTTGAAAGTTATTTTTATTGATTAATTCTACTTGTGCGGCATTTAGTTCTTCTACGCTGTATTGAACATTTAAAAGCGTCATTTTTGCAGATTCTAGTAGTCTTTTTGTGTGATCTGTTAGTCTGAAAATCGCCATTCCCTTGTCTGTCTTGTAAGCTTTTGTACCTTCTATTACTCCGTTGCCGTAGTGCAGAGTATGAGTTAGTATATGCACGTTTGCTTCATCCCACGGTACAAATTTACCGTCCATCCATATAAATTCAGATTTGTTCATATTTTTCCTTTATATTCTTAACTAATAAAATTACTTGCGTAAGTATGCCAAAAAGCCGCAAAAACTTAGAAGATAACCGTTTTGTTGTTTGATACAAAAACCCTATCGTGCAAAACCAAGTCAAGAGCTTTTGCTAAAACCGTTTTTTCAATATTTCTGCCTGTATGCCTCATGTCTTCCCACCCGTATGTATGATTTACTTGGGCGATGTCCTGAGCTATAATAGGCCCTTCGTCTAGGTTGTCATTGACGAAGTGAGCCGTAGCTCCTATGATTTTTACACCTCTCTCGTACGCTTGCTTGTATGGATTAGCCCCTATAAATGCAGGTAAAAATGAATGGTGTATGTTTACGATTTTGCCCTCAAAATTTGAGACAAAGTTAGGACTAAGAATTCTCATATATTTTGCGAGCACCAAGACGTCCGGATTTAACTCTTTTGTTTTTTCTATTACTTTTATTTCGTGTTCTTCCCTGCTTAGGCTTTCTGCGCTTATATGATAAAATGGAATACCGAATTTTTCGACCAGACTTTGTAGCGTATCATGATTTGCTATTACGCCTAAAATCTCGGCATTTAGCTCATCGGCATAGTTTCTTATCAGTATATCACCTAGGCAGTGAGCCTCTTTTGTCGCATACAAAACGACACGCTTTTTTTGTTCTGTGGAGACGATTTTTAGTTTTGCGTCATTTGGTAATACTTCTGATATTTTTTTGTAAAGTGAGTCAAAATCAGCGCTTCCGCTCACTTCCGTGCGCATAAAAAATTTACCATATTCTTCTTCGACAAACTCATCGTTTTTTTCTATGTTTAGTCCGTTTTCAAAAAATATTTTACTTAGCTTGAAAACCAATCCCTTTTCGTCTTTGCAATCTATCAAAACTATTTTATTATTCAAATTTCTTCCTTATTTCTATTGCTCTTTGTACTCTTAAGTATTTTCCTATATTTTCCGACTTTAAACCTAACTGTATTGCCATCTGCGGTTTTGCGCCGGGAATAAATTTATCATCCCAGATACCTAATTTTTGCGCTCGTTCTTTTACGCTGCCCTTATAGCCTCCCATCCACTCTCGTAAAGGTATATTTGCGGCAATTCCTACCAAAAATCTATCGGTTATGCACTTTGGGACTCTTTTTTGAATTTTTGCGCTATTTATTATTGTATTCGGCGAGCCGAGAACGGTGTGCAATTTTACACTGCTTAATTTTAATATCGATGAAAGTATATAAATAAAGAGTCCTGATTTGTTATATTCGCCTGTTGAGTAAGCTTTTTTTAGTTCAAAAGAGAGTGTTAAAAATTCTTTTTTGTTAAGCTCAAAGCCGAACATTTTTTTTGTTAGTCCCATTTTTGCCAGATAGTAAAGACCGAAATGCGGATTTGATGAGTCAAAAAGTTTTGCAAACTCGCCGTATATTCTCTCTTTTGGCAAGTCGTCTATCCGTATCTTTTTACATGCCTCAAGAGTTTTTATTTCTATTTTGAATTTTAATCTTGCACTAAACTGTACGGCTCTAAGCGCCCTTAGGCTATCGTCTCCGAAACTTTTTGCGTTTGTCATTTTTATTATGTGAGATTTTATGTCGCCAAGCCCGCCAAAAAAATCAATCAGCTCAAAGCTATCCAAGTCGATTAACATCGAGTTCATCGTAAAATCTCGCCTTGAACACGCTTTTTTCATATCGTTTTCGATGCTTACTTTAAAACCCTTATGTCCGCTTCCTAGTTTTTGTTCACTTCTCGGCAGGCTTATATCGAAGTCTAAGTATTTGTACACAAAAAAAGCCTTGCCGACTCCGTTTGCATTTAGCTTTTTCATTGAATATTCAAATTCATCATGTGTTATACCGTAGACTTCTATATCAAAATCTTTCGGCATTTTATCCATCAGTATATCTCGGACACAGCCGCCGACTAGGTAGGTTTTGGCTTTTTGCCCCAAAGAGTCAGTAATACTCTTCAAAGCTTTGAGTGTGTTATGATTTATCGTAGCGTAAAATTTATCTCGTAGGGTTTTCAAGTTTTTCGTCGATAGATGCTAGTAGATACTCCAAAAAGTTTATCGTCAAATCTATCTTTTTTTCCGTCAATAAAAGGTCTTTGTTCGCCGTAACTTCTATTGTTTGAAGCCCTTCGAAGAGCACTAGGACTCTCTCTTTTAGGTTTACTAGAAATTTTTCAAACTCGGCATTGTCCGGTTTATCTTCTTCTTCTACAATATAGCCTTGGCGGATATTTTGATAGTTATTTTGGGCTTGAGACTGCGACTGAGATTGTCTTTCTTCTTGTTGTTCTATGACAAACGGCGCGGCTTTTGCTACTCTTTGCTCCGTCGTCATGCCTTCGCTTACGACTTCTTCTATTTCAGCCAATGTGGATATTACAAGATCTTTCAAATCCATATTTTTATCAACCACCTTTCAAATTCTAAAAACTCTGTCTCATTTGCCATCTTGACAAACTTTTCCTTCATTTCAGTATTTACACCCTTGTACTTTTTGTGTATTCCGCTAAGTCGCCTGATAGCGGACAAGGCTTCTTTGTTTTTCGGATTAGCTTTTAATATATCCTTGTACATTTCCAGAGCATCGTCTTTATGCCCCTGAAATTCAAGAAGAGAAGCCATCGTAAGTGTTTTTAGTTTCATATTAACTCTGCGATTATAGTACCGATTTCGTTTGTCGAACAGACTTGTTTTGCGTCAAATCTAGCTAAATCTTTTGTTCGATACCCTTCTTTTAGGGCTTTTTTGACTGCATTTTCTATCATATCGGCGGCCTCATTTTCTCCTAGAGAATACCTTAGCATCATAGCTCCGCTTAGTATCGTGGCGATTGGATTTGCTATTCCAAGTCCTGCTATATCAGGCGCAGAACCGTGAATAGGTTCGTAAATAGCATATTTATCACCTAACGATGCGCTTGCAAGCAATCCTATGGAGCCGCCTATGACGCTTGCCTCATCTGATAGTATATCGCCAAAAATATTTCCCGTCAGGATGACGTCAAACTGCTTTGGATTGACTACAAGTTGCATGGCGGCATTATCTACATACATATGATTTAATTCTACATTTGGATAATCTTTTGACATCTCTATGACGGTTTCACGCCAGAGTTGGGAGACTTCAAGTACATTTGCCTTGTCGACGCTTGTTAGTTTGCCTCGTCTTTTGCCTGCCGCTTCAAATGCTATTTTTGCGATTCGTTCTATCTCAGGCTTTGTGTATACCATCGTATTGTAGCCTTTTGTTTCATCTTTGCCCCTAGGCTCGCCGAAGTATATTCCGCCGGTAAGTTCTCTTACGACTAACAAATCAACTCCGCTTACTATTTCAGGTTTTAACGGAGAAGCGTTAACAAGTTCTTCATATACGCTTGCAGGACGCAAATTTGCGTATGTACCTAGTTCTTTTCTGATTTTTAGTAGCCCTGTTTCAGGTCTTAGATGTCTTGGTAGATTATCCCATTTCTCGCCGCCTATTGCGCCAAAAAGCACGGCGGACGATGCTTTTGCGCCGTCTATTGTAGATTGCGGCAGTGGCTCTCCGGTTGCATCAATCGCCGCTCCGCCCATTAAAAATTCATCGTAGTTTAGTTCAAATCCGCATTTTTTACTAACTACGTTCAAGACTTTTATAGCCTCGTCGACTATCTCAGGACCTATTCCGTCACCTTTTATGACTGCTATTTTGTAATTTTTCATTATTTGTTACTCTCTTTTATCTCATTTGCCGCATAGTTCATAAGTCCGCCTGCATTTATCAAATCCATCATAAACGGCGGAATAGCGGTAAATTTATACTCTTCATTTTTTGTTATATTTTTGACTACGCCGCCTTGCATATCCACTACTAGTTCGTCATTATTGCTTATTTTGTCGGCTTCTGACACTTCTAGGATGGCAAGTCCAGTATTGAAAGCATTTCTATAAAATATTCTAGCAAATGATTTTGCTATGACACACGAAACACCTACGGCTTTTAAAGCTATGGGGGCGTGCTCTCTGGAGCTTCCGCAACCGAAATTTTCACCGGCTACAATGATGTCGCCGTTTGAGATTTTGTGGACAAATTCAGGGTCGGCGTCTTCCATAGCGTGTTTTGCTAGCTCTTTTGGGTCTGATGTGTTTAGGTATCTAGCGGCGATTATTAGGTCGGTGTCGATATTGTCGCCGAATATGAAAGCTTTTGAATTTTGCATATTGTTTCCATTCTATTATGAAATGTCATTTAAAGTCGGTGATTTTATCAAAAGAATTGTTAGCTCGTAGTTATCATGATAAATTGTTGTTTTTGAGAACCTCAAAAAGTTCATTGTCACTTATATTTTCGGTATCTCCTTTTGAATATATTAGCAAGAGTCGTACAATATTATTATTATCGATAAAGTAGCTAATTACACGATAACCCCCGCTTTTACCTTTTTTGTTTGATGAGTTTGCAAGTCTTATTTTGTAGCAGTTTTTACCTAGAGCCGTGCCTGATTTTGGGTTTTTGTCAAGTATTGCTTTTAGATTTTCTAGGTCGTCTGCTAGGAATTTATTTTTTTCTAGATAATACTTTTGCTTGTTTTATAAATTCAGGCGTCGGAATTATTTCGTAGGTCACTTATTAACTCGTCAAGTGTTGTTGATTCTATCTCTTTTGTTTGTTGAAGTTTGGCTTGTTTGCAGGATACATCCAAACTTTTTAATAGTTGTTTTTTTTCATACGAATCAAGTATAAATTGAAAAAAACTCTCTTTGCTACTACCAAACTGCTCCAAAAATAGCGTCTCGATTTTTGGGTTATCTATTTGTAATGCTATCATTTATATATCCTTGCTTGATGCATTTTTTAGTATTTGTTCATTTTATCAAAAGAATTGTTAGCTCGTAGTCTGACATAGTGCATCAGCCTCTTTGTCGTATTTTATTTTCATGTTTGGTTCGATTTTATCAAAAATTATATTTATCATAAAAAGAGTGTCAAAACGCTGTAAAATTTAGACAAAATTAACAAATAGGGTGCTTTTTAAGTTTCATTTAATATTCATTATTCTACAATCCCGGTGCGTTCTGAAAGCGTACGCTAAAAGAAGTGGATATCTCGCCGATCTAGTAAGGTGTTCCACGAAAATTTAACTTCTCAAGGAGAGTTTATGAAGTTTACAAAATTATCTCTTGCGGCTCTAGCTGCAATCACAGTAGTTTCTTCTGCTTCTGCAGTAGAAAACGTAAAAGTTGACGGTCAACTGAAACTTTGGTATCAAACAGCTCAAACAAGCGCTCCGGGCGGTTCAAACCTATTTGAAAAAGGTACGGTAGGTAGTACTAACGGCGGTTCTATAGGTGATTTCGTAGCAAATGTTGGCGTAGCTGGTGATTTGACGAAAAATGTAGGTTTTGGTATGAGAATGTATGCCGTAACTACGATGGGACTTGAAAACAATCTTGTTTCTGGTGAGGCTATAAATAATACTGCTACAAACGGTGTGCTTAATGGTCAAGAAAAAAATCCATACTGGCTTGGTGAAGCATATTTCACTTATAAAGCTGGAAATACTATAGCAAAATTAGGTCGTCAAGAGCTTCCTGAGGGTCTATCTCCTCTAGCATACTCTGAAACATGGAATGCGGCTCCAAATACATTTGAAGCGGCGGCTTTTATAAATAACGATATTCCTAATACGACCGTAGCTGTAGCTTATGTTGGTAAAGGTGATGGTGAATCTAATACATTAGCTGGTCCAAATTTGAAAACAATTAATGCTGGCGCTGCTTTTGCAAACTACCAAGATTTGAAAACTAATGCTGGTGCAGTTTTGGGTGCTGGCGGTGCTGTTTCCGGCGGCGCTCTTGCTATTATCGCGGTTAACAACTCTATTACAAATCTTACTATTCACCCAGCTTACTATAGTGTAAATAACGTAGCAAATGCTTTCTGGCTTGATGCGGCTTACAATGTTCCTAGTATTGCAAAAATTGAAGCTCAATATGCAGATGTAAAAGCTGATGGTTTCTTGGATAGAACACTAAAAGTACTTGGCGCTACAGATACAACTACTGATGCTTATGCTGTAAGAGTTTCTGGCGATGTATATGGAGTAAAACTTGGTGCATCTTACTCAAGCGTAGATAAAGGTGTATTGCCAGTAGGTAATACGGCTACTAACTTTGCTACAACTCCTATCTACACTGCAGGTGTTGGTGGTACTATGACTGGTATGTTAGCTGGTGCTCCTGATACGACTGGTTACAAAATAGATATGAATACTAAATTATACGGTATTGACCTTGGTGCATACTATAATAGCTTTGAAATGAAATCTAACAATGGCGGCGGCGGTATCGGTGGTTACTATCAAGTCGGTGCTTTAGGTATTCCTCAAATGCTAGGTACTCTACCTGCAGGTGTTACTACTTTGAAACCAAGCTCATCTGCTATTACTGCAGGTGCAAAAGTTGACCAAGTAAATCTTCTTGCGGCTTATGTTGCTGAAAATAACATAGGTTATGATGCGACTGGTAATAAGCTTAACCAAAAAGTTGTAAGAGTTGTTGCTAGCATCAACTTCTAATTTCTCCAAGCCTCGTCACTGCGAGGTTTACTGAAGCAGTCTATGGATTGCTTCACTTTGTTCGCAATGACAAAGCCCAGCCGAGATGAGGTTCGCCTCTTCTCGGTTTTTTTATGCTCATATTTTAGATTACCGAGCCTTCGCCTCGCAATGACACTTCTTTGACTTTCAAACTGTTTCTCTGATATAATCTCCGCATGAGTAAATTAGATAGAAAAAAAGAGTCTATAAATCAGTTTCGTATTTGGTTAAGTATGCTTACGCTTACCGATTTTGGTCTCATCGGATGGCTTGTTTTGAATTTTGATACGCAACCATTCTTGTGCGTTCTGCTTGGAACAGTTGCTGTTATTGTGATTAGCATGTTGGTAATTGCTCTTGAGAAAAAAATAAGAAAATATATAGAGGAGGTCGAAGAATTATGAATGAATATCTTGTAATTATCGCTTTTGTTGTTTTTATATCCACACTTGTATATGGCGCTATTGACAGTATGAGAATAGGAACAAAATAACAGATAATTTAAGGGATTTGTAATATTAGCTACTATTGCTATTGTGGTTATTTTGCTTCTATCAACTTCTAATTTCTCCAAACCTCGCAGTGACAAAGCCCAGCCGAGATGAGGTTCGCCTCTTCTCGGTTTTTTTATGCTCATTTTTAGATTACTGCGCCTTTGTTGATGCGATGACACTAAATTGTTCTAGCCTATTTATCTCTCTAGCGTCCAGATATAATCCCGTCATTGCGAGGAGGAACGACGAAGCAATCTATTGCCTGTCGTAGTCTATGATCACGGGGACCTCCACGATTTCTATTTTACGAAATTACCCGAAGGATTGGTAGTATGAGTTTCTACATTTGCAGGAATGCTCGGAGTCGGTAGCGATGCGCTAGCTTGACCTATCTTGAAGATTTTTACGGAAGTTAGCTTCGTTATTTCGTCGGAGTAGTCAACTCCGCTCATGCCGTCTTGGGATAGCTTGAACTTTCTAAGAAGCCCGCCGAAAATTACTTTTCCATATCTACTAGAATCACCCATGCTGACTGAGATTGTATTGTCTTTGCTATCGATGAATTGAATCGCATATCCCTCAGTTTTTGTTTCACCGTTTAGTGTATATGTTACCATGCCGTCATCTCTGAAATCATACGCCAACGAACCGTCCTTGCTACTCCATTTACCCATAAGCATTCTAGCCAGCGGCTCTATTTTTACTTCTATAGCTTTTGGTGCATCAGCTATATCTTTTGCCGCCATTACGCCTACTTTTTCGTTTGCAGAGCGAACTACGGTAACCTCTTCCCATGTTCCGTTTTCGTGCAATATGATAGTTTTACCGTCTTTTAGCGTTGCGTATTGACCTGCAATTGCGCTTCCTGCGATTAGTGAGCCGATGAGTAGTTTTTTTAACATATTTTCTCCTTGCTGTATTTGGTAAATACTAACCAATATCTGATAAAATCTCTTTAAAAATTTGCTTTACGCTTCATTAGGACAAACTTTGACTCACACGGATTATCTTTTACTGATACAAAAACTAAATAGCTATGCAAAAGCATATTATACGGACGATACGCCTCTTGTGACGGATGATGAGTATGATAGGCTCAATCGTCAATTGATGACTTATGAGAGTCAAAACCCCGAGTCTGTTTCGCCTGATTCGCCATCTCAGAGAGTCGGCGGAGATATTTTGGACGAGTTTGAAAAGGCCGTGCATTTGGAACGTATGTATTCGCTAGAAGACGTTTTCGATAATATAGAATTTACGGCATGGGCTAATCGTGCCGGAAAAGTCGGTTTTGGGTTGGAGTTTTTTTGCGAACCAAAATTTGACGGTGCTAGTCTAAATCTTATCTATGAAAACGGGTTGCTTTCAAGAGCTATCACAAGGGGTGACGGAGTAACAGGCGAGATGGTGATAAATAATGCCAAGGTGATAAAATCAATTCCGATAAAGATAAAAACAGACGGTATTGTAGAGATTAGGGGTGAAATCGTGATGTTCAAAAGCGCTTTTGAGAGGCTAAACGAACAGAGACTGGCTGATGGAGAGCCTGTATTTGCAAATCCGAGAAATGCGTCTGCGGGAAGCCTAAGACAGCTAGACTCATCTATAACTGCAAAGCGAAATCTAGTGTTTTATCCATACGGTCTTGGAAAAAATAGCTTAGGACTTGGAACACAAGAGGCTATCGCAAGCTTTTTTGAAGATAACGGTTTTTTGGTTTCGGATATGAAAAAGCTATGCAAAAATGTAAACGAAGTACAACTCTTTTATGAGGAAATAAAATCGGCAAGGGCTACTATGCCGATGTTGCTAGACGGGATGGTTGTCAAAATAAATTCAATTTCGATGCAAGAAGAGTTGGGTTTTACGGTCAAGTTTCCGAGATGGGCATGCGCATATAAATTTCCGGCTATCGAGAAGCAGACGAGGATTTTGGCTATAAACTATCAAGTTGGACGTACAGGGGCTATTACGCCTGTGGCATCGTTGGAGCCTGTGGATATAGAAGGCGTGACGGTTTCGAAGGCGACGCTACATAATTTTGATGAAATAGAACGCAAAGATATAATGATAGGCGATATGGTGACGATTATCCGAAGCGGCGATGTTATTCCGAAAGTTCTAACCTCTTTGAAAAATTTCCGTAATGGAAGTGAAGTCGTTCCGCAAAAGCCTCTAAAATGTCCTGTTTGCGACTCGGTTTTGTTGGATGATGGAGCTATACTAAAATGTATAAATTTAGAGTGTCCGGCTCGAGTGGTAGAGAGCATTATACACGCCGTCGGCAAGAAGTGTCTAAATATAGACGGGCTAGGCGAAAGTATAGTAAAACTGCTGTATGAAAAAAATATAATAAGTTCTCTCGTTGATATTTTTTATCTAAAAGCTGAAGATTTGAGCGCTCTTGAAGGCTTTAAAGACAAAAAAATTACAAATACTCTAAGCGCCGTAGAAAACGCCAAAGAATGTGAGTGTTGGAGATTTATCAATGCTCTTGGTATTGATTTAATAGGTGAAGTTGCCGCAAAAAAGCTATGCGAATTGTACGGATTGTCTTGTTTCGAAAAGAGTTTTGACGAGCTCATCTCAATAGACGGAGTAGGGCAAGAGATGGCGAAGAGTTTTGTTCATTTTTCCGCCACAAACAAGGAAGATATTTTAAAACTAATTGCAATCTTGTCTCCAAAAGAACCTGAAAAAAAAGAGATAAAAGACTCATTTTTGACCGGTAAAATCGTTGTGATTACAGGTTCGATGTCGGCTCCTAGAGATGAGATAAAAACTTTATTGGAGTCAAACGGCGCAAAGGTTACCGATAGTGTAAGCAAGAAAACTGATTTATTAGTTGTAGGCGAGAATGCCGGAAGTAAACTTGAAAAGGCAATAGCGTTAGGCGTCAAAGTTATGTCCGAAGATGAGCTGTTTAAGTCCTTAGCCGTTACAATAGCGTAACTGTAGGGTACAAGTTTTTCAATAAAAGGTAGCTAATGCGAAAAGAGAATAGTCTTTTAATAACAATATCTATATTGGTAGCAGTTTTGATAGGGGTCGGCGCTTATGTGTATAAGTCTGCAAAGTTTGAGAGAACTCCGCCAAAAATTTATATGGTCGGACCTGTATATTGGAATTTTAAATCTCCCATTAGACTTGTTGTTACGGATGATACCGGTGTTAAATACTGTAAAGTAAAAGTAGAAGAGCCGACTCGTGAAATGCTCATATACGAAGGAAGTTTTGACAAAGCCGTAAAACTACTAGATTTAAATCTAACATACCCGAAAAACGGTTTTGTGCCGACTAGCGATAAAGCAATCATACGAATAGAGGCAAGAGACGGTAGTTATTGGAACTTCTTTAGCGGTAACAAAACTATTTTTGAATCAAGTGTAATAGCAGACAATAAACCACCGCAGGTAGAGGTTATAGCCAACTCCTTTTCTATAGCAAAAGGAGGAAGCGCCCTTGTCGTGTTTGAGGCGAAGGATGAAAATCTAGATAGGGTATATGTCGAGACGACGGGAGGAAAGATTTTCAATGCCCAACCGTTTGTAAAAAATGGATTTTATGCCGCACTTATCGCTTGGGATATTAAATCTGATAATTTCTCAGCTTTTGCCGTGGCGACAGATAAGGCGCGCAACGTCACAAAAGCGCCGATAAGGATACTGGGCAAAAATATTGTCTATAAAGACTCTAAAATTGAACTAAAAGATGACTTCTTAGACGGTAAAATTGCTCAGTTGGCGGCTGATATGCCGAAGTTTGGTTCGGCTCCGAAGATTGATAGATTTATTTATGTAAATTCTACAATGAGGAAGTTAAATGAGAACTTGGTTAGAAAAATTACGGACAGAGTAGGCGTAAATATGGTAAATTCGTATTTTACTGAACCTTTTGTGCCGATAGCTAGAGCGGCTATAGTTGGGACGTATGGAGATCATAGGAATTTTTTCTACCAAGGCGCACAAGTTAGTGAGGCGTATCATATGGGAATAGATTTTGCCAGTACAAAAGAAGCTCCAATACTTGCACCAAACGATGGTGTTGTTATGTTTACCGGCAACAATGGAATCTATGGAAATCTAATGATTGTTTATCATGATTTAGGATTCTTTACTATCTACGGTCATTGTAGCTCATTTGTTGCAAAAGAGGGGCAAAGGGTTAGTAGGGGCGATATTATAGCTAATACCGGGATGACGGGATTGGCTCTTGGAGATCATTTGCATTTCGGTACTATAGTGCAGGGCGTAGACGTGCGACCTATTGAGTGGTTGGATAAAAAATGGATAGATACAAATATTATAAAAGTAATGAATGATGCTAAGAAAACTTTGGATAGCAAACAATGACAAAAAACAAAATTATTAAAACAAAACAGCGAAATATCAGGGTCTTTGAGATTGAGTGTGAAGATGTTGATGCCGTTAGAAATTATATTACCAAAAATCAAGCGCTATTGGAAGGCTTGATGGTATTGTTAAACGGCGCAAAAGCTAAAGAGTGCTCACAGATTTGTATCGAGTTTGGGTTGTGTTATGCGATTTTTGGTGGAAGCGATAATATCGAAAAGGCTGTCGCAAAAACACAAAAACACAAAATAGACGAAAACGATCTGTTCGCAAATTCTGAAGCGGCTATTGCAATTGCGCCCCAAAAAGTACAAGAGAAAATAATCGAAAAAATAGTTGAAAAAGTCGTAGTTCAGACTGTATATGTAGATAAGGAACAAGACGGTAATAATGTATCTGTAAAAAGTACAAAAATAATCAAGGATTCTACTGTCAGGAGCGGCGAAGATATAGTAACCGACGGAGACGTATCGATATTTGCAAGAGTAAATAGCGGAGCAAAGATTAAGGCCGGGGGTTGTGTTGAAATATTTGATACGATAGACGGTCTTGTAGAGTGTTCTGGAGAATATATGCTTGTTAAAAATATAGGCAAAGGAACTGTTATTTTTAATGGACATAAGATAGACTCCTTTGCGCTTGACGGCAAAATAAAAAGAGTTTCCATGCAAAACGATAAGCTGGAGATAAAGGATTTATAGATGAAGCAAACGACGATTTCAAGGCAAGTTGAGATAAATGGAATCGGTTTGCATAAGGCTGTGATGGTAAAGCTTAGGCTTGAGCCTATGAACGATGATAGCGGTATAGTTTTTTATCGCGAAGACTTGGCAAAAACTATAGAGTTGAAGCCTGAAAATGTTGTTGATACGAAAATGGCAACCGTGATAGGAAAAGATGGAGCAGTTATTTCTACGATAGAACACCTGCTATCGGCTATTTCTGCATATGGAATAGATAATTTAAAAATTATTATAGACAATGATGAAGTTCCGATTATGGAAGGTTCTTCTGCCGCATTTTGTATGCTACTTGATGATGCAGGTATAAAAGAGCTGGAAAAAAATAAAAAAGTTATGATTATCAAGCAGGAAATAGAGGTTAGAGATGGGGATAAGTTCGTGAAGTTATCACCGTCACAAGATAATAAGTTTAGTTACAATATCAAGTTTAACCACCCTATGATTCAGGTGCAAAATTATGAATTTATATTTAGCAAGGAAGCATATAAAAATGAAATAGGTAGAGCTAGAACATTTGGTTTTTTAAAAGAGGTGCAATACTTACGCTCTATAGGGCTTGCAAAGGGCGGTAGCCTAGAAAATGCCATTGTGCTAGACGATACAAAGATACTAAATCCTGAGGGGCTTAGATTTGATGATGAGTTTGTAAGGCATAAAATACTTGATGCGATAGGAGATATGGCGCTTCTCGGTATGCCTTTTATAGGACATTACGAAGCTAGCGCTGGAAGTCATCATCTAAACCATTTACTGACCAAAAAAGTATTAGAAAATGCAGAAAACTTTGAAGTAGTAGAACTAGAAACTGAAGATATGCCTCAAAAAGAAAGCGAGAATGTTTTTGCAAAAGCCAAGAGCTAGTTTTTTATTTCTTGTTGCTAAACCTCCTTTTTCTATAGGTATCTATGACGAAGCCAACGAGTTAATTGAAGCAGTTGCACTAGAAGACGGGAAGGCAAGTGATTTACTACCTTTGCGTATTAGAGAACTATTGACAAAATATGAGCCGTTATCTTTGTTTTATACTAATGGTCCAGGCAATCAGATGTCTATAAAGATATGCTATGTCTGTCTCAAGTCGGTTTGTATCGTAAAGGATATTCCTCTTTATGGCGTTAGTTCGTTTGAGTTTAATGATTTTGGACTTATTGAGCTTGCGAATAAAAGATTTTTTTGCTTTGAAAATGATAAGATAGTCTTAAAATATATCGAAAACGCTAATGAAGATAAGCTTCGTTTGCCGTTGTCGACTAGACATATTGAAGTTGCAAAAAGTAGTGAGCCTGTTTATATTTTACCGCCTGCTTAAGGGTTGAAGAGGAGTTTTTTTGATTTTTTCAGTTCCGGCGACAAGCGCCAATCTAGGTCCTGGTTTTGATACATTGGGGTTAGCTATTAACCTAAGAAATGAAGTTGAAGTTAGAGCGTCAAAATTTTTTAGCGTCTCCATTAGGGGGGAGGGTAAAAATATTTCCAAAATGAAAAGTGGCAATATTTTTGTGCTTATTTTTAATGAAATATATAAAAACCTGACAAATGAGCAGGCGATGTTTCGTTTTGAATTTAGTAATAATATTCCCATTTCTCGAGGACTTGGTTCTAGCTCTGCAACGATTATATCTGCGGTAAAAGCCGCCTATGAGATGGCCGGAGTCGATGCTTCCAAGGAGAAGGTGCTAAATACGGCATTGAAATATGAAAGCCACCCAGACAATATTACGCCTGCAGTATATGGTGGTTTTAATGTAGCAATGGTAGATGATAGAAGAGTTTATAGAATCGGTAAAAGTATTTCTAGGGATGTGTGCGCGGTCGTGGTAATTCCAAGTGTTTTTATGTCAACTAATCATTCAAGAACGGTACTACCGAAGAAATACTCTAAAGAGGATGCCGTCTATAATCTTTCAAGGTCGTCGATGTTGACTGCCCTTTTACTTGAAGGAAGATATGAGTTGTTACATCTTGCTTCAAAAGATAAGTTTCACCAAGAGTATAGAATGAAAAATCTTCCTGAACTTTTTGAGGTTCAAAAAATAGCTTTGGAAAACGGCGCTTTGATGAGCACATTATCAGGAAGCGGTTCGTCTTTTTTTCAAATGGTCTATAGGGATGACGCAAATAGTTTACAAAAAGCTATTGCTGATAGATTTCCTAGTTTTAGGGTTGAAATTTTGGAATTTGATAATGAGGGGCTTATCGTCAAGGATGCACTAAGGAGCTAAGTTTTGTTATAAAACTTAGGCTAAAGGTGCCCTAAAGTAGTTTTAGGTAAAATTCTCATCTAAATGCAAGAAAAACGAATACCTACCAGAATGTGCATCAATTGCAGAGCTAGATTTGCTCAGCCGAGCCTGATTAGACTTCAGTATATAGATGCAATGTTAATCTCTTTTAGTAAGAGCGGTAGGAGTTTTTATCTGTGCCGCAAATGTCTTACGGAGAAAAGTCTTCAAAAAAAAATTTCACAAACTTTAAAAATTTCATACGATAAAGCGTTTGAACTTTGTATAAAACTTAATGCAGTAGGGGTCGAATAGTTGATAGAAAAAGTAAAAATCAAAGAAGTTGCCGATGAGTTAGGCGTAAAGCCCAAAGAGGTCTTGGAGTTTTGTGAAACTTTGGGAATATCCGCAAAGAGCGTAACCGGTGCAGTGAGCTTGGAAGAGGCGGAGAAGATTGCTAATTTTTATCTTCACGGTGCAAAACCTGTTAAAACAGAGCAGGTTAAGCCTCAAAAAATCAAAGAAGGCGAAAAGTTAAAAAGTAGCCCAAAAGAGAATATTGCAGAAGAGCCTGCAAGTATAAAGGTTGAAGCTATAGCGGTCGATAAGGTTCCTGAGGTGAAAGAAGTGGTTGAGCCCGTAATTGAGAACAGAGATATGCCAAAAACCAGGGGTGGAATCATAATCGTCAAAAAAGGTAATAGACCAAAGCCGATAGAAACCCCGCAGGAAGACCATGCAAAATTAGAGACCATATTTGATAAACCTAAAACGACTTACCAACAAGAGCAACAAACAAAATTAAAACCTAAAAAGCCGACTGTCCAGTATCAATTGCCCACAAAAAAAGTAGACGGTGTAAAACTAGGACTGTTAGAGGATAGGGATTTTGCAGATAGAGACGGTGATGATGATTCGCTGGTTGTTATGCCGGACTTGTCTCTACAGGGCTTGCTGATTGAAGACGAGGAACCGGTAGTTCCAAAACCTGCCGTAAATAAAAATAAAAAAAGACCTACAAACAGACAGCCTCTTAAGCTTGAGAAAATGGATAGGAAAAAAATTAGATATGAAAGCAAGCAGGCAGAGGAGAAGCAAATAGATAAAGTTGAAATCCCGGAAGAAATTAGGGTGTATGAATTTGCGGAAAAAGTAGGTAAAAGTTTGGCTGAGGTCATAAAAGTACTCTTCGGTCTTGGATTGATGGTAACAAAAAATGACTTTTTGGATAACGATGCTATAGAAGTTTTGGCGGCTGAATTCGGTGTAGAGGTTGTCATTAAAAACGCCTTAGATGAATTTGACTATCTTAAAGAATATAATGCGATAGAAGACGAGGCAACACAAACTAGGGCGCCGATAGTTACGATTATGGGACACGTTGATCATGGTAAAACTACGTTATTGGATAAAATCAGAGATGCGAAGGTAGCTCACGGTGAAGCAGGTGGAATAACTCAACATATAGGTGCGTATATGATTGAGAGGAGTGGACATAAGATAACATTTTTAGATACTCCTGGGCATGAGGCATTTACGCAGATGAGAGCTAGAGGTGCGCAGGTTACGGACTTCGCAATTATAGTAGTGGCCGCTGATGACGGCGTAATGCCGCAAACAAAGGAAGCATTAGCGCATATAAAAGATGCCGGAGTCCCTTTTTTGATAGCAGTAAACAAGATGGATAAGCCTGCCGCAAATCCTGATTTTGTGAAAACACAACTTTCGGAAATGGGGGTGACGCCTGTTGAGTGGGGCGGTGAATATGATTTTGTTCATATTTCCGCAAAAACAGGCGAAGGTGTAGATACACTACTTGATACGATTTTGATTCATGCCGAGTTATTGGAATTAAAAGCAAACGATAAGAAAAAAGCAAAAGCCGTAGTCGTAGAGGCATCGCTGGAGAAAGGTAGAGGCTCTGTTGCTACCGTGCTTGTGAAGGACGGAACTCTCAGGGTTGGCGATAATGTTGTAGTAGGTCCTGTATTCGGTAAAATAAGAGCAATTCTTGATGATGCGGGCATGAATATAAAAGAACTAAAACCGTCTGAGCCAGGACAAATTTTGGGGCTTGACGGTGTGCCTAATGCTGGAGACTTTTTGGTTTCCGTTGAAAGTGATAAAATTGCTAGAGAATATGCTTATAATATAAAAGAACATATGAGGCAAAGAGAGCTTTCGAAAACCACAAAAGCAACTTTTGACGATCTTCATCATTTGATTGCCGAGGGTAAATTAAAACAACTAAAAATTATATTAAAAGCCGATGTGCAGGGGTCGTTAGAAGCTATAAAAAGTAGTTTAGAGAAAATTAGAAACGACGAAGTAAAAGTTAATATTATTCATTCGGCAGTTGGGGCAATTACTGAAAGCGATGTAGAATTGGCAAGTGCGGGAGAGAATACGCTAATTATTGGCTTTAATGTAAAACCTAATACATCTATAAAGGATAAAGCTGACGGTATGGGGGTTGAAATCAAATCATACTCTGTTATATTCGAACTTATAGATGATGTTAGGGCTCTTTTGGGCGGAATGTTATCCCCTGTATATAAAGAAGTACCTATCGGTAAGGCAGAAGTTAGAAGTCTATTCTCGGTAGGCAAAACGACTATTATTTGTGGATGCTCTGTTATTGACGGTGTTATTACTAGAGATGCCAAGGCAAGAATTGTTAGAAGCGAAAAAGTCGTGTATGAAGGAAAAATAGCCTCTCTGAAGAGATTTAAAGATGATGTTAGAGAGGTTAAAAACGGCTTTGAGTGTGGTATCGTACTTGATGATTTTAATGAGACAAAAGAAGGTGATATTATAGAGTGCTTTAAGCTTGTTGCCGAGAGTGCGGTATTTGAAGAGAGTTCAAACTCTTGAGTCAAAAAAGTGTAAAAATTTTAAGAACCGAATCGGTACTTAGAGAGCTTATGGGTGAGGCTATCGGCTCTCTAAATGATGGTGTGATTAATTCTGTAACCGTCACTGATGTTGTCTGCTCTCGTGGTAAAAGTGATGCGACGGTCTATATTTTTGATTCAGGTTATGATAAAAGTGAAAAAAAAGAGATATTGTCCAGACTGAAAAAAGCAAGTTCTGCAATTAGCGCCTACTGCTTAGCGGCTGAAGGTTGGTATAAGATGCCGAGATTGACATTTGAATTTGATGAATCGATTGAAAAAATTCAAAAAATGGAAAAGATTTTTGAGCAAATAAGAAAAAAAGATGAATGAAAACGAAATAAGAAAAATTGTAGAAAATTTTGGTGCAAAACTCTATGATATTGAGATTGAAAAAAGTGGAGACGATAGTATATATAGAGTTTTGATAACTAAAGACGGCGGTGTTAATTTGGACCTTTGCGAGAAAATTAGCAGAGTTTTATCGCCTTACCTAGATACAAATCCACCGGTTAAGGGTCAGTATTATTTAGAAGTTAGTTCCGCAGGAATAGAGCGAAAGCTTACAAAGCCTGAGCATTTTGTGTATGCCGTAGGAGATTTGGTTAAACTTAGGGTAGCTGATATTGGCAAGGTTGATGGAAAACTGAAGTCTGCGAATAATGAGTCGATTGTCGTGGAGACGAAAGACGGTGAGGTTGTTGTGTTTTTATCACAAATCCAAAAGGCAAGAACTTATTTTGAGTGGAAGAGTTAGATAAATTTTGTATGAGCCTTGCTATCAACGAGGCTTGGAAATTTCAAGGTTTGACATATCCAAACCCGGCAGTAGGTGCCGTAGTTACACAAAACGAACATATCGTATCTGTTGAGTGTCATAAAAAATCCGGTGATCCGCATGCGGAAGTTTTGGCTATAAAATCAGCATATTTGAAACTGCACAAAGATTACAGTAAAAAAACTATACTTTCGACACTTCAGACTTCGGATGAAATTCATCAGTTTTTATATGAAAATCATGATTCTATTTTTCATGAATGTTCTATATATTCCACACTAGAACCGTGTAATCATCACGGTAAAACCCCGCCTTGTTCAACTCTTATTTCAAAATTGGGATTTAAACGAATAATTTTTGGTTCTTTTGATTATGGCGATACGGCGCACGGAGGTGCTTTAAAATTAAAAGCCGACGGTATAGATGTGGTAGATTCGATAATGCAAAAAGAGTGCGATATATTATTGGTGCCTTTTCTAGCTTGGCAAAAGAGTAGGTTTATATTTTTCAAGTATGCTCAGACTTTGAACGGTGTGGTAGCGCCTGGTAAAATATCTTCAGAGAATTCTTTTGAGATGGTTCACAAGTTAAGAGATAAGATTGACCTGCTAATTATAGGCGGCGAAACAGTTAGGAGCGATAGGCCGACTCTTGACGCTAGACTTGTTGACGGTAGAGCGCCTGATGTGATGATTTTGTCAAGGAAGGATGATTTTGATAAAACTATTCCGCTTTTTGGAGTCAAAAATCGTGAGGTTTTTATAGTGGATAGCTTGCAGATTCCTTCAAAATATCGATTTATAATGGTAGAAGGCGGTCCTAATATGTTGGAATTTGTTCGTGATATTTGTGACTTTTTTTTAATTTTTATTGCACCTAGAGTTGCAAGCGGGGTTGCTTTAAGCCTAAATACTATAGATTTTGATTATCTAAATAGTTTTAAGATCGGTAACGATATGGCAATTTGGGCGAAAAGGAGAGGGTTGTGAGTAAAAAAGACAAGGAAAAGCTGGAAGAAGAAGCTGGTGTTATGGTTGAGGCTCAAAAAAAAGAGAAAAAACATAAGAAAAAACATAAAAAGGAACTTGCGAAGCATTATGATGTTGAAATAAATAATCTTCAGATAGAGCTTGTAAAGTTACAAAACTGGGTAAAAGATAAGAATAAACGAATTTTAATAATATTTGAAGGTAGAGATGCGGCAGGTAAGGGCGGTTTAATCAAGACGATTACGGAACATCTAAATCCTAGGGGTGCTAGAGTTGTTGCGCTTGGTAAACCGTCAGATGCAGAAATGAACGGTTGGTATTTTCAAAGGTATGTGCCACACTTGCCTGTACCTGGCGAAATTGTGCTATTTGACAGGAGTTGGTATAATAGAGCAGGGGTGGAACACGTTATGGGGTTTTGTACGTCAGAGCAACATCAAAGATTTCTAAGGCAATGCCCAATGTTCGAGCAGATGCTTGTTGATGACGGGATATTGTTTTTTAAGTACTACCTTTCTATTTCAAAAGAAACACAGGTTAAGAGATTTGAAACTAGGGATACAGATCCGCTTAAGAGGTGGAAATTTAGCCCGATAGACAAAGAAGCTCAGAAGTATTTTGACCAATATACAAAAGCTAAAGAAGAGATGTTTTCAAGAACTCATACACCTTATACGCCGTGGATGATTGTAGATGCGAATGATAAGAAAGTAGCCAGACTTAATATTATCCGAGATATTTTGCTTCATATAGAATACGACGGCAAGCAAGAAACAGGTACGTCATTGATGACTGATCCAAATATAATGATGATTTATAGCAGGCTTGTTCAAAATATGGCGGAATAGGGTATGCAGGGAATACTCTAAATAGTTTCAAGGAGTACTCTTGCAGATTACCGTTAGAAGGGAACCGACTAGTCTGGTTGGAAGCAAAAGAAGCGTAGGTAGTGAATCGCCGGCAGTTAAGGTTTATAATTTGTCGGAAGAGCAAGTTGTTGTAGGTATGGCGGCAGTTAAGCCTCAAGTCTTTATTGTTTTACCGTCTTTAAAAACAGAGGTTTGTTCATATGGGGCTAGAAAATTTAATGAGTTACTAAAAGGAAAAGATATTTTTGCATACCTAGTAACGACGGATGATTTTTTGGTATGTTCTACTTTTATGCAAAAAAACTCTATTTCAGATGTTATTATTACTGTGGATAAAGACAGGGATTTCGGTAAAAAGTATGGCGTATTGATTGAAGACGGTCATCTTAAAGACAAGCTTGCTAGGGCTGTTTTTATTGTTGATACGGAAGGTTTTATAAAGTATACTCAGATTGTATCCGAGGTGACCGATGAGGCAGATTATGATTCAGCTCTTGCGGCTATAGATGAAGTTTGTAGGACACTCAAAAAAGGGTCTCATCATCACGAAAAGTGGATGGGTGCCTAGTTTAAAAGCAAGTATTGTTTCGACCTAGTCTTTTTGCTTTATATAAAAGAGCGTCAACTCGTTTCAAAATCTCCTGTTCGTTTTCTTCGGAAATATACTCAACTACACCTGTTGAAATTGTTATCTTGTTGCCGGCCTTGAAACTATGATTTTCTACAAGTTCTCTAATCTTTTCCGCCAACACTACGGCGCTTTCTAGTGTAGTATTCGGTAGAATAATTGCAAATTCATCGTTGCTCCATCTTGCAAATGAATCGCTAGTTCTAATTAACGGTTTTACGATATTTGTAAGCTCTTTTAGCAGTTGATCCCCTGCATTGCTACCATGAGAATCATTAATTGTTTCGAACAAGTCTATATCAAACATAAGTATAGAAAGCGGCGTTTTGTATCTTTTACACCTGCTTATTTCTAGTGTCAGGATTTCATCAAATTTGAATTTGTTGAAGATTTTGGTAAGCTTATCCGTGGTAGACAGTGCTCTTAGGAGTTTTCTATTTTTTTCAATATCTGAAATATCTGTAAGAGAAACTATATAAAGTTCATCTTCTTCAGGATAGATTGCGGCTTTTAGTACAAAGATTCTCTCAGATTCGCGCTTTTTGTCATATATTTTCACAAGATGTTCAATATCGTTTTGTGCTATAACTTTTTTAATCATAGATATTTCTTCAGTATCATATTTTAAAAAACCGTCTCCGCTAATAAAAAACTCCTGGATACTTTTATGAATTGTATTAAATTCATTGATATTTTTAAATCCAAAAAAATCTAAAAATGCTTGATTTGCATCTTTTATTTCATTGCCGTTTGTAAGGATTACTATATTGCTTTGGAAGTTAAAAATAGTACTTATTTTTTTTGTTTGCAACTCTAAAAGTAGTTTTAATTTTTTATTTTCATTACTATTTTGCAGAATAGTAATGGATTTTTCTATTTTCTCATCTAGTACTTCTGCCTCCAGCGGTTTGATTAAGAGATGATCTACCTTTAATTCTATTGCTCTTATAAAGTATTCTGCTTCACTATATGCCGTTGCTAAAATTACTATAGGCTTTTTTAAACCTAGGTCTTCTATCTTTTGAATCATAGCAAGACCATCCATTCCATGCATTTTAATATCTGTTATAATTATATCCGGTTTGTATTTTTTGTATATTTCAAGTCCTTCCAGACCATTTGTAGCGTGGTAAATCTTATTGGAGTGTCTTTCGGCGATTCTGCCCATTAATATTCTTGCACTTTGTTCATCTTCTACGATAAGTATTGAAGCTGTGTCTTTTTGCAACATTTTGTACCTTATGTATTTAAAACTAATTTGGAGTATATCACTTTGGTAATAAACTTATTTTTTTAATTTATAAAGCTACATGGGCTTTACATATGCTTCTGTTTGACTTTTTTTCATTACTAGAACCTTTGTACCGATAGTTAGTTTTTCAGATTTGTTCATATTGTCTTTTAGTATAAAATATTTTAATTTTTTACCCTTAAAATCAATATATCCACCCTTGACTACTATCGCCATATTGTCATCATCAGGGTTTGTTTGTATAACATCTGTATTTAAAGTTTCTCGTCGAAAAATCTGCGATAGTTTTGATATAAACAGCAATAGCGAGACGATACTTAATAGTATTGATGTTGTTATTATTATTGGGAAAAGCAACCCATCCGATGTGTATTCTGACAATGTTTCTAGCATATATAAAACCTACTCTTAATTGAAAAACGGTTAAACTCTCGGTAAAAACGGAGTTTTCGTATGGAGTTTTCTTTGGAATTTTTGCATAATACAAATATTCAGCTTTATATTTTAGCTTATATGCTTGGCGGTATTCCGTTTGGTTATCTGTTGGCTATGAAGTTTGCTGGAGTTGATATAAAATCAGAAGGTAGCAAGAGTATTGGAGCAACCAATGTTCTAAGGGTTGTAAAGGAGCATAATCCCGTGCTGGCAAAAAAATTAAGTATTGCCACAATAGTTCTGGACGCGCTTAAAGGGGCCACCCCTGTTTTGATAGCCGCATTGCTTGGAATACCGCTTGAAACGGTATGGGCTATGGCGATATTAGCAGTTTTTGGACATTGTTTTAGTCCTTATCTTATGTTTGAGGGCGGGAAAGGTGTTGCTACCGGTGTTGGTGTAAGTGCTGTATTGTTGCCGATGCAAACCGGCATTGCTTTGGCTGTTTGGTTCGTTGCCGCAAAAACAATCAAAATTTCATCAGTTTCATCACTACTAGGTCTTGCTGCACTTATAGTTTCAAGTTTGTCAAGTTTGCCGAGACCGTTTGATATAGGTACAATTACTCCAATGGTCATTATTGCAATTGTTATAGTCTATAAGCATATTCCAAATATTACTCGCCTAGTTAAAGGTGAAGAATCTAGGGTCGTATGAAAATTTTTATAGAAAACCTAAAAATAAACGCTATTTTAGGTGTATACCCTAGAGAAAGATTAGCGGAACAACCTATTATTGTTAATTGTGAAATAGAGTATGACTTCAATAATGGGGCGTATATTGATTATGAATTTGTATCAAAACTTATTGTAAAGATAATTAAACAAAAGAAGTTTAGACTAATAGAAGATGCGTTAATAACTTTGACGGATAGTGTAAAAAGTAGTTTTGATAAAGTGGAGTCCATAAATATAAAGATAACCAAACCTCAGATTCTTGATAATTGCGAGGTTAGTGTGGAATATTTCAAAAAATTTTAAATTTTTTTCAATAACCTTAAAAAAAATTGAAATTTTATGATATAATTAAGCAGATATTTATTTTTAGGGGCTATGTGTGATGAGAATTTTGATTGTCGAAGACGAAGAGAAATTAAACAAGATACTAACAGAAGGTTTGAGTGAGCTTAGTTATCAAGTGGATAGCGCTGAGAGTTTACGTGATGCGGCATATTTTATTAGCATTAGGAATTATGACCTAGTTATGGTTAATTGGCTTATGGCTGACATGGACATAAAAGAGTTTATAGCTGATGTTAAAAAGAAATCAAATAGAACGGCTGTTGTTTTGTTGTCAACAAAGGGCGATAAGATTAATGAAATAGAAGGTTTGAGAAGCGGTGCTGATGACTATGTAAAAAAACCATTTGAGTTTGATGTGCTAGTGGCCAGAGTTGAAGCAAGACTTAGATTCGGCGGCACAAGTGTTATAGAAATAGAAGAACTTATTATTGATCCTGATGAAGAGAAGATAACATATCAAGGTGTTGAGATAGAGCTAAAAGGCAAACCTTTTGAGGTACTTACGCATTTAGCCAGACATAGGGATCAGATTGTATCTAAAGAGCAATTACTAGATGCAATTTGGGAAGAGCCTGAACTTGTTACGCCGAATGTTATAGAGGTGGCAATAAATCAGATAAGGCAAAAAATGGACAAACCTCTTGAGATATCTACGATAGAGACTGTAAGAAGAAGAGGTTATAGATTTTGTTATCCAAGACCGGCGGCTGATTCGTAAGATAGTTTTTGATAAAAATTCAAAATTTTTTTTCCAAGGTAATAAAATGGCATTGATAATTAATGATGAGTGTATAGCTTGTGATGCGTGTGTGGATGAATGTCCAAATGGCGCTATTAGTGAAGGTGATCCTGTTTACGTTATAGATGCAGATAGGTGTACTGAGTGCGTAGGGCATTATGATGAGCCGGCGTGTGTTGCTGTTTGTCCTGTTGATTGTATACATGTTGACCCTGACAATCAAGAAAGTATGGAAGAGTTAAAATTCAAATTTAAACAATTACAATCAAAATCTAATTAAATGGCGAAAATAACAGCCATAATAGATATAGGCTCTAATTCCGTCAGGATGACGGTATTTAAGAGGACTAGTCGATTTGGTTTTTATTTGCTAAAAGAGATTAAGTCTAAAGTAAGAATTTCTGAAGGCGCTTATTGCAATAATGGTAATCTACAGCCTGTTGCGGTAGATAGGGCAATTTGTGCCTTACGAGAATTTTTGAATGTTGCTAAGGCATATAAGGCTACCAAGATATTATGTGTTGCAACTTCTGCTGTACGCGATGCTCCAAATAGATCAGATTTTATTCTACGTGCTAAGCGTGAGATTGGCCTTAATATAAAAGTTATAGATGGCGCAAAAGAGGCACATTACGGTGCGGTTGCCGCACTGAATTTATTATATGTCAAAGATGCCATTACTGTTGATATCGGCGGCGGGTCTACTGAATTAGCGCTAATTAGAAATGGTAAAATAGAAGAATTGTGCTCACTAAATCTTGGAACAGTACGATTAAAAGAACTTTTTTTTGATAACTCTCTTCCAATGGAACAAGCAAAGAATTTTATAAGAAATGAGTTAGGGAAGATACCGTCTTGTTTTAAGAGCGCTACTATTATAGGTATAGGCGGAACAAATAGGGCAATCGCTGATGCTATTATGGAAATTGAACGTTACAATGTAGAGTCAATTCACGGTTATGAGATTGACCTAGCAATAAAACGAGAGTTTTTTGATAGATTGATAGAGTGTAAAACGCACAAATTAAAAAACTTTAAGATTAAACCTGAAAGATATGATGTTATTAGAGAGGGTGCACTTATTGTAACTTCAATCGTTGATTTGGTCGGCGCAAGTAAAATTATAGCTAGCGGTAGCGGTGTAAGGGAAGGCGTATTTTTAAGCGATTTGCTCAGGAACCAAAATACAAAATTTCCTCAAAATTTTAATCCTAGCGTTAAAAGTTTATTGGACAGATTTTGTGACAACGAAGAAGAGATATTATATATTAGAAAAATAGCTATAGACCTTTTTGATGTGCTTTCTCCTATTCATACGCTTGACAAGGAGTTCGCTAGATATGTTTCAATAGCTTCCAAGCTTGTAAATATCGGAACTAAATTGAGTTTTTATAACCATAGACATCATGGATTTCTATTTGTTTTAAATAGTCTAGAATATGGTTTTTCACATTATGATAGACTACTAATAGCAATGATTGTTAAATATCATGGTCGAAGATTTGGTGGTTTTGATGATGATAAATTTTTGGTATTTTGCAAACATAATGAGGTTATTATTAAGTGGCTATCAATAATAATAACCATAGCTGAAACTATTAATTCTGATATGTCGTCACCGAAGGTCTCGTTTTCATATAAAGAGGGCGTATTGTATATTCAGACTTATTCTGATTTATACATATGTAAAGAAAAACTAAAAAATATACTCAAAGAAGTGGCGTTAAGAGTCGAATTTATACGAGTGGATTAAAGCTCTTTTGTAGTATTTCAAACTAACAGCTAGTAGTTTTGCAATAATAAGTCGTAAATGTTAAATTTTCTTAATATTATTTTAATATCTTTGGTTGTATTATTACTACACTAACAGACTATAATTTCAGATTATACTTTGTTTTAGTCTACTAAAAAAGGAGGACTTTATGACATCACAACAGGATGAAATTAAAGCCAATAAGGAGAAATTTGAAAAGAGTTGGGTGCCTTATTATATTAAGCGCTATTACTTTTTTCTGCTAGCTACAGTTACTTCGCTTGTGCTTCCATTTATAAAAATTAACGGAAATCACATTTTTCTTTTATCTTTTGATCATAAGAGGCTTGAACTATTAGGAACAGCTTTTGATATGCAAGAGCTTTATCTTATGCCATTTTTATTAATCTTACTATTCATGTTTGTATTTTTTCTGACAACACTAGGTGGCAGGGTTTGGTGTGGATGGGCATGCCCTCAGACAATTTTTAGGGTTATATATAGAGAAGTCATTCAGGAAAAACTGCTTGGACTTAGAAAGAGAAGAGATAAACAAAAAGAGCCTAAAGATAAGATAAAAGGTTTCATAGCAGGTGTTATTTGGTCTGTCTTGGCTCTATTGGCGGCGTCAAATTTTATGTGGTATTTTGTTCCACCTGAGGATTTTTTTGTATATATCACTGATCCCATGAATCACATGGTTCTCTTTGGTACTATCGCTGTTTTGACTCTATTTTTGATTTATGATGTCATTTGGCTTGCTGAGAACTTTTGTGTGTATATATGTCCTTATGCAAGAATTCAATCGGTTATGTATGATTCCAATACTATTATGGAAGTTTACGATGAAAAACGTGGCGGTATAATTTATGATAAGGATCATACAAAGATAGCTGATAAGCCTGCCGAAGGTGATTGTATAGGTTGTATGGCTTGTGTAAAAGTTTGTCCGACACACATAGATATAAGAAGAGGATTGCAATTAGAATGCATTAACTGTCTTGAGTGTGCCGATGCTTGTGCCCCTATAATGGGTGCGCTAGGTAAGGAAAACTTGATTAAATGGACAAGCTATCATCATGTAGAGACGGGTGAAAAAACAAAAGTATTTAGATTTAGGATATTAGCCTACATAGTAATGATGGTTCTTGCGTTTTCAGGTCTTTTATATATGGGTTCTTCAAAGGAGTCAATGCTTTTGAATATAAATAGAACTTCAGAGCTTTATGCTATCAAAGACGGCGGTAAAAAAGTAGATAATATTTATACTATGCTGTTTCAAAATACAGATACGAAAGATCATGAGTATTATTTTGAAGTAGTAGGGTCGCAAGATATTACGATTTCTAGACCTACGGAACCATTTAAGCTTCAAGCCGGCGGTAAAGCTAAAAAAATTGTTGTTTTAACCACAGAAAAACAACTTGCTAATGATGATAGAAAAGATACTCCTATTCCGATTCAAATTAGAGCTTTTGCAAAGGATGATAAAGAGAAGATTTTTGCAATTAGAAAGACTATTTTCTTTTATCCTTCAACTGACGTTATAAAGCTAAAGCAAACCGAAGTTAAATAGGCATGTTAATTGTCGACCCTGCATGTGGGTCGACTACTTTTTCTTGACGTAAATCATCAAAATAATGTAAGATAAAAGCTAGAATTACTCTAAAAATGGAGTAATAATGATACTTGACTTTACGGAATCTAGTTTCCAAAGATGGCAAAATAGATTTTTCTCTCAGCCTCATCAACCTTTTTTTGTATTAGGATTTATACTTGCGTTTTTAACTATTTTTGTTACGGCTTTATTTTTTAGTATTGGTTTGAAAATTAATTTCACTCTTTTCCATGTTGTAAATTTACTTTTATTTGTATCTAGTAGCTTTTTTCTTGGTTTTTTGACTACCGTTCTATATAGATTCTTGGGTGAAGTTCCATTTTTGCAAAAACAGTATATGTTTATTTTTAAACTACAAATACTAGGTATTGTAAGTGCAAATTTAAGTATGTTTTTTATACCTAGATTGCTTATTTTGGCTCTTGCTGTATTCGGCATAGCTATGCTTTATGCCTTATTGATGTTTATTGAAAAATATAAAAACTCTAAAGCTACCGATAAGTTTGATGCTTTTTGGCTGATATTTCTTTTTTCATCTTCATTGCCTTCCATACTTTTGTTTATGACTTCTGTCTATTATCCTAGTATGCTTACTTTTGCAATAAATTTTACTTTTTTTGTTTTTGTTATCGGTACTATATTTTTTGTAGCGCAAAAAATGATTCCTAATTTTTTTACACTTTTTTTTAATACCAATCCTGTAGAAAAACAAAAACGGTTGCCGCTTATTGTTATTACTATTCTATTCCTTTTATCAGTTTTCAAGAGTCTTGATTTTACTGTTTTGAGTTTGATTGTAAATATTTTAGGCGGTATAGCTTCTTTTATTCTTTTTTATAAGTATGATATTTTTTCAAAAAAACCACCTTTTATTCTTTCTATTCTTCAGATTGGTATAGTTTGGTTTGTATTAGGATTTGTCGCTGGAATTTATGAGTATTATGTAAGCTCTACAGCTTTCTTACAATTACATATTTTTAGTGTCGGATTTATGATGACTATGGTAATTGGATTTGGTACTAGGGTTACGTTAGGTCATTCAAATCAGAAGATTACTGCAGATAGATTTACTGTTTTAATATTTATTATATTTCAATTAGTAGTGATACTTAGAATAATTGCGTCATTTAATGTTGAGTTTATACTGTATAGTGCATTAGGGTGGTGTTTTGTGTTTGCTTTGTGGTTTAGGAGATACTTATTTGTTTTGCTTAAGCTATGGTAATCTTTTGCTTTAAGGTGAACATAATTCTTCTGAGTGTATCATAGAAGCGTATTTTAAGTAAAGGAGTCTTTTATGAATAGGTTTTTAAGAAGGATAAAATCCCAAAAAGGTATAAGCGGCGTAGTGGTTGCGCTTATGCTTGTTCTGGTTGGTGTAGTTGCGGTTGTTGGTGTACAGGCGTTTTTAAATAGCCAAAAAACAACCATCCAAAATGCTGCAAATACTCAAGTAGCTAATATAGTTGCAGATAGTAACACTACACCATAATTTAATAGAGGAGACTTGTCCTCCTCTTGTTTTCTATTTTTTTACAATATCTTTATCAAATTTATCTTTTTGTCTAACGGACTCTTGCATATAGTCAGAATCATTTTTTGTGTCGGCGTCAATTATTTCTGGTACTATAAAAAATGAAAGCTCCGATTGGCCTTTTGCAAACGATTCACTTTTAAATAGCGTTCCTAATACCGGAATATCGCCAAGTAAAGGTATTTTCTTGATAGCGTTTGAATCTTCCGAGTTTATCATGCCGCCAAGCACGATAACACTATTGTTTTTAACAATAACATTTGTATCCATATTTTTTGTAAGAGTTCCTGGGATACCGGCTATGACATTTAATTGATCTAGTTTGCTTGATTCCGTATGTATCGTCATATTTACAAAGCCGCCATCCATAATCGTATTGGCTTTTATACTTAGCAAGATACCGTAATTAATCGGCATTATGGCTGTGTTTGCAACTCCTGCCGTCGAGATACTTTGTGTTGTGACATAAATTGTACCTCCAGCATGAAATTTCCCCTCTTTATTTTCGAGTACTGATAGTGTTGTCTCGTCAAGCACCTTTGCTAAATCGTTTGTTTGTAAGTATGAAAGAGCTGCTTCTACGTTAAAGTGTGAGCCTAATATTCCCGCTACGGAAGTTAATCCTCCGCTTAGTGTTACTGATTGGTCAAAAACTCCGGCAATAGCTGGCGGCGCATTTGGCGCAGGATTTGTATTTAGGGTTCTTTGTTTTGATGATACGGCTGATAGCAAGAGTCCATTTTGATACTCATGTCCTATCTGGGTTGTTAATTCTACGACGTATAGTTTTGCCCTTACCATTAACGGTGGTTTTTTAACTTTACTAATATTGATTATATCCTTTGATGTATTTATATCATTTGCTTCAAGTAGATTTAAGAGTGTTTCTCGATCTTTATCGCTTTCGAATATGCCGTCTATAATCACCTTACCTTCTTTATAATACACCTTGGCGTCTTTTGATGTTTTAGTGATTGCATTTTTTATTGGTGTTAAATCTTTAACGATATTAATTTCTATAATTTCTTGCGAGTTGTCATTAAGAGTTACTAATACTTCTGCCTTCCCGTACTCTTTGGCAAAAATCTCTAGTTCGTCATATATGCCGGTATTGCTATTTTTATGAGCTTCTATTTTGATTTTTGTATAGTCTGAAACCTTAACTTTTTTTATGACTCCTTCAGTTTTAAATGAGGCAAAGCTCATTTTTGGAATCTCTAAAGTCTTTGTATTTGTTGCAAATAGAGCAATTGTGTAAAAACATATTGCTAAAATTTTTTTCATACTATATTCCTTTATTTTGGTTGTAGAGTTAGTGTAAAAGTGCAGTCGCTACTGTTTTGCTCATTATATGCCGATGATGTACTTGTAAGAGTAAAAACTTTTAATATCGGCGGGTCATAAGTAGTAGATAGGCTGAAAATAATCTTGTTTGAAGAGCCACCGCAAGTAGTATTAATGTCAGCTTCTGTTACCGATGCAAAATGCGCAAGTTTTAGTGAGTTTATTCTGTTTACTATATCAGTTGTGTTTTTTCCGGTAGAGACCATTCTAGCTACAATTCCTGCTATGGTATCGAGATTATTTTGTATTCTTGATACATTTGAATAGCCGATAACCAAGAACAGCATAAAAACAAAAGCGACAAAAAGTATCATAAACATTAAAAACTGATCAATAAAACCTTTTTTTTTCATTATTGTGCCGATGTTTTTGTTGTTGATTCGTATGTTATTGAAGGAGCTGAATTATAATCTTGTTTTTTATACATAGACACGGTATTTGTGCCGTTATTGACGATATTCTGTATCTTCTTTATAGCTTCGCCGTTCCTATTTTCTCCAGATAGTACCATCCATATCTGATTGTTTTTATTCATAAGTGCCAATGTTTTTGTAATTTCGGCAGAGTTCATATCCAAAATTAGCTCTTCAGCAAAAATAAATCGTGGTAAATTTTTATCCTTTTGATTGTCGGTTGGAATTTCTGTTTTTGTAACAGGTGTAGTTTGGCTTATTCCGCTTCTTAGAAAGTCCAATACTTTGATATTTTTAGCAGAATAGTCTACTTGATAGTTGTTAGATGTTTGATCTTTCGAATCTTTGTAAACACCTATAATATCGATTCTATCACCTTTTTTTAGATTGAAGTTTGGATTTTGAAATAGTGAAAAACGCATATTAAATTTGTCGTTTACGGATGTAAGATTTGAATCTGAGAAATTTTGAGTTTTTACGGCAAGTTTTTCAGGAATAAATGGTTCATTTTGATACATTATCGATTTTGTATACTTTCCAATGATCTCTTGTTGTGTTAGAATCCTGAAATTTACTGCACTTTTTGGTAATTTTATTTGTTTTATGTCGCTAGCTAATATTAGGTGATTAACGCTGATATTTTTATCTGACACAAAGATTTCTACATTTTGCATAGAGTCCCTTTTGGCATCATCATATTTTTGTTTGATAAAATATATCCCACCAAGGCTACTAAGTAGCAAGAAGAGAAGAGTAACTATAAGTAGGCTTTGTATATTTTTCATTTTTTACCTCGTTTATTTTATTGTCATAGGTATCAGTGCGTCTGCCATAATCGGAAAGGCAATAAAAGCGCCTAGTGCAGGAAGAATAAAAACGAATACTATCATTGTTAGATATAGATTCACTACTGCAGCTTTTTTTTCCACCTCAAAAAACTCAGCATCTTTTATTTCTTTTGATTGAGTCTCAAAAATTGTTTTTACACCCATTCCGGTTTCATCTGCAAGTTTTAAAAAGTGTACAAAATTTGCTAAGGATTTACTACCGGTTCTGTTGATTAGATTGCTGTACGCTATTTCCCTTGGATAAGTCGAAAGCTCTGTTTGTAGTATCGTAATTTCAGCCAATAGATCTTGGCTTAAAATGTCTTTGCATCTAACGGACACCTCTTTTAGTGCATTATTTAATCCTCCTCCTGCCTCGAGAATAATAATAACAAGGTCTAAAAATGTTGATAGACTTGATTCTATCCTCTGCGCCCTCTCATTTTTCAAAGAAGTCAGATATATTGTAGGAAAAAAAACTCCTATACCGATACCTAAAGCCGCTATTGAGATTGATATTTTAGGTTCCGTGAAGTACCAAGGAAAAAGGAATAAGAACACACCGATAGCCAGAGACATATACTTTATTTGGTCATACTCATTTTTATTGATTCCAGCTTTCGCTAATTTCCATTTGAAATCTTCAGTTTTTTTGCCATGCTCAAAGCCGTCAAGTAGAATATCTGTTTTATTCTCTTTTAGAACGGATAAAATCTTATTTATTTTTTGTTGTTTTTTGTGTGCTTGAAACACGGTGTATGAAAGTAGTAGAATAGTCGTTAATATTAATATAAAAATAATTAGCATCACTTATTTAATCTTTGTGAGAAAATTATTTAGAAACAGACCTAGTCCGACCCATATTATTGTTAGCATAAACTCCATTTTGCCTTTATCGGTTTGGAAAAAATATTTACTCATATTGCCGTTAAAGCTCATGTCCATCATTCCAAATATAATTGCCAATATTAAAACTATTAGATAGCTTCCAACACTTGCCTCTCTGGTCGCTATATCAATTTTTCTTTGAAGTTTTATTCTTGAGTTAATAGACTCTTCTAGTTTCTCAAGTGTGTTTGAAAACTTTCCTCCGCTACTTCTACCAATTATTACTGATATTCCGAATATTTGTAGCTCACTAGAATCCACAAGTTGATAAATGCCGGCAAATGCTTTTTCTTCTCCGGCGATTTCTTTTTCGCGTAAAAATCTATCAAATACATTTTTGAAGATACTACTTTCGTTTGCTTCTATAGATTTTTTTAGTGCCTGCTCGAATCCCAAACCGTTTCTCATCATACGTACAAGCATTGATATAGCAGAAGATAATCCGCTATTAAAATCTTTTCTCCTGCGAGTTATTACCAGTGACAGAATCAAAAACGGTATATAGCTTCCAATGGCAATACCTAAACTTAACGAAATAATATTATCTATAAGTTTGTAAAACAGAAGTCCAAATAATAAAGCGGTTAGTGAAATTAATAACAAAAAATAGTATTCGGATATATTCCAGCCTGCTTTTTTTAGTTTTATTTCAATTATTTGAGCTATTTTAATATTCTCAAATCTTCGTCTCCCTTTGTATTTATATGTATCTAAAATTGACGCCTTACTGGATTTTAACTCCTTTTTCATGGCGTTGATTATTTTATATTTTTGAATACTTGCTACGAGTAAGTAAAGTAATATTGATGCCGAAAAGGCCGCACCTGCGACTAGTGCTATTTCAATCAAGTAGACACCTCAAATTGGGCCATCTCTCGATAATGCCGTCATCTTTTTTGTATATTCCATCAAAAAATGAGCTGTCCCAGTCGCACATCCTGGACGGCGGATATTTTGCCAACTCTTCAAGTACGGCTTCTTTTGTTATTTGAAATTTTTCATCAAAAATTCTCTTATCTATAGTGACACCGTATAGCCCCATTTTCTTTACGCATCTATTTGGTACGCTTATTGGAACATGTTCGCCGACTATTCTTTTTTCGTCACCGTCTTTTGCTTCACGTTTAAATTCAAATATATCTGCCAATGAGACAACACCGCCTTCCTCCATTCTTTTTTCAAGTTCACTAATTTTGAGTATTTTTCTAGAACCGTCGGGAAATCTTACAAGCTGTATGATGATATCGACTGCGCTTACTATTTGCTGTCTAATGAAATGGCTGTTTGCTGACGGTCTAGCTTCTAGGTACATATTTTCAACTCTGATTACAGCTTCCTTTGTATCGTCTGCGTGTACTGTTGTCATTGAGCCTGGGTGCCCAGTATTCATAGCGTTTAGCATAACGACAATCTCTGGACCTCTGCACTCACCGACTATGATTCTTCTAGGGCTGGAACGAAGCGCTGAGCGTAGCAGGTACTCCAATGTTATCTCCCCTTTTCCTTCCTCGTTTGGAGGTCTGGCTTCAAAGGCTCTGACCGAGTGACAAGGCATTTGTGGTTTTAGTTCTTTTGTGTCTTCTATTGTTAAAAGTTGGTCATCTTCAGAAATAAACCTTGTTAGCGCGTTTAGAAAAGTTGTTTTTCCACTGCTTGTTCCACCTGATACAATAATATTAAGTTTGCCCTCAATGGCTTTAAGTAGAAAATATGCCATTTTCAGGTCCATTTGGTCGCCGTCGATTAATGTTTCAATAAGGAGGGGCATCTCCCTAAATTTTCTAATAGTAGCATAACTTCCTCCCCCTGCGGCAACAGGCGGAATTTGAACTTCTATTCTGGAACCGTCATATAGTTTGCTTGATGATATAGGGTGAGCTTCATCTACCTTTCTATTATTTTCAGCCAGCATTTTATCAATAGCGCGTCTAAGCTCTTTTTCGTCTCTGAAAAAATATGGAGTATTTATTGTTTTGCCGTTATATATTATGTCTATATGTTGCCATGTATTTATAATGACATCATTTAATCCGTCACCGGAGACTCTAAATATTGAGCTTACGGGACCATAACCCTTAAGATTGTCTATTATAAATTCAATTATTTCGTCCCTAGTGCTAGGGTCTTTTATGTCAAATTCATTCAAAAAGGAAGGTAGAGTTTCTTTAAGTTGCTCAACTGATACGCTTTCGGTGGTTTTGAGACGTGAAACGAATTTATCATATATCTCGTAAGCTCTTTTATTTAACTCTTTTGACAGGTAGACCCCTGAAAATTTTAATCCCTCAAATGCACCTTTTTTTTCAGATATCTTTCTTGTGCTAACTTGTGAGTCTGGAGTTTTTATTTTTTGATCCTGATTGGAGCTTATAATATCTTTTAAACTCATTTAAATATACCCTTTATTGTTTCTATGAGCGACTTTTCTCTTGGCTCCTCTTTTTGAGCGTCCAAAGAGTTGCCTTCAAGAACAAAGTTTTGGCTTACCATATTTGATAAAGCTTTGTAAAAAGCAGAAGTCTTATAGTCTGGATATAGTAGCACTCCTTCATTCCATGCGCTTCTTAGGCTTTCTGAGTCATTTGGCAATATATTATCAAAATTCAAAACTCCGCTACTGCCGTCGTTTATTATTTGTTTGGCATCAGCAGGTGTTATTACGTTAGCCGAATCGCTTCTGTTTACTATGATTTTTACTTTATCGCTCCAACCTGCTTTACTCATTAGTTCTATGTATGTCTTTAATATTGAGATATTGGGCGTTTTTAATTCTGATACGACATATATCTCATCAGCAACTTCCTGTATGGTTGTTTTTAGATTTAAGTCCTCGGCTAAACCCAAATCTATGATTATAACATCAAAGATTTTTTTAGCGAAATACAAAAACTCTATAAAAAATGTTTCCTTGCCGGAATGAAATATTAAATCCATATCAGTATGTTTTTGTATTCCAGGTATGCAGTATAAATTGTGAGAGTATTTATAAGTACCATTATCTAGCATACTTTTTTCATCAAAAACTGTTATACCAAACAGATCGACTATTGTTTTTGTAGCTTTCGGCATCCCAAAAAATATATTACTTATAGCCTTTGTACTTGATAGATCCAGAAAAAGGATATTTTTGGATTGATATTTTAACGATAAGTTTAAGGCACTGTTCATAGCTATTGTCGTGGTTCCGATCCCACCACTAATTCCTGTGAAAATAGAGACTCTTGCAAAATTTTTTTGCTTTTTAATTATTGATTCGCTTTTTATGATAAACTCTAGTAGTTTTTCAGGTTTATATAGCTCTAACGGCACATAAACTTCGACGCCTCTCTGACCTGCCTCAAGAGCGAATGCATAGTTGTTTGGGCCAAGAACCAAGGATACGATATTTGTAGCATCTAGGAACATTTTAGCTTCCTCTATTTCAGAAATAGAATCTACGGCTAAAATTAAAACTATATTTTTGTATTTATTATTATTGTTTTCTAGATGAGCTACAAAAAATTCAATTCCATCAAAAAAAGAAAAAACTATTGATTCTATATTATCTAGGTCTTTTCTTAGCATGGTTAGGATATTTTCATTTTTTCCTACTATACATATATTGAATTTCTTACCTTTTGTTGAGTTTTCAAACATCTCTTTTGATATTCCGATTAGTTCTCTCATTTATTACCTTACTCTATTAGTTTTGGTGGTGTCGGTAGTACCGTAAAACTAGCTTGTACCGTCGCCGTGGAAGAGTTTTGGTTATCTGCTTTATTGACAACCAGTGCATCAAGTCTTACTTTTATAATATCTTGTATTATCGTTGTTGTATTTTGCGAATCGGCTGTTTTTGAACCATTCGAAACTGCAATATATATTTCAGGTTTTGAGTCTATCGGTATGGTCGTGTATGGTGCCGGCCAATCGTTTTTTGTATTTAGATTTGACAATATTGAATTTAGATTTGTCGCTAGACTTGTGGTGTCGGTAATACCAGAGTATTTTAATTTTAATGTTGCCAATGCTACAAATGTAGCCGCATCTACTGCATCATTATTGAAAAAGCTTGGGAAACCGTTGCTGAGAGCATTTAATATTGAATTGACATTTCCAAACGCGGGATTATTGTCATTCTCCAAAAGGGCAATATCGCCTTTTGCTACACTGTTTTCGGAACCGAAAATAATATTATCTGTGTATTTTAATACTTTTTCCACACTACCGTTACAAGGTTGTGCCGCTATTGTGCCGTCAAAATTATAGTATGTAGTTCTACCTAGTTCAAGAGGATAGAAGGCTGACATGTCGTTTGGATTGTAGTCTCGACCTTTAACCCCGGCATTGTTGAATGTTAGGGCTATTGAGTCTCCAGGTAGTAAATCCCTATTGTTTATAATGAATGGAGTTATATCTCCTTCGTTTAGAGGAGTGTAAAGTGCGGCAGTGGAATACACGTTGTCTACATTTAGATACTGTAAGTTTAGAGCCCTCAACCAAAAGGTTTTAAATTGGTAATGTGGTAGGGTTGCTGTTACTTTTGAGTGTGTTGCGTCAAATGTAAAAATAAGCTGTCCACTTAGGTCGTCTCCAAAAACTTTATTACCAGCGCTAATATTTCTAGCTGAGGAAGTTGCAGCTGTTTCATCAGCCGTTTCTTGGTATTTTTTTGCGGCGGCTAGGGCGGCTTTGTCTGTTAGATTCTTTGCCTCAAAGTATGAATTTTTGAGATACATCTGGTCAGCAACGCTTCCTGCTAAAATTATTATACCGCTCGTTAGTATCAGTCCCATTAGAAACTGAACTATAAAACCATGTCTTTTTATAATACCCTCCATACTTCGGTAGCAATTTTTTTTGTAATTATGGCAGCCAAAAACATTGTTGGTGCAAAGCCCATGACCCTTTTGCTGAAAGCTATTAGAAGTATTAAGTGTATAGCGCCTGCTAATATAAAAAATATGAAAATATTTGGAAATCCTAAAAATATAGAACACAAAATACCAAATCGTATATCGCCGCCGCCAAAATCTTGGAAAAAATATAATAATACACTGAAGGTGACTATTACTACTAATGTAGCCAAAATAAAATTACTATAATTTAATGTTTCATTGTATTTTAGTATAGCTAAAATAACTATTGATGGCAGTATAATCACATCCGGTATAATCTGTTTTTTAAAGTCTACCACGGATAAGACTAGTCCGCATATAATAAAAAATATAGCCGATAAATTTTCCATGCTAACTCCATTGTAAGCGTATATCGACAAAAGTTGCGTTCTGTTTTATAATTTATTAATATTTTGTATAAGTGCTTTTGCTATAGTTTTCATACCTTGAAGCTCTACTATATCACCTATCGCCAAGTTGTCTAACGAGCTTTTTTTACCATTTTTAACAAGCAATGGGTAAGACTCGTTTGATGTTTTAGATGGATCTAGCGAGTTTAATTTATACTCTAATCCTGAGAGTTCATTACTTTTTTTGGAAGTTATTCTTTTTAGTTCGAAATTTATATTTTGCGACTCCAATTCCAATTTATGATATAAATTTTGCAAAGTTAGAGCAAATGCTTGATTTAACTTTTGATGAAGTATTCCTGACTCCTGTAGCTTTAGTAGTATTTGATTTTGTGGGGATTTACTATTTACTATTTCTATAAGGTGTGATAGCGTAGTTGAGCTTTTTGATAGCACTTGTTCTATTTTTATCTTCATATTTTGCTCTAGTTCATCAATAGTCATCGATATTTCATTTTTATCCGGCAGAAGCATTTCGATGGCGGCTGACGGAGTGGGCGCTCTCATGTCCGCCGTGAAATCACTTATTAAATAGTCAATTTCATGCCCAATTGCTGATACTATTGGAGTTTTGGCATGGTGTATAGCATCTGCTATAACTTCTTCGTTGAATGCCCATAGATCTTCTATACTTCCGCCGCCTCTAGCTAAAACAATACAGTCGAATCCTAGTTCGTCGGCAATTTGAATATTTTTTACAATTTGCTCTTTTGCGCCTTCACCTTGTACTGGTGTATTAAAAAGTGTAAAGCGTGTCAGTTGCCATCTGTTTTCAGCTACCATTCTTATATCTTGGAGGGCGGCACCTGTAGCTGATGTTATTAAAGCTATATTTGTCGGAAATTTTGGCAGAGGTTTTTTTATATCTACTTTGAAATAGCCTTTAGCTTCTAGTTTTTGCCTAAGTTGTTCAAAGGCTATTTTTAGTGAGCCGATTCCTGCGGGCTCTAAGCTTTCGCACATTAGTTGATATTCTCCTCTTGGAGTATATACGCTTAGTCCGCAAGAAGCTATTATTTTCATGCCGTTTTGCGGGCGAAATTTTAGTCTTGAGGTATTCCCTTTAAACATTACGCACTTTACAGATGAGTTTTCATCTTTTAATGAAAAGTACAGATGTCCGGACGTGTGATGAGTAAAATTTGAAATCTCGCCTTCTACGGAAAGAGATATGAAATGACTCTCAAGGAGAGCCTTTATTTGTGAGTTAAGCTGTGTGACGCCTATCGGCTTCATTTTTTTCGTGCTATTACAAGACTGGAAATTCCAAAACTGAAATCTTTTGCAAACTCTATTTCAAATCCGTTTCTTTTCAGCATGTTTTCAATTTCTTTGCGTGTAAGAAAGTTTTCTATAGAGTCCGGTAGGTATTTGTAAGCGCCCATATTTCCACTAATGAAACCGCCAAGAATCGGAAGAATTGTTCTGACATACCATTGTGCGATTCTATTTAATGGATTTGACGAGGTATCCTTTGTGAATTCGAGCATGCAAAAAAGCCCGTCATTTTTTAGTATTCTAGCAAACTCCTTTATACCTTCCTCTTTTTCCACGACATTTCTAAATCCATAAGAAATACTAACTATGTCCGCACATTTGTTTTCGAGAGGAATTTGTTGAGCAATACCGACTTTAAATTCAGCGTCGCTTATTTTCTGTTTTGCAAAAGAGAGCATATTTTCAGCCGGGTCGATACCAATTTTCTTAATAATTTTTCTATTTACTTTATCAGCTATTTTTTGCCAAAAAATTAGCATATCGCCCGTACCTGTTGCCATATCCACAATAGCTATTTCTTCATTTTTAACTCTATTTAGGGTTTGTTTGCAAGCAATTTTTCGCCACCTAATATCCGTACCAAAACTAAGCACCCTGTTTGCCTTATCGTATGTAGGTGCAATGTCATTAAACATTGAAATTATTGTTTTTTGTTTTTCATTCATGTCGGCAATTGTAGCAAGAATAAGCTATAACGAGCTTTCTTGTTCTTTTGGTGATATTATTCTAAGCCATAACATTGAGAACAGGACTGAAGTTGGAACTATGGCTAGTCCGCTCAGAAATGCCGTGACTTCAAATGTTTCAGATGAGATTAGGTATAAAAAACTAGCGATAAATATACCGTACGAAGCAATCCTCATTGGGAAGAGAAAACCTTTATAGCTTTGTGTTACAAGTGATATTTTACTTTGGTCTAATTCGTCTTCTTTATCATCATCTTCTAGGCTTTCTTCGTTATTTTTTTGTAGTTTGGATTCTATTACCTTTTTATAACCATAATATGTACTAAAAATCACGGCAAGCGAACCTAAAAAGGCACTTTCCAGGCTATATACTGCTAAAGTGTTACCAAGATATGTGAAGAGTATTGCAAGTGCAAGATTGACTATAATATTAAAAACAAAAAAAATCTTGAAAAAATTCAATCTATCAATCCTCTTTCTTTTGCGATTTCATCAAACTCACGTAATTGTTTTTTGTATGCACGATATACATTGTTTATAGCAGAGGCTATGCCAAGAAATACACCTATCCATAGAGTCCATGTTAGACCCGTAAGTGTTTTTAGCCCAATTCCTATAGCTACGCCGATTATTACGGCAACGACCATAGAAATTCCAAGAGAGAGTGATTCTATGCCCTCAAATGTTTTTTTATATTTTGGTTCTTGCAGGTTATTATTCATTTTGTTAATTCTTCAAAACTCATTTTTACGGCTCTTAGCGTTTCATCTACTGTAGCTTCATTCATAGGCGTACATACAAAGCCGGCTTCAAATTGGCTAGGAGCCAAGTATATACCGCGGGAAAGCATTGACGTATGAAATTTACCAAAAAATTCAACATCGCTTTTTAGAGCGTCTGCAAAATTTGATACAGGTTTGTCGTTGAAAAAGAATCCAAACATTGAACCTTTGTGATTAACTTGTATATTTATACCACTATTTTTTGCTTCTATTTCTATACCGGCGACAATTTTTTGTGAGATAGTCTCAAGCGTAGTATATATAGATGGATTTTTCTTGATTTTTCTCAGCTGTGCAAGTCCTGCCGCTACTGCTATAGGGTTGCCACTTAGGGTTCCGGCTTGATATACTTTGCCAACAGGAGACATATTGTCCATTATTTCTTTACTTGCGCCAAAAGCCGCGGACGGCATACCTCCGCCGATAACCTTACCAAGCGTTACAATGTCAGCTTTGACGCCGTAAATATCACTTGCTCCTTTGTATCCGGCACGAAAACCGCTCATTACTTCATCAAAAATCAAAAGTGCCCCATGCTTATCACATAGCGCTCTTAGCCCTTGCAAAAACTCTTGTGTTGACGGTATAAACCCCATGTTGCCGGCGATTGGTTCTATTATAACGCAACCTATGTCGTTGCTCTCATCAAAACATCTGGCAACATCTGATAAATTATTATATTCTGCAAGATGCGTATGTTTCGCAAAGTCATAAGGTACACCTGGCGAGCTAGGAGATCCAAAAGTTACCGCACCGCTTCCAGCTTGAACAAGTAGGGAATCAGAGTGTCCGTGGTAACATCCTCGGAACTTCAATATCCCATCTTTTCCGCTAACTGCACGAGCTAGTCTGATAGCACTCATAACGGCTTCGGTACCTGAATTAACAAGCCTAAACATGTCCATCGAGTCATAAACACTTAATATTTCTTCGACTAGTTCACTCTCTCTGGTGGTTGGTGCTCCGAAGCTTAAGCCATCTTGTGCTGTTTTTATGACGGCTTCATAAATCTCATGGTCATTATGTCCGAAGATAAGAGGTCCCCAGCTTTGTATGTAGTCTAAATATTTGTTATTGTCGATATCAAAAAAGTATGCACCATCTCCTCGAGCTATAAACGGGGGTACTCCACCGACACTTTGAAATGCTCTAACCGGAGAGTTAACACCGCCAGGAATTACTTTTTTCGCTCTTTCGAATGCTTCTATACTTTTTTCAAGCGTCATTTATTTGCCTTTGGTTAAAATTATATCAATAATTATAGCCGAAAGAGGATTACGATGACTATTGACAATATACTGCTTGAGAAGCTAGAAAAACTATCAATGCTGAAGATAGAAGAAGGGAAGCGAGAAGAAGTAAAAGCTCAGATTGCAAACATTTTGAGTTTTGTAGAGAATCTAAATGAGCTAGATAACCAGCTTGCGAATATTCCTTTTCCTATTGTAAGATCGGCACAGCCGTTTCGTGATGATGAGCCGAAATTAAATCCTGAGGTTATTGATGTTATTCTTACTAATGCTCCAAAAACAGAAGAAAGCTTCTTTGTGGTACCAAAAATAATAGAATGAAATTAGTCGAACTACTGAAAAAAGCAGTAGAGCAATTAGCGTCAGATATACACTTGATTGATGGCGCAAAAGTAGCTTTTAGAATTGACGGTGAGATTGTTTTTTCAGATTTTTTGGAACAATTGAGAGCTGATGATATAAATACACTTTGTTATTCTATTTTAAGTCACAATCAAAAAGTGGAGTTTGAATTAAAGAGGGAAATTGACTTTTCTTTTGAAGTGGAAAATTTAGGTATTTTCAGGGCTAATTATTATTTTCAAAAAAATTCTATTGCCGCATCTTTTAGAGTGCTACCAACTAGAATTCCTTCACTAGATGAGTTAAGTGCACCTTCTGCAATATATGAAATAATCAAGAGGCTAAAAGGTCTAGTATTGGTAACCGGAGCTACTGGTAGCGGAAAATCTACAACTCTGGCATCAATGCTAAATGAGATTATAAAAACAGAAAAAAAGCATATTATTACAATAGAAGAACCAATTGAATATATATTTAAGCATGCCAGTTCTATTATTTCACAGAGGGCTGTCGGCGATGATACGAAAAGTTTTTCAACTGCTCTGAAGTTTGCTCTACGTGAGGACCCAGACATTATAATGGTTGGGGAAATTAGAGATACGGAGACGATGAAGATGGTTTTAGAAGCGGCTCAAACTGGACATTTAGTATTTGCAACACTTCATACAAATTCTGCCGTATCAACTTTAAATCGCATTGTGAGTATGTTTCCGTCACAAGAACAGAATATTGCAAGAGCCGGGCTCGCGGCATCGTTAAATGCCGTAATTTCACAGCTTTTATTACCTAAGATTTCAGGCGGTAGGATATGTGCGTATGAAATTTTGATAAATACGCAGGCAGTATCTTCATTAATACGTGATGAAAAAATTGCTCAGATATATTCTCAGATGGAAATAAATCAAGCTAATAGCGGTATGCAAACAATGGAACAAGCGGTAGATACGCTGAAAAAATCGAAACTCATATCTTTTGATTATAGGCTGTAGTTTTTAAAATGAGTGTAAAAAACCAAAAAGTGCTATAGTTTAACACTTTTGGTTCTCATTCTCATTATCAGATTTATTTAGCTTGTTTTATCCAATCGTTTTGGTTCCATGGGTCAAGTGATTTTACCTTTTTCATGAAATAGTTAAAATCACTAGGTAATAGCGCTTGTTCACCATCGCTTAGCGCACATTTTGGATTAGGATGCACTTCTATATTGAATCCGTCAGCTCCTGCGGCGAGCCCGGCATAGCCTAGAGCCATTACATACTCTCTTTTACCGGCGGCATGACTAGGGTCTACGATTATCGGCAAATGTGTTAGTGATTGCAAAAGTGGAATCTGGGCTACATCCATCGCATTTCTAAGTGCGGTCTCATATCCTCTGGTGCCCCTGAGGCAAAGCATTACATCTTTTAGTCCTTCACTCATCAAGTATTCAGCACTCATTAGGTGTTCTTGTACGGTTGATGCAATACCATTTTTAAGTAGTACTGGCATATTTAGTTTGCCAACCTCTTTTAACAGTGAAAAATTTTGCATATTTCTCGCGCCGAGTTGAATGACATCTGCATATTTACAAATTACGTCTATATCTCTTTCGCTCATCAACTCCGTTACTATGGGAAGTCCTGTCTCGTCTCTTGCATCAGCTAGCATTTTCAACGCTTCTTCACCACCACCTTGGAACGTATAAGGGCTAGTTCTTGGCTTGAATGCTCCGCCCCTTAACATATTTGCTCCTGCGGCTTTTACGGCTCTAGCAATTTCTATTAGAGTCTCATATGTATCTACGGAGCATGGACCTGCCATATATGCTTTATGCCCGCCGCCAACTTTTACGCCTCTGATGTCTATAATCGTATCATCTGGATGAAAGTGTCTGCTTGCTAATTTGTAAGGCGCTGATACTTCTAACACTTTTTCGACGCCATCAAGTGCGCTAAGAGGTCTTCCTGCTAAATCTCTTTTATCTCCTATAATCCCTATTATTGATTGCTCTTCGCCAATAGTTACACTAGCCTTGTGTCCCCAGCTCTCTATTTGGGTGGCAACTGCCTGAATTTGTTCTTTTGTTGCATCTGGTAACATTACTAAAATCATAAAGATGTCCCTTGTTTTTTTTGTGAAAATAGGGCGCTAATATATCTTAATAAGACAAAAATTAAGTTTAAATTGCTTTTTTGGTACGATTTTACAATGAGTAAATTTCAGAAACTAATTCACAAATTAAAAAACAAAAATGCCACTATAGATGATTTGCTAAATGCCGAAACATCTAAAAGTTATTTTGCAGACACCGATTCTGTGCAAACAATGCTAATTTCATTTGGGCTTCCGTTGTCTTTTAATAATGAATATTATTATTTAACTACACTTGAGACGAATATATTTGAGCAAGAGTTTTGCTTTGTAGACATAGAAACTAACGGTTCTAACCCAGCTAAATCCCAAATTATTGAAATAGCTGCAATAAAAACACATGGAACAAAAATTATCGACAAATATGAAACTATGGTATTTTGCGAGAATATTAGTGAAATGATTACTGAGATTACTGGAATAGAGCTTAATGCATTGAAAGATAAGCCTATGGAGAGGGAGGTGCTGGAAAAGTTCAAAGTTTTCTTATCAGACTCTGTATTTGTTGCTCATAATGTCGATTTTGATTTCAGTTTTATTTCACATTCTATGCAGAAATATGACTTGCCGCCGTTACTAAATCGAAGATTATGTACTATCGATTTAGCTAAAAAAACAATAGAAGCTGAGCGATATGGGTTAAAGTTTTTAGCAGAAATGTTAAATATGGAAGGTTTTTTGCATCATAGAGCGTATAGTGACGCAATGGCTTCACTTGAGATTTTCAAAAAATCTCTCGAAAGTCTACCGTCGGATATTGTTACTACAGAGCAGTTGATAGATTATACGACTACAAAAAAGATTCAAAAGGATGCGCCACTATGATAAATCAGATCTTTATTATGGTCTCGTTTTTATTAGGAATAACAGTTGGTAGCTTAATTACATATATTTTTATGGGTAAGTTTTTTTCAAAAGTTATCGCAGAGATTAAATTTAAAAGTAAAAATGAAGTTGATGATGAAGCTGATAGAAAAAACGATCACCCTGAAGATAAAGTAACAGTCGGTATTCGTAAGAATATGATTTTGATTATTGTGCTTTTCGCGACAGTAGTTCTTTTGTCGATTATAGCTTATTTTGTAGTTGCAACAGGTGATACCGTTACTTCAAATAGTGGAGAAGCGGTCGCTGATAGTTTAGGTAAAGAGCATGATATGGGTTCTATAAACAATGCTCTTAGAAAAGGCTCTGGCGGTTACTAGAATCGTGGTAGAATACGCTAAAGATTTATTTTGATATTGATAAAAAAGGAAGAAAAATGAAAAAATATATAATGACTTGTGTTGTTGTAGCTAGCACTTTGTTGTTTTCAGGATGCGCAATGGATGGTTATACGCAGAATGATGTCGGTAGCGTCAAAACAATAAATAGGGGTTCTGTAGTTTCAACTAGGAATTTGACGGTCGGTGATAGTGGAGCAGGCTCTCTTCTGGGCGGCGCAGCTGGCGGTATAGCTGGAAGTCAGATAGGCAGAGGTGACGGTAAAGTTGCCGCTACGATAGGTGGAGCAATTGCAGGAGCACTTCTTGGCGGGGAACTTAATAAAGATGCGGGACAAGAATTAACCATTAGATTGGATAATGGACAAGAGCTTATAACGGTATATAGGGTTGATAAAGATGCACCTTTTATGTTTAGAGCAGGTGATAGAGTGATTGTAGAAACACTCAATGGTAAAATAAGCTCAATAAGACCATTGAACTAGGTTAATGTCTTTTATACTTTTTGATACCGAGACAACCGGAAATACTGAAAGCGATAGAATATGCCAGATTGCAATAGGAATACTAGGTACCGAAAGTACTAAATATATTTGTGAATATTGTAAGCCAGAGGTGTCAATTTCATTTCATGCGATGGCAGTTCACGGCATAACACCTGAAAAAATTGCTGATAAGCTTTCTTTTAGCACATTATATTCGGCGCAAATTCTCAAATCAATGAATTCTCAAAATAATGTAATTATTGCCCATAATGCTACTTTTGATATTGATATGCTCAAAAAAGAAGGTATAGAATGGGTTGGTGGAGTAATTGATACGCTAAGATGTGCAAAACATTTGCTACCAGATGAGGAAAGTTACGCTTTACAATACCTCAGATACTCACTTGGTATATACAAAGAAGAGGGTTGCGAGGAGGAAAAAGATTTGAAAGCTAGATTTGAGACATTTTCTGCTCACGATGCACTATTTGATATATATATATTAAAGAAGCTGTTTAAAAAACTTTTTGTGTTAGCGGGGAGTTCTCAAAAAATGATAGAACTAACAAATAAACCTGTTGAACTTAAAAAAATTCGCTTTGGAAAATATAAAGATAAAAGCTTTGACGAGATAGCCAAGAGTGATATAGGATATTTAAGATGGCTTGTCCAGAATAGTGACGATGAGGATATAAAGTATACGGTATCAATGTTTCTTTAATCGCTTTCTTCCCCCTAAAACCACTATTTCCATCCCCTTTCCCTAAACTTTTCAAATATTTTTCAAAACTACTCTTGACAATTTAATTTTACCCTGCTATAATTCCCGTCCCAAAACGTTGAAAGG
>Ga0207433_10001037_pt1 | contig 61595 bp, 58 predicted proteins | sample YelNatPaOPGAMG01_FD_187559 | JGI IMG/M metagenome (GOLD analysis project Ga0207433, IMG submission 187559) | Hot spring thermophilic microbial communities from Obsidian Pool, Yellowstone National Park, USA - OP-RAMG-01 (SPAdes) (version 3) | ecosystem: Environmental > Aquatic > Thermal springs...
AATAAATTAAAAAAAGAAGCAAAAACAACTTTTTCATAACAACACCTCCATTTTTTAAATAAAAATAGTGATAATAAAAAGAATGTCAAGAAAAATTTATGAATTTATTAGCAATGAAAAACGAGGAGAAATTTCTTTCAGATTGACAGTGAGTAAGTCTATTATTGACTACTATGATAAATATAAATCAAAAACAAAATGCGAGGGAGAAAAATAAGATTCCTCGTTTCACTCGGAATGACAAAAAGGGAATGTCATTGCGAGCAACCGAAGGTTGCGTGGCAATCTCATATTGACTACAACAGAAAAGCCGTCATTGCGAGGCAACGAAGTTGCCGTGGCAATCTCATTATTTGCTATTCGCAGATGTTTAAATGTGATTCCTCGTCGCTTCGCTCCTCGGGGCGACGACTTCGTCGTCGGTTTATGACTGACCCCATTTCTATCCCAAATTTTTCTTGACAATTATAAATTTTTTGTTTAAATAAAAATATGATGGAATGGTTTAATTCAAATGAATTGTTTGAAATACTCGTTCCAAAAAAGGATGAAAATAAAATCAAAGAAGAGATTACGAAGTTAATAAAATTAATTGATATAAAGGAAAATAGCAAAGTTTGTGATTTTGCATCAAGGGATTGTGAATATTCTATTGAACTTTCAAGGAGAGGATTTAAAGTAACAGCAGTAGATTCAATAAAAACGCCACTTGAAAGGGTTTCAAAATTTTGCAAAAAGGAAAATATACCTCTTGATATATCTGTTGAAAATCTTAGAAATTTTGCAAGGTCGGAATATTTTGATATAATCATAAATTTTGCTTTCCCTTTCTGTTTTTTTGAAGGTGATGACGATTTCAGGGTTTTAAAAAATTTAGTTCGCTCATTAAAATTCAATGGTAAACTCTTTTTAAGATTGATCCCTAAGGAACTTTTTATAAAGAGATTTTGTGGTAAAGAATGGCTCATAAAAGAAAAGAAGTTTATTTTGAAAGATACAAAAATTATTGAAAACTGGAGTATAATTGAGACAAGATGGATATTCCTTGATTCAAAAAAGAGGGAGATAAAATCACATTTTAAAATGTATTCTGCACTTGAGATCAGTTCTATGGTGAGGCAATCAGGGATTGAAGATATAAAGATTTTTGGTGATCTTGAGGGAAATCCTTATGATGAGAATGCAAAAGAACTCTTCCTCCTTGCGACAAGGAAATGATTTTTTACATCAGGATAATCACCATTTTTCTAAATGTATCCTTTTTTCATCGTATTGTGTCCTTGGTTCCTTCTCTTCATCAGGATATCCAACTGCAATAAGTGAAAACAATTCATACTTTGAAGGTATCTCAAGGAGTTCCATTAAAGGTTTTTTTCTTTCAATTCTTGGATGAACACCTATCCATACACCTCCAAGCCCGATGTTTGCAATTGCAAGGAGCATATTTTCGGTTGCAGCAGCACAATCCTGTTCCCATAAAACCTCTGAGATACCTGGGTCTGCACAGATTGCAAAACACAATGATGCATCCTTCATCATCTTTGCATGAGGATGTATCTCAGAAATCTTTTTCAGTGTTTCCTTGTTTTTTATAACTATGAAATGCCAGGGTTTTGCATTATGCCCTGAAGGTGCAGCCATACCTGCTTCGAGGATTGCCTTTATATCTTCATCTTTTACATCATAATCTTTTTTAAACTTCCTTATAGACCTTCTTTTAAAAATAAATTCAAGCCTTTTATCCATATTTCCTCCTTTAATCTTTTTTCCTTAATATGATAAAAATAGAATGTATTATACCTCCAAATAAAATTCCGCTAACAATTATGAATGTTATCCATCCACCTATATTCATTTCTCCTCCTTTGTTATCCTTGAAAATACGATTGAAAGAATTAAGAAAAGAATGATTGAACCCCATCCAAATGCCTCTGCACTCCTTGGATATCCTCCGTATGGTGATTTTATCCTTTCAATGATAGATACGAGAAGGAGTATAAAAGCAGAAATAGGAACAATTATAAGGATAGAGATATTCCACCATTTACCTATTTTCCTTTCGGATACCTCGTTTATGAATCTTTTCATATTCTCAGAACCATAAATGTAACCTATTATGATGCATTCAAGGAATCCCGCGAGAAAAAGACCAAAGTTATTCATAAAATGGTCCATAATATCAAGCCAGTATAAACCAGCACCTGTTGTATATATTATACCCAAAAGAAATGCAATTATTGAAATACCAACATTTGACTTCCATCTCTTTATCTTAAATTTATCTATGAAACTTGCAGATGCACCTTCAACAAGAGAGAATGCGGAATCAATTGCAAGTGTTAAAAGCATTACAAAAAACATAATTCCAAAGAGAGGTGCAAATGGAAGTTTACTGATAATTGTTGGGTATGTGCAAAATGCAAGTTCAGGACCGCTTTTCATAACATCAGAGACGGAAACGCCCATTGTATATGCATAATAACCAAGTGTTGAGAATACTGCAAATCCTGCTATATATGCAGTTGCAGCATCTGCAAGACCAACTAAAAATGCATTATTAACTATATCTGATTTTGGAGGAAGGAAACTCGCATAAGCAATCATAACACCAAAACCAACTGTGAGTGAAAAGAAACACTGGGATATTGCTGCCTGCCATAGTTCAGGTGAAAGAAGTTTTTCCCAGGATGGTGTGAGATAATATTTTATTCCTTCAAAAGCACCTGGAAGTGCAAGACCCCTTATAACAAAAACAATGAGAAGTATCCAGGGAAGTGTAACAGTGACATAGACAACCTTTCCAACTGTTTTTGCACCTTTCCATATAGATAGAACTATCCATACCCAACTCAAAATAAGACCTATCACTATATGCCATTGTATCTTTCCAAGATTGAATACAGAATCGGTTAAACCTAAAACATTTTTGTAAAAAAATTCCTTTGGCGCATCTCCCCACATTGTTTTTAATGTATAGAAAAGATAATCAAAAGACCATCCCATAATAACAGAATAGTATGTTGTGATGCAGAAACCAACAAGTATTGCAAACCAGCCTATGAACTCAAAATTTATATTACCTATCCTCACCTGTGAAAGTGAATAAGGCGCAGAACCCTTGAATTTATATCCAATTCCAAATTCAAGTATTAACAATGGAATACCTATGAGCATCAGGACAACAACATATGCGAATAAGAATGCACCTCCACCATACTTATAACATATGTATGGGAATCTCCACACATTCCCAAGACCTATTGCAGAACCCATTGAAGCAAGGATAAAAGCAACCCTGTTTTGCCAGTATACCTTTTCTTCCATCATTCCTCCTTTCTAAAAATTTTTTTTCTTACAAACGAACATCACCCTTTTTGAATTTTTGTTCGCCCTTTCCATCTTAAAACATTCATAATTTGCAATCACCTCAAAACCTGATTCTTTCAGAATTCCATTCACAATCTCTATATCGTATCCCCTCTCCTGATGGATCTCATCAATCCTTATATATTCCTTCCCTTTCTTAATAAACAATGTGAGATACAATGTTATAATATCATCTTTAAGATGGTATCTCCAAATTGAGTATAAATTATCTAATTCTTCAACCCTTTCACCTTCTGTTGCTATCATCCTTACTCCCTTTACAGTATTCATGTCAAAGATGAAGAAACCATCAGGTAATAATATTCTCCATACATCTCTAAAACACCTTCCGAGGTCTTCCTCTGTCATAAGGTAATTCAAACTATCAAAAAGTGAATATACAAGGGTAAAATCCGTTTTTAATGGTATATTCTTAAAATCACCTGCAACAAAAAAACCATTATTTACCTTCTTTTTTGCCTCCATAAGCATATAGTAAGACCTATCAAGAAAAATAACATTCAGGTTTCTCTTAATAAGAGGGATTGAACTATTCCCTGTTCCTGCACCAAGGTCTAATACTTTTTCAACACTAACAGAATAAATTTCTGTTATATCCATAAGATAAGATGTCCATAGTTCATAATCTATATCTTTCATTAACATATCATAGTATGGCGCAATATCTTTATATATCATCCAAAGAAATTTATTATCTTCTTTATTAACTCTGTTTTTTCGTTTAAAATTTTCTCATCTTCTGCTTCAACAATGAGCCTTAAAAGTGGTTCTGTATTTGATTTCCTTATATTAAACCACCAGTTTTCATATTCAATGGTTAATCCGTCAAGTTCAGAAATATCACCATCTTTAAAATTATTCCTCACCTCTTCAATTATCTCGTCCTTTTTCTCCGTATGAAAATTTATCTCACCTGTTGAATGATACCTTTTTAATTCCTTCACTATCTCCGAAAATCTTTTATTTCCACATATTTCAGAGAAATAATTTAAAAAATGAACAAATGCAAGTATTCCACTATCCGCATAGAACATACTCCTGAAATAGTAATGTCCTGCAAGTTCACCACCAAGAACACCATTCAGTTTCTTCAATTTCCTCCTCGCATAAGCGTGTCCTACCTGAACCCTTTTTGGTTTCCCCCCAAGTTTTATTATCTCATTCCATACATCCCTTGAAGTCCTCACATCAACAAGGACATATTCCCCTTTAACATCTATCTCCCTCGCAAGGAAAGCGGTGATAAGGTCAGGAGAAACCAATTCACCATTTTCATCAATGAATACGCATCTGTCACCATCACCATCAAAGCATACTCCAAAATCATAATCCCCATTCTTTATAACATCACTTATCTCCTTAAGATTATCCTTCTGTAATGGGTTTGGTGGATGCTTCGGATAATTTCCATCAATATCAAAATTCAGTCTTAAAAAATCTAAAGGTATTTCTTTTAATAATCTTTCAAGAACTAATGGTGTAGAACCGTTAAATGCATCTATCACTATCTTTAAACGATTTTTAATATTGAGATTTGATTTCAGGAATCTCACATATTCATCAAAAAAATCTCCATCTTCAACCTTACCTTTACCTTTCTTTTTGAAAACACCTTTCAATGCTAACTCCATAATATCTTTCAATCCAAATTCAAAGCCAATGGAAAGAACATCCTTCCCAATTATCTTGAATCCATTATATTCCTTTGGATTATGAGATGCAGTTATCATAACACCTGGATAACCTGTTATACCAACAACGAAAGATACCATAGGTGTTGTAACAAGACCGATATTCAGGACATCTTTCCCTGAATCTATTATTCCATCTTTTAAATTCTCAAATAGGGGTATAGAAGATGGTCTTGCATCATAACCAACTATAATCTTATCATCATCAAAGTATTCTGCTATAGATCTTCCGATAACATAAGCATCTTTCTCATTTAACTCATCTGGATAAATTCCTCTTATATCATACGCCTTGAATATATTTTTCTCCATTAAATATAACCTCCTTAATCTTACCTTTATCAATCAAATCACAAATAACATCTTCTATTTTTTTCCTTTCATTTTTTAACATTGAAAAGATATCATCAATTTTTAAAGCCCTTACCTTTACTGTTTTTAATATGAAATCTTCTATCTCAATGTATGTTTTTAAACCTTTGAATCTTGAGAGGATTTCAGTCTTATCAGGTAGCAAATTCTTAATCTTTAAAAGAAATTCTTCATCAACAGGTAAACAATCAGTTGAAGGTGGTCTATCAATCGTATTAAGATGTATTTTATCAGGATTTATTTTTCTTGTGATTTCTATCATTTTTTTTACATCTTCTTCATCATCATTCACACCTTTTACGAAAAATAGTTCAAGAAAATATTTACCTTTAAATTCCTCTCTGAACTTAATCAGACCCTCAATATGTAGTGGTAATATAATATCTTTATCGTGCCTTGAGATCTTCATAAATGTCTCTTCTTTTCCTGCATTAAGTGTGGGTTCAACAATATCTGCAAAGGATAATTCCTCCCTTACTTCCTTCATCCATAATAGTGAACCATTCGTTATAACAACAACAGGAAAATTATAATTTTTCTTTAAATATCTTATCATCCTCCCAATCTCTGAATTCAGGGTTGGTTCACCTGAACCTGAAAATGTTATCACATCTAAATGGGATATATTTTTTAAAGATTCATCAATTTCTCCTTTTAAATCTTCAAGTTTCAAAAATGGTTTTCTTTCAATTGTGAGATTATCTGTTAAGCCTACTTCACAATAAATACAATTAAAAGAACAGGTTTTTTTTGGTATAATATCAAGCCCTAATGATAATCCATATCTTCTTGATGGAACAGGACCAAAAACTATCCCCATCTTTATTTGTTTTCTTCTTTAAAAACGCTTCTTCCTTTCTTTGTCTTTACTTCCATCTCTTTAGGAAATTTCTCATCAAATGAATATATAATATTTAAAACATCGTCAATATTTTTAGCATTTATCAGTTCATTCTTATAGTTTTTTGTCTTCAACATCTTCGCTATCTTTGCTATCACTTGCAAATACTCTTTTTTCACATCTAAAGGGGCAGCAACAAGAAAAACAAGATGGACGGGTTTCCCATCTATTGATTTGAAATCAATACCTGTCTTTGATATACCAAGTATAACTGATATTTTTTTCACATCACCTCTTGCATGTGGTAATGCAATACCTTCTCCAATACCTGTGCTTTCAATATCCTCCCTTTCTTTTATCTTTTTTACAAATTCATCAACATCATTGATCAATCCAAGTGAATGGAGGTGCTTTACTAATTCTTTAATCACCCCATCCTTATCTGTGTGTTTAAGTTCCATAATGATACTATCCTTCGTAATTATCTCCGACAAAAGCATCAATACCTCCTTTCATATATATAATAGACATTTTTTAATATTTCTTTGTTCATTATTTAATTTAAAACCTAATTATGAATTATGTCAAGTAAAATTTAATCACTTTTTTCTTTACAAAACTAAAATCTTTTTTATCATAGATAATATGAAAATTCTGAAAAAGATAATAAATATAGTAATCCCTCTCATTTTTATTTATTTCTTTCTCTTTGGGATAAAATTGCTTGAAATATCACTATCTGTTTATAGCGAAAAAATGAAGGTAATTCTATTAGAATTCTGCAAGAATCCATTGGTTGGGCTTTTTGTTGGTATACTTTTTACCGCAATTATTCAATCTTCATCAGCAACAACATCTATTACAGTTGGTTTTGTTGCAAGTGGTCTATTGGGAATCAGGGCAGCAATACCAATAATCCTTGGTGCAAATATTGGTACAACTGTTACAAATATTATTGTTTCTTTCACTCATATTTCAAAAAAAGAGGAATTTAAAAAGGCATTTTCTGCATCTATTGTTCACGATATATTTAATATACTTAATGTTATCATATTTTTCCCTTGTGAGATAAAATTCCATATACTTGAAAAATCTTCTGAATTCCTTTCTCGTATCCTTATACTTTCAAAGGGGACAACTTTCAAATCACCTTTAAAGGTTATTGTTGAACCCCTGTGCATTCATTTTCATTCAATATTCAAATCTTTCAATTTTATAGCATTAATAATTTCTTTCTTTATAATCTTCATTTCACTTTATCTTTTTGTGAAAACATTGAGAAAAGAAACTGGTGGGAAAATAGAAATCCTTATAGATAGATTCCTCTTCAGAAATACCTTCACATCTTTTATGTTAGGTCTCCTCCTTACTGCATTTATCCAATCATCTTCTGTAACAACATCCATCATTGTTCCTTTTGCAGGTGCAGGATTATTAACTATTGAAAAAATATTCCCTTATGTCCTTGGCGCAAATATCGGGACAACAATCACTGCTTTACTCGCTTCACTTGTTACGGGAAAGGTTGTTGCTGTCCAGTTAGCACTAACCCACACCCTTTTTAATACCTTTGGGACAATTATATTCCTCCCTTTGAGTTTTATACCTATCTTTATTGCGAGAAAAATAGGGTCTTTCCTTGCAGAAAGAAAGGTTCTTGCATTTTTATATATTTTGATTATATTCTTTATAATTCCTTTATTCCTTATAATAATAACATGGAGGTGAAAATGGATGGATTTTCTTTTTTTAAAGAAAGCAGTCTTTTAAGCATAGCAAAGAAAGAAGTAATAAATATGCTTGAGAAATCAAAGGAGATGTACATCTATTCAGTGAATGCTGTATTTGAGAAACACGAAGTCCCTATTGATATATATAAATATGACCAGGAATTGAACAGGATGCAGATTGATATAAGAAAAAAAGTCCTTGAGCATCTCTCTATCTCACCTGCACAGGATATAAGTTTTTCTTTAACACTCATAAATCTTGCTGTTGATATTGAAAGGGTAGGAGACTATTCAAAGAATCTCCTTGAACTTGCACAGAAATACCCTGAGAAACTCACAGGGATTTATGTTGATGAATTGAAAGATATACATAATACAGTCCTTGAAAACTTCTCAAAAACAATAAATGCCTATGAGAATGATGATAAGAGATTGGGAAAAGAGGTGATGGAAACCCACGCACAACTTGCTGTTAGATGTGAAAAGATTATTGATAAGATAATTGAGGATGAGAAGATAGGTTCAAGGATGGGTATAATACTTGCGCTCCTTGCAAGATATCTGAAAAGGGTTAGTGCGCATCTAAAGAATGTTGCATCAAGTGTTGTGAATCCATTTTATATGCTTGGTTATAAGCCAGAATGATATTTCTTCTTTTCTTCCAGACCCTTTTTGAAGGTGATCGAAGAGATTTTATAGAAGTAAAGAGATTCCCCGATTACGAGGATAAAAATGTTCTCCTTGGTAAATACAATTACAGGTTAAACGATGATTTTGTCCTTGTTGATGATTCCTTTTCTTTGAAAAAGGGGATATACATAAGGAAAGAGGTTTATGACTCTTTTAAAAAGATGTTCTATGATGCAATAAAAGATAGTATTATACTGAAGATTGTATCAGGCACAAGGGATTTCTATGAGCAAAAGGTGATATGGGAGGAGAAATTCCAAAAATATTATAAAAAAGGTATAAAAGATACAATATTAATATGTAAAGAAATCCTAAAATACACCGCTATGCCAGGGACTTCAAGACACCATTGGGGGACAGATATTGATATTTTAAGCACTGAAAAGGGATATTTTGAAAGTGGATATGGTTTAAAGGTTTATAAATGGATTAAGGAGAATGGATGGAAATATGGTTTCTTTTTCCCATATACTGAATCAATTGGTTATGATGAGGGAAGATGGCACTTGTCTTATTTTCCTTTGAGTTCAAAATTTTATGAAAAATACATTTTACTGGTGAAATATCAAGATATTAAAGGATTTACAGGATGCGAAAAGGCAAAGGAACTGGATATTATTGAAAATTATGTGAAAAATATAAATAAAAATTTGAGATAGTGTCTTGAAAAAATTTTTTAGTTTATTATATTATATAAGAGGGCGGATAGCTCAGATGGTGAGAGCGCCTGCCTTACAAGCAGGAGGTCAGAGGTTCAAATCCTCTTTCGCCCATATTTTATCAAAGGAGGATCATTATGAAGGAATTTAAGAGAGAATCAAAAAGACTTGGAAGAAGATTCAATGACCCTTATCTTTCCTTTGAATACAAAGAGCCAAATATCTGTCCTAAATGTGGTGCAGCATTTATAAATAAAAGGTGGACATTTGATGGAAAAGCACGGGAAAAGATAAAAATAGAAGGGAAATATGATGATAAAAAATGCCCTGCCTGTAGAAAAATAGAAGATAATTATGTTATGGGAATACTTGAGATCTCAGGCGATTTTACTAACAAACACTATGAGGAATTGATGAGAAGGATTATGAATGAAGAGGAAAAGGCAAAATTCATTAATCCCCTTGAAAGAATACTCAAAACATACAGGAAAGATGAGAAGATTTATGTTGAAACAATAACGGAGAATCTTTCTGTTCGTCTTGGTAAGGCATTAAAGAAGGCATTTAAAGGGGAACTTGAGGTTAAATTCTCTGAACAGGATAAGATATCAAGGGTTTACTGGAAAAGAGACTAAATATTTTTAAAAATCAGGTTTAATATAATATCGTTTGTTAAGAGACCAACAAGTTTTCCATCAGATACTACAAGCAATGTATCAATTCCTTCTGATTCCATAATTGCAATAGCATTTATCACATTCTCCTCGCTCTCAACAGAGGGGTATTCCCATTCCATAACATCGTCAACAAGGTATATTGAAGGATAATCCTCAATAATATCAAGGCTTGAGATACCACTTTCTTCAATGAATGATAGAAAAGGCCATATCAGATCTCTTCTTCTCAGTGCACCGATAAGATTATCATTCTCATCAACAACTGGTAAAACATCAACATCTGGTGAGGTCTTAAAGATATTTATTGCCTTTTCAATTGTATCTTCCCTTGCAACCCTTATAGGTTCACCTATCATTATTTCTTTTACTTTCATAGAAATATTTTTACTGATAAATAAAAATATGTCAAGAAAAAAGATAAAAAATTTTTTATTAAATTTTATTTCTCGGTTCAAGTGCACTCAATAAATCAAGACGCAAAATAACAGGATTGTGAATAGCAAATAATGGGATTGCCACGCAACCTTTCAGGTGCTCGCAATGACATTCCTTTTTTGTTGTTCCGAGGACTGAAACGAAGAGGAAGCATATATTCACCCGCATTGTGATACCGAAGGTGTCATTCCGAACATAGTGAGGAATCGCATATTCTCCCCATAATATCGGCTACTAAAAAAACATTAACACCATTCCATAGTAGTCAATATGCGATCACCACGCCTGCATTCTGCAGGCTCGTGATGACTTTTTGGGTTGTAGTCAATATGGGATTGCCACACTCACTTCTTTCGTTCGCAATGACGGCTTTTCTTTTGTGGTCAATATGGGATTGCCACGGCAACTTCGTTGCCTCGAAATGACATTCCATTTTTGTCATTCCAAGGTGGGAAAGTAGTGAGGAGAGAGGAGGGAGCAGTTCTGTAAAAAATCTTAACCAATTTGATAGGAGATTGTAATCTCTCTCCTCTCTGCTCTCTTTTCATAATATATGGGGTCAGTCATAAACCGACGACAAAGTCGTCGCCCCGAGTGAAACGAGGGGTCTCATATAAACATTTGTGAATAGCAAATAATGAGATTGCCACACTCACTTCGTTCGTTCGCAATGACGGCTTTTCTGTTGTAGTCAATATGCGATTGCCACGGCAACTTCGTTGCCTCGCAATGACATTCCTTTTTTGTCATTCCGAATGAAATGAGGAATCTCATTTTCTCCCTCGCATTTTGTTTTTGAATAAACCTGCATTCTATAGTCTTACAATGAAAAATTTTGGGATTTTTTATAAGTTTTTTAAATTTTTTCCCTTGACATATCTTATTCTTAATATAAATTTTATAAGAGAAGAGTAAATATGGAGATTGAAATGCCACTTGATAATATTATTGGTTTGATAATTTTTTTATTGGTTTTAATATCTGTTTTATCTGTTTTCATCTTCAGTTTGTTACAAAAACCGAAGGCAAAATCTATTCCATCAGAAAAAGAATTTGATAATCTTGCTCAAATGCTTCAGGATAGAAAATTTCAGGAAATAGCATTAAATAGGCTTTCACTTCTAAAAGACCCAAGAGTATTTGATTTAATAACATCTTTTATTGAATCACTTAATACAGAGGATGAGAATGACAGGCGTATTATGATTGTTGCATTCCTTTCAATTGCAAATATAAATAATAAGAATACGAAAGAATACCTTATTTCATCCATTAAAGAGGGAGATGTGTATAAGAAATATGGTGCATTAAAAGGTATAGAATACCTTATAAGAGAAAAAGGTATGAAAGATAAAGACTTTATTAATCCTCTTATTTCATTCCTTAATGATTTAAAAGAACTGAAAATGAAAAATGATAAAAGATTTGACCAAAACTATGAGAAGACCGCTATATTATTGATTGAAGAATTAACAGGAAGGAGTTTTGAATAGTTTAAAGTTTATGACTGACCCCATTTTTGAATCGGTGGATTTTATAGTCCTTGTTCTAAATGAGAAAGGAAAGATAGAATATATCAATAATTTTGGTGCAGGTCTTTTTAAAAGGAATAAGGATGATATGATAGGGATGGATTGGTTTCAGTTTATACCAGAGAACAGGAAGGACGAGATAAAAATTGTTTTTGAATCAGTAAAAAATGGGGAGCCTGAATATAAGTATTATGAGAATCCTGTTATTCTTGATGATGGAAAAGAGAAAAAGGTGTTATGGCATAATTCCATTATCAAAGTGAATGAAAAGATTTATATTATAAGTTTAGGTTTTTTAATTGATCCCAAAATAAGAATCGTTCATCAGAACAGGATAGAGATAGAAAAATTTAACAATTTTTCCCAATCACTCAGAACAATAGGTCATGAACTTAACAATCTATTCACATCCATTATGGGAAATCTATCATTGCTTAAAATGAGTATAAAAGAGAAAGAGGATATTGAAATTTTGAAAGATATTGAAATTGCATTGAACAAGGCACTTGAGATAGCAAGGAGAACGCTCAATTTTTCAAAGATAGAATCACTTAAGAAAGAGGATTTCTGCATAAATGATCTCCTGATGGAAACTGCAAAATTCACACTTATAGGGAAGAAGACAAAGGTTTCTTACGAAATTGAAGAGGAAAAAATAAATGTAACTGGTGACCCTGTAAAAATAAGTGAGGTTATACAGAATATTATTTTAAATGCATTAGAGTCTATGAATAACTGCGGTGAATTGATTGTAAGATTGAAGAGAATATATTTTGATGAGTATCATCCTTTCCTGAAGAAAGGTGAATATGCATTGATAAGTATAAAAGATAATGGAACTGGTATACCACCTGAATTAAGGGATAAAATCTTTCTTCCATTCTTCACAACAAAGAAAGGAGGTTCAGGTCTTGGTCTTTCCATATCATTAAAATTAATGAAAGAGATGGGTGGTTTCATTGATTTTATATCAAAAGAGAAAGAAGGGAGCGAATTCTTCATCTATATCCCATTATCAAAAAAAATAATTATTTGACTTTCTATATTTTATAGTTATAATTTATCCATGCAAAGAATATTAAAATCACTTATAAATACTCAATGCCATCCCTGTGCTATAATTAAAAAAGATGGATTAAATGTTTTATATGTGAATGCTCTTTTCTTTGAACTATTCAAGTTGGATGAAAGCGAGATAATAAATAAGGAAATTTATTACTTATTCGTTGAAGGGTTCAAAAGGGAAATCCTTGAAAAGTTATTCACTGAAGGCGGGAAACATAACACATTTGAAGGGACTTATAAAAATATAGGAAAAAGGAAGATTGTGATTGGAAGTATCTTCATTACCTCTGAAGAGAATGAATATATCTTACTTGTTTTTAATGATATAACAGAAAGTGAAATGCAGAAGGAACTCTTTGAGAAATTAAAGAATTTACAGAGGCTTGATGCACTTGGTATTTTTGCAGCGAGTATCTGCCATGATATGAATAATATGTTAAATGGAATTTTAGGATACTCTGAACTGGCTCTATCCGACATAAATAAAATTGATGCATTAAAAGATGATATTATAATCATCATAAGAATCTGTGAGAAAGGAAGAAGGGTTATTGAAAACTTTTTAACATTTGCAAGGAAAAAGAAGATAGAGAAAAAGGTGATAGATATAAATCTACTTTTAGAGGAGATGATTGGATTAATATCAAGAATTGCAGGTGCAAATATAAAGGTTGAATTTTATCCTGCATCTTCTCCAGTGGATGTTGAGGTTGACCCTGTTGAGATAGAACAATGCATAATAAATCTATGCCTGAATGCAAAAGATGCAATGCCTGAAGGTGGGAGTATAATTATTGAGACAGAAAAGGTGAAATTGGATAAAGAATATTTATCCACACATATTGAAGGTGAGACAGGTGATTACTGCATGATATCTGTTTCAGATACTGGTAAAGGGATACCTGATGAGATAAAGGGAAAGATATTTGACCCTTTATTCACAACAAAAGAAGGTGGTTCAGGTCTTGGGCTTTCTATCGTGTATGGTATAGTTCACCAGCATAATGGATTTATAAATGTTTATAGTGAGGAAGGTAAAGTGACTACATTCAAGATCTATATTCCTATAAGTTTTAAGGAAAAAGAAGAAGGAAGGGTATATGAGGAGATATCAAAGATTGAAGGTGAGGAAAACATACTTGTTGTTGAGGATGACAAGAATTATGCAGAGATAATAAAAAGAGGTATCTCTATGTTTAAATACAATGTTTTTATAGTTGATAATTGTAAAAAGGCAATTGAATTTATTATTGAAAATAGGGGAAAGATTGACCTTGTTATAACAGATTTAATACTCCCTGATATGGATGGAAAAAGGATGTTTGAGATAATGAAAGAGAAAAATATACAAATCCCTGTAATATTCATAAGTGGATATACAAAGAATTTTAATAAGAGGAATTTTATATTTGAAGAAGGGCTTGAAATTTTACAGAAACCCTTCTCTATAAGGGAACTTGTCTCTCTTATAAGAAAGACATTAGATAAGGGAAAAAAATCAGATACTATCAATTAGTTCCTTTATCTCTTCTATAGTTGCAGGCTTCTTTAAAAGTCTTAGATTGTTCTTTTTAACAAATTCAAATATCTCAGGGCTTAATGTATCACCTGAGAAAACAACAACTTTTTTCTTTGTCTCATCATCAAGCATATTGAATAGTTCATAACTGTTTATTCCTGGTATCCTTATATCAAGGAATATAAGGTCAAATCTTCCAGATTTTATAACCTCTTTAGCCTTCTCTCCATCTGTTGCCGAAAGGACTTCACATCTCAACATATTTATTAACCTTGTCAGGAAATGAACTATTGTCTCTTCATCATCTATAATAAGTATCCTTTTCATTCTATCGGGAATGTAAGCCTGAATATAGTCCTTTCAGGTTTTGAATCAACAAGTTTTACATCACCATTATGAATCTGCATAATCCTCTTCACAATACCAAGCCCAAGCCCTGCTCCACCTTTCTTTGTGGTGAAAAATGTATCAAATATCTTCATTTTATCTTCTTCTTTTATCCCTATCCCATCATCTTCAACATCAACAATCCCTTTCCCTTCACTAATATAACTTTTTATTTCAATCCTTCCTTTATTCCCTTTAATTTTTATGGATTCAAAACTATTCATAAGGAGATTTTCTATTGCTATAACTACCTTATGTAGTTCACCTTTAACAAGAAAATCATCGTTTATGTAATATGAAATTGTTATTCCTTTCACATCATTAAGACTGAACATCGCATCATACGCAATCTTTATCGCTTCAGAAATCTTAAAATGGTTTTCCTCCTCAATTGCAGGCTCTTCCATATAAGATGAAAGGAAACCAATAACCTTTTTCACCCTTATAGAACCCTCTATAATCTCATCTATGTAATTCTTAAGTTCATCATCCTTATCTTCAACTTTATGCCTTGCAAGTTGAGCAAAACCAAGTATTATCTGTAATGGATTGTTTATCTCATGGGCAACACCTGCTGTTAATTCACCAAGCATATGGATTTTTCTCATTTCAAAGATAGTGTTTAAAAGTCTGCTTTTTTCAGTAATATCGTTAAATATAAGTATCTCCGTATCATCAACAACCTTTCTTTTGTATAAAAATGACCTTAACTTCCCTTCCCTTTCTAAACTTATAATCCTTTCACCTGTTGATTTATCCTTTAAAATCTCAGGTATACATCTTATGATATCTCCACCAAGCCTGTTTCTCAAAATAATCTCATCATTTTTTATCACAACAATCCCTTCATCAAGCATATTCACACTTGCAAAGACTATCCTTTTAGTCCATTCAAGTGTTTCAGAATGAAAATGTGAGAGATAGGACTGGATAAAAAGTTCAATAAATTTCTTTAAATTTCTCAATTTATTCTTATCTATTTTCTTGATTTCAAATACAAAGAGGAATCCTGTTTCGTCATCTTTATCATTTGAATAGATAAGCATCTCTTCAAAAGGGAAATAGGGGAATTCATCTTTTCTTGCTTTAAAAAAACCATAAGGAAGTTTTCTCATCCCTTCAAAACCATATTGAGAAGGATGAAAATCTGAAATATTATAATCTTTATCTTCTGGAGAAAGAGGATAAACATAAGTATAATCTGTATTTTTTAAATAAGTAATAACAACCCCCCTTTTTAAAGAAGTATGCGCAGTAAAAAATGAAAGAGAAGAATCTACAAAATTTTTTAATTTTATAGAATTCAATATAATATCATTTGCAATGGATAAAGTCATCACATAATCATCGTTCATCAAAAAAATTATAATGGAATTTTTAAATCTGTCAAGGGAAATTTTTATAAAAATGGGGCAGGCAAAGCCTGCCCCACGAACAAAAAGGGAGTTTAGATGTAACCTAAATCTGTAAGACATTTTATAGCATCCGCATTCACAAGGAGATATTCATTTCTTCCATAGGATTTATAAACCTTCAACTGGTAACCGAAGTTATTCCTTCCTATTATTTCACCCTCTATAATCTTTCCGTCAAAGAGTTCTATCCTCACCAGATGCATTCTCGGTATATTATGGTAATTCAGGCCATATCGGTGGATTATCATCAGGTCCTCCAGCATTAGGATTAACACCACCAGGTCCACCACAAATCATCTCCTGCGTTCCATCCATCTTTACATCCACATTCTTCCTCATCTCCCTTGAAGGGAACAACACATTAAAAAGCAATACAAAAACATACAAAAAAGCCATCATACAAACCTCCTTTTATATATATACATAAAAAATTTGTTCCTGATTTCGTTTATTGAAAATGAATAAATTAAAATTTTATACCCCTCAAAAATAACTGACATTTGACTGACATCACTGACATTTTGCTATAATTTATTGATTATCAAAGATATTTAAGACTGACATTTTACTGACATTACTGACATCCTTCGGGGTCAGTCATAAACTTTAAACTGACACGAAGTTGCTGCCCCAGGGCGCGAAGTGAAGGGGTTTCTCATATATGGGGACAGTCATAAACCAAAAATGAAGTAGTGGCAAACCTATGTGTTTGCCCTCTCTACAGGTGATATCTTTTTTTTGCGTCATTTCGAACGAGGGTTGAAAACCCACAGTGAGGAATCGCATATTCACCCAAAAATATTGGTTATTGAAAAAAACATTAACACCGTACCAAGGTAGCCAATATGCGATCACCACGCCTGCATTCTGCAGGCTCGTGATGACTTTTTGGGTTGTAGTCAATAATGCGATTGCCACGGCAACTTCGTTGCCTCGCAATGACGGCTTTTCTGTTGTAGTCAAAATGGGATTGCCACGGCAACTTCGTTACCTCGCAATGACATTCCTTTTTTGTTGTTTCGAGGAGTGAAACGAAGAGGAAGCATATATTCACCCGCATTGTGATACCGAAGGTGTCATTCTGAACATAGTGAGGAATCGCATATTCACCCAAAAATATTGGTTATTGAAAAAAAATTAACACCGTACCAAGGTAGCCAATATGCGATCACCACGCCTGCCTTTGGCAGGCTCGTGATGACTTTTTGGTGTTGTAGTCAATAATGGGATTGCCACGGCAACTTCGTTGCCTCGCAATGACGGCTTTTCTGTTGTAGTCAAAATGGGATTGCCACGCACCTTTCAGGTGCTCGCAATGACATTCCTTTTTTGTCATTCCAAGGAGGGAAAGTAGTGAGGAGAGAGGAGGGAGCAGTTCTGTAAAAAATCATAACAAATTTGATAATAGATTGTAATCTCTCTCCTCCCTGCTCTCTCCTCTCTGCTCTCTTTTCATATTAATTTTTAATTAACAATCTAAAAAAGTTGACAAATTTTTTAAATCTTATATATTAAAAAAAACAGGAGGAGATTATGAAAATGTTAATATGTGATCCTATAAGTAATAATGCAGTAGAAGAATTAAAAAAGATGATAGATGTTACTAATAAGCCAGAGATAACCCCTGAAGAACTCTTAAAAGAGATAGAACCTTACGATTGTGTTGTTGTGAGATCAAGGACAAAGATAACAAAAGAGGTGATAGAAAAAGGTAAGAACCTGAAGATTATTATAAGGGGCGGCGTCGGGGTTGATAATATAGATGTGAAATACGCAGAAGAGAAAGGTATAAAGGTTCTGAATACACCACTTGCAAGTTCTGTTTCTGTTGCTGAACTCGCACTCGCTTTTATGTTTGCCCTCACAAGGGAAATAGTGAAAGGAACTGTTTCAATGAGAGAGGGAAAATGGTTAAAAAAAGAGATAAAAGGGATTGAACTCACAGGGAAGACACTCGGGATAATAGGAATTGGAAGGATAGGAAAGGAACTTGCTAAAAGGGCTTTAGGTCTATTTATGAAAGTTGTAGCATACGACCCTTATGTTAAAAACATTGATATTGAAGGTGTGAAACTCGTTTCACTTGATGAACTTCTGAGAACTTCTGATTTTATAAGCCTCCATATTCCATTGACAGATGAAACAAAATATCTTATAAACAAAAATGCCTTTGAGAAGATGAAGGATGGCGTTTACATTATAAATTGTGCAAGGGGTGGTGTTGTTGATGAAAAAGCACTCTACGAATATATGAAGAATGGAAAGGTGAAAGGTGCAGGATTTGATGTGTTTGAGAAAGAGCCTCCACAGAATTTGAAACTCCTTGAACTTGAAAACTTCATCTGCACACCACACATTGCTGCTATGACAAAAGAGGCACAGGCAAGGGTTGGTGATGAGATTGTGAATATAATAAAGGAGATTGTTAAAAAATAATTTTATTTCTCACCTTTAAAAAATAAAAATAGTATACCACCAATAAGGCTTGCAATAACAGAGATTATAAAGAACATAAGTGATAAACTTAAAGCCTTTTCAGAATTTATATTTATAATGTTGAAAAAATAGATATATGCAAATTCTCTCAAACCAAGGCCATTCAATGTGATTGGTATCAAACTTAAAACAGTGATCGCAGGAAGAATGACAAGAAGATTAAAAAATGATAATTCTATGTTGATACTCTTAGAAATAATATAATTTATTATTGTAATAGTGAACTGGATTATTATAGAGAGAATAATCCCAAATAAAAACATTCTTTTCTTTTCTTTAAATGATACGAGTGCAAGGTAGAATTTGCGAAGTTCTTCACCAAGATTCAGGAATTTTATCCTCAAAATGAAATCTTTTAATCCCCTTCCTATATTTTTATTTGTAAAAATTAAATACAAAAATAAGAGAAATAAAAAAAGGAAAAGATAAAAAATTGATATTATCTTCAAATTTTTATAATGACTTAAGAAAGCAGTTATTCCAATTATAAGCATACCAAGAAAACCAAGGAATCTGTCCATTAAAGATACACCAAGGGTTTTAGTAAAATCCTTCTTTGAAGCAAACGCCGATCTAACAAAATCCTGTCCAACTGCACTTGGTAAGACATTGTTAAAGAAGAAACTTATTATTATATAAATAAACGCTTTAATGAAATTGATTTTTATTCCTGCACCATTCAAAAGGTAAGCCCACCTTATTGCAAAAAAAAGATAATATAAAAAGAAAAAAATAAACGCAAGAAAAAGATAAATTTTGTTTGCGTAGAGAAAATTCTCCTTTATTGAATTTAAAGGGACTTTTCTAAAGATAAGATAAAATAAGAATATTGTGAAAATTATCTTAATAAACTGCTTCAATATCTTCATTTTAACCTCTGTAAGGTTATTGTCTTCTCTATTTTTTCGTTGTTTTCTATATCAAAATATATTCCCCTTGTAAGATAATCTTCTTTTGAAATCTTAACAATATATGAGCCTGGATTTAATTGAACCTTGCATATTCCATTATTATCACTTTTATAAAATTCTTTTTTCTTACCAATTATTTCAATATCTGCTTCAATCCCTTTCATTTCCTCTTTGTCAATTATTTTCAATGTAAGAAATGATAAGTTTATCTTCTTCTTTAAAATTACATCAAGGTTAGAATTCTCAATAAAAACAATCGTTGTATCAATTTCTTCATAATCATTCCCATAAAATTTTAATTTATATCTACCAGGGATTAACTCTATTCTTCTTTCTCCTCTTATCTTGTAAACCTTCTCACCTAATTTCATAAAACATTCAATCATATTATCAGATTCATCTTTCACACAAACAGCAAGGTGTAATTTCCCATTCTCTTTTCTTCTATTATAACCAATTTTTAAAAAAACAGAAACAGGTGAAAAGTAAGAAATATATGTATCCTCCACTCCACCTTTTGAAATAAATTTAAAATTAAGACCACCGCCTATATTCAGAAATTTAAAAGGTATAAGAAAATATGCTGAAAGATTTCCCGCATAGGAATATTGATTGTTTCTTAAGAAAAAGATAGAGTTTACCGAAAAATTCAAAAGGAATGTATCAATCACGGATAAATTTAAACCAATTATGTTTCTTTTATATTCAGATAGTCTATTAAACTCATATTCGCATTTCATATTTATGCTTCCTATTTCTTTATCAAAATAAAATAATCCACCATAATAAAAAACAAAAGAATCATTTTTAAATAGAAAACCCAATCCTGGTAAAAGTCCTATATTAAAAAAATTTAAACCTGTGTATAAACCATTATCAATATTGTTTAAAATTTTTTCATCAATATCATATCCTAATATTGTCCTATCTTTTAATGATAAAAAATTCCTGTTTAAATAAAAATAATTATCAGTTGAAATCTGTCTATAATCTGAGAACTTAAAATATTTTATTTCTGCTTCAAAAAAATAGATTATAAAAATTATCATTCAGCACTTATTTCTTCTTCATTCTCTGATTTCACTCCCCAGAATAGATACTTCATATTATGTCCTGAGGCGAATTCTCCAAATTTATTTAAAATAATAAGACCAAAAGGGAAATCATATTTTCCTAATAATCTCTCCACAACTTCATAAGGCTTATTATTTTTTAAACAATCAACAGATTCCTTTGCAAGAAGATTTATTGCTATTTTTTCCCCGAAGCCAGTAAAAACAGCACCTCCATTCTCATTCACATAAATACCTCCACCAATTAATGGTGAATCACCTACCCTTCCAGGAAGGTGAAGAAAAAGACCTCCTGTTGATACAGCACAAGCGATGTTACCTTCATAATCCATTGCAACTGCTCCAACTGTTCCCATTCCATAAAGATTCCTGAAATATTCAACCTTTTTATAATGTGGGGATGTTTTTGAATTCTCAAATCTCTTCTTCATCTCGTCTGTGAGAGGATTGAAATATCCAAAACCCATAAGCCTCGCAAATTTTGTAGCATTATCACCAACAAGCAAAATATGTTCCGTTTCATCCATAACCTTCTTTGCAACAAGGATTGGGTTCTTTACATCTTTTATTCCTGCAACAGCACCGAACCTTCCATTTGTCATTATTGCAGCATCCATCTCAACTTCACCTAATATATTGGGAACTGAACCATATCCTGCATTAAAATTTGGGTCATCTTCAAGTGAAACAACCGCTTTAATAACAGCATCAAGAGAAGAACCAGACTGCCTTAATATCTGGTATCCTGTATATAAAGCCTTTGCTATACCTACTTTTTTCTCTTCCAACCTATATGGATTATTTGTTGTTCCTCCGTGAACAAGGATGATAGGATTTATCTTAAACATCAGGATATATTCTCGTTCCCTCTCTGTATTCAAGTGCTTCTTCAATAACATCAAGTGAAGTTATGAGAACCTCTTTCCCACCATTCTCAACAAATTCACATGCCGCAAGTATTTTGGGACCCATACTTCCTGGAGGGAAATGCCCTTCTTTTAAAAGTTTCCTTGCCTCACTTGATGTCATTCTTTCTATCTTTTTCATATCAGGTTTATTATAATTTATGTAAACTGATGGAACACCTGTTAATATAACAAGTATATCTGCACCTATCTCAAGTGCAAGGACGCTTGATGATAAATCCTTATCAATCACTGCATCAAGACCTTCAAGTGTATTCTCTTCTGTAAGATAAACAGGTATTCCACCACCACCAACAGCAATCACAATTACTCCGTTCTCAACAAGCATTTTTATAATCTTTTTCTCCACAATCCCTTTTGGATGGGGTGAGGGAACAACCCTTCTGTAACATCCTTTTGAATACTCAATCACTGGAATATTATCCTCAATCAATTCTTTTGCCTCTTTTTCATTAAGACATCTACCAATAGGTTTTGTTGGTTTGTTCCACATAGGGTCATTCTCATCCACTAAAACCTGAGTTGGAATTGTCACAACATCCCTTTCTATATTATTTCTAACAAGTATGTTATGTAGCGATTGCTGAATCATATATCCCATCCATCCTCCAGTCGCTGCATCAATAACACCAAGCGGAAGTTCTGGAATAATATGCCTTGCAAGTTCATTCCTCAAAATTTCATCACCAGCCTGCGGACCATTCCCATGCGTTATAACAATATTATAATCTTTTTTTATAAAATGAAGAACACTTACAAGGCTTTTTCTTGTATTTGCAAACTGGGAATGGATATCACCTTTTGAATCAGGCGGAAGTATTGCATTCCCACCAAGTGCGACAACGGCAATTTTCTTCATATCCTTTCCTTTATAATATCTTCAAGTGATGGTTTTCCTATCACCTGTAATTCATAATAAGTTCTCACAAATTCTTTATTTATCTTTATGAGCCTTCCAAGGTCAATTGGTGTCGCTATTATTACCATCTCAGCATCTGAATTATTTATTGTCTTTTCAAGTTCTTTTATCTGTTTTTCTCCATATCCCATTGCAGGTAACACACTACCTGTATTTGGATATTTATGATATGTTTCAATGATTGAACCAACAGCAAATTTTCTTGGGTCTATTATCTCCTTTGCTCCAAATCTTTTTGCAGCAACATATCCAGCACCATAAGACATTTCACCATGTGTAAGGGTCGGTCCATCCTCAACAACAAGAACCCTCTTCCCTCTTATTTTTTCTGGTTCTTCAACAAATATAGGGGAAGCAGCATCAATAATAATAGCATCAGGATTGTTCAGCATAATATTCCTTCTAACTGTTTCAATGTTATCAACAGAGGATGTATCTATCTTATTTATAACAACAACATCTGCCATTTTAAGGTTTGTATGACCTGGATGATAAAGTATTTCATGGCAAGGTCTATGTGGGTCTGTGACAACGATATGAAGGTCTGGCTTATAAAATGGGGTATCATTGTTTCCACCATCCCAGAGGATTACATCCGCCTCTTTTTCTGCCTCTTTGAGTATATCACCATAATCAACACCTGCAAAAACAGTGAAACCCATCCTTAAATGTGGTTCATATTCTTCTCTCTCTTCAATAGTGCAATTATGTTTATCAAGGTCGTCAAAATTTTTGAATCTTTGAACCCTCTGTTTTACAAGATCTCCATATGGCATAGGATGCCTTACAACTGCAACCTTTTTCCCCATATTTTTCAAGACATTTCCAACATATCTTGTTGTCTGGCTTTTACCACAACCTGTCCTAACAGCACAGACTGCTATAACCGGTTTATTTGATTTTATCATTGTATCTTCTGGGGAAAGAAGAAGAAAATTTGCACCTCTTGAAAGAGCCAAAGAAGCCCTTTCCATAACATAATTATGGGAAACATCACTATAAGAAAAGACAACATAATCAACTTCGTGTTTTTTTATAAGTTCGGGTAATTCGGATTCTGGTAAAATAGGGATACCATCAGGATACAATTTACCTGATAGTTCCTTTGGATACTTTCTATTCTCTATGTTAGGTATCTGCGTCGCAGTAAAACAAACAACTTCGTATTCTTCCTTATCTTTAAAAAAAACATTAAAATTATGAAAATCTCTACCTGCAGCACCCATTATTATTACTTTTTTTCTCATATTACCTCCTGTTTTTAAATTTAAAGAAAAATTATAAAGACATATCATTAAAAGTCAAGAGATTTTTAAATTTCCAAACATTAAATAAATTTCCTTGACTTTTAATTAAAAATGTGTAAAATAATAAATATGAGAATTAAAATCTTGAAAGATAATATGTGGGGAATGAGAAGGTTAGCAAAGAATAAAAGGAGGCAGAAAACATGACTAATGAAGAAAGATTCTATAATGCGTTAAAAGAGATCTTTGTAGGTGCAGAAGTAGAAGGAGAATCTGGATATATCAATTTAATGAAGATTAAATCAAGATACTATGAAAAAGGAGTCTTTCCAAAACTTCAAAAGGATATAGGATCTGCATTAAAGCCATTCCCTGATTTCAGGGAAGAACTTTTTGATAAACTTTATACTTTCTTCAATCGCTATTTCTCTGAAAGTGGTTCAATTTATTTTAGATACACACCCATCCATCAAAATATTTACGAGAAGGTTTATACAGATGATAAGGATGTTATGCTCTTCTGGAAAACCCATATGCTTTATTATGTAAAAATTGACAGGTTGTTTAAAAATCTGGAAGTAGAAATGGTGTAAAAATGATGGGGATAAAAGAGATCATAGAAGAATATAAATCTGCGGAGAAAAATAAAATCTTCCCATTCTCAGAGTGGCACAGGAGGGATGTTTTTGAGAGGCTTATTAAACCTTTTCTTATAACAATAGGTTATAATCCAGACCAGATTAATTACGATGACACGAAAGGAACTATAGAACTTGAGATAAGCAAGGACCTAAAGGCAGTTGTATATGTCTCATCAATTCAGGAGGAACAAAGATTTTTATCAAATAAAATTAGTGCACCTATTGATACAATCCCCGACCCTAGTATAAATAAGCCAAAATATGAAATAGCGGTTGTAACAAACTTTGAGAAGTGGTTCTTTTATTTTGATGGTAAAGAGATTTATGCAATAGGAGGAGAAAGAATTGAAGAGGAGTTTGACACATTAAAATCCCTTATTTCACGAGATGCTATTGAATCAGGAAAATTTAAAGAAGTTGCAAGAAAACTCTTATATAAAGAGGATAACGAACCCCTAAGGCAGGAGTTGAATACATTAAGATTAAAAATTGCTAATAAAATCCTTCAGGAAAAAACGAATATTCCCTATCTTAAAAAGTCTGATGGCTCCTATAACACGGAAATTTTAAATGAAATAACCACACGCTGGATTACAAGATTTTTATCCCTAAAGCTTGCTGAGGATTCTGGTATAAACTTTAATTTTACCTTGAGAGATATAAGAAGGAGTTTTGAGCTCTCAGGGAGAATAGCAAAGCCTGTTCAAGGTGCGAAGGTAAAAGAGGAGACCTTAAGCAACGCAATAAGAGCCCTTATGCACGAATTTGAAAGGAGGTTTAATGGCGGAATTTTTATGTATGAAGAAGGGGTTGAATATATAACTGTTCCGGATTCTGCATTTATTGACCTGCTTGATTTTACTACTGGTTGGGCATTCACGATAGAAGATGCAAGGATTATAGGCTTTGTTTATGAAAGATTTTTAGGACAGGAAATTGTTGTTGAAGAGAAAAAAGGTAAGCCTGAAGCGGTTTTAAAGAATATTGGTGAGGCAAGGGGAAGAAGGAAAGCAGGTGGTATTTATTACACGCCTAAATATATTGTTGATTACATAGTGGAAAATACACTTGGTGAGATTTTAAAAGAGAAAAGAAATGAAATAGATAAAGCAGTAAAGAATCTCGAAGTTGATAAATTTATAGAAATCCTAAGGGAAGTAAAATCGCTTCGTGTCCTTGACCCAGCATGCGGAAGTGGTTCTTTCCTTATAAAAGTGCTTGCTGAGTTTAAGAATTTCTATGAAGAGGTAAAAAATAAGGCAGAAGAATTAAAGAAAAAGATTGATGCATTGAAAAGAGAAAGAACAAAAGGACAGATGCTTTTTACAGATGATAAAGAAGTGAACGAATTATTGAAAAAATATAAAGAAATAGAGAAAGAAATTGAAGAATTAAAATTCCCAGGGGTTTTTGCATTGCGAAACAACATCTATGGAGTTGACCTTGACCCAAAGGCAATTGATATTACTGCCTTTACCCTAATGGTTCAGGTCTATGATGAGTTAAAAGAAGGTGCAAGATGCCCTACGATGATAAATGAAAATCTTAAATTTGGAAATTCTCTTGTTTCCGCTATAACACCAGAAGAAAGAAATGGATTTATATCAAGAAAAGAGCTTGAGAGATTCAAGGATGAAGTGAATTACCTTATCAAATTAATGGAGGCGGAAAAGAGTATAGATACTTTAGATGATTATGGTTTAGGAAAGCTTATAGAAGAGAACTTTGAAGAAGTTATTGAGGTTTATCTTCACATTAATAAGAAATACCCAAAAGCAATTCTAATATGGAAAGACCATCTTGATGAATGGTATAAAAAGGCAAAGAAAGAACCTATAGAGAAAACATTTTATGTTTTAATCAATCAAACAGGGCTGGCAAGAAAATTCCTGAAAGAAGTTTATTTTGAAAAAATTAAAAGTATAAAAGAAAAGATTGAAGACGAGATAAACAAGCCTTTAATAAGATATTTCAATTCAGAAAAGAGGGTGCTTAAGGATAAAGAACTTGAAGAGATTTTATTAAATGATGAAAGGACAAAAGAGGAATTAAGATTTGTTAAAGATAGAGCAACAGAGATAAGCAAGTCACAGCCACCAAAGGTATTTAACTGGGAAATAGAATTCCCAGAAGTTTTCTTTAATGAAGATGGAAGATTAAAAGAAAATCCTGGGTTTGATTGCGTGGTTGGGAATCCACCATATTTAGCATTAAAAAATGAAGATATAGAAAATTATAAACTAATTTATGGTCTGGAACAACAGATAGATATTTATCACATTTTTATTATTCGTTTTTCAAATAGCAGTCTTGTGGCTCCTAATGGATATTTTTCTATGATAGTCCCAGATTCCTTACTTATAAGAGACAATGCTACAAAATCAAGAGAAAAATTGATAAAAGATTTGAAATCATTGAACTGGACTCATATTAAGAGAGTATTCAAGGATTCTATAGTAGCTTCTGTAATTCCAATAGCAAGAAATCTGTCTCAGAGACCTAATAAGATTAATTTTGTAAGGATTAACAAAGAACTTAAAGATGCGCAGATATCCTTAAATGAACGAAATTATGAAACTTATACAATCCCTTACCATCTATGCACATCAATTCCTAATTTTCGGCTAGTGTATTTGCTAAATGAACAATTGATGTCTAAATTCTTTAAATATCCTTATACAACTTGCGAGCCCAAAAATGAAAATATCAAACTTTTAGAAGAATTATGCTCCGAGATTTTTAGAGGAGAAGAAATTGGTAAAGAAACCATCAGAGAATTTAATAAAAAACAAGGGATACCAATAATTTTGGGAGGCGAGCAGATTGAAAAATTTTGGGTTGAAAAATCATTCTGGTTAATTTCACTGTCAAAAGTAAAAAAGAGCAGGCAAAAATATGCAAATTCTAAAATACTCATCCCAAAAAGTAGGGCCGAAATAGTTGCAGGTTTTAATCCTTATGACCAAGTTTTCCCTCAAAGTGTCTATGGAGTTGTTGAAGATTATAAGATCGATTTTCGTATTCTCTTAGCACAATTAAATTCAAGTATTTCTAATTTTATAATGCGCACCCTATTCTCCGATTATAAATTAATACAACCGCAAATTGAATTGGATTATATTAGAAAAATACCTATCAGAATCCCAACCCCCGACCAGCAAGCCCCTATCATCTCCCTTGTAGATGCCATCATCCAGAAGAAAAAAGAATACCACGCAATAAGCCAGAATGTTGAGGATTATGTTGACTTTAAGAAAACAGAACTCATAAGGCTTGATGATTTTTTTCAAAGAGCAGTAGAAAATTTTGATGTTTTATCATCAATTAAAGTTAAAAATGATAACTTTGATGCATTGAGAGTAATAACCGAAGGAGATGAGATTATTCTCGAATATGGGATAAAAAGAAAAATTGAAGAATATGAAGAGATTGATGAGGAAGAAGCAGAAGTTAAGGGTAAATATGTAATTGATTGGAATTCCGCAGGAGAAGGAAAGATAAAAGATATCGAAGCAATTGAATTCCTTTCAAAAGTCCTTGAAGGGATAAGGAATTTTTCACAGGCAAAACAAAAATCCATCTGGCAAAAAATAGCAGAAGTTAAAGTCCCAGAATTTAATGAGAAAGTAAAAGAGGGCTTTTTAAAGTTTAAATCCGCAATGAAAAAGGCAAAAGAACTTGATGAAGAAACTTTAAGAATAGATAGAGCAATTGACCGCATAGTCTATGATTTGTATGGGTTAACAGAAGACGAGATAAAGGTGGTTGAAAAATCTGTTTGGGGAGATAGATTTGAAGAGATGTATTCAAGATTACCATTGAAAGAATCAGCATTAAAACTATCAGGAGTAAGAAATGGATAGAAGAGAAGAATTGAGGAATCTTAGCAAAAAAATTGCTCAAATGCTTAAAGAAAAATATAAAGTTAAAAGGATTTTTCTTATTGGCTCACTCGTAAAAGGGTATCTCCACGACAGATCTGATATAGATATCGTAGTAGAAGGACTGCCACCAGAACTCTATATAAAAGCCTTAGTTGAGATAAGTGATACTGTGGGATGGAATATAGAAGTTAATCTGATACCTTTTGAGGATGCATTCGAAAGTTTAAAAGAAAAAACCTTAAGAGAGGGAGAACTCATTTATGAGTAAGAGAGAGTTGATAGAGGATGTTAAAACTGGAATAAAAAATCTTGAGAGATTAAATGATGAAATGAAAAACCTTTTAGCGAAAATCACAGATGCACCTGGTTATATTGAGATAAGGGCAGCAGCAAGTATATTGCACGATTTTTATTCCAGTATAGAAAAAATTTTTGAAAGGATTGCTGTTAATATAGACAAAAATCTTCCTAAAGGAGAAAACTGGCATATAGAACTACTTTCCCAAATGGCAAAACAGTTCAATAACGAACGGAAACCAGTTATATCTGAAGACTTATTTCAAAATTTAAAGGAATATCTTAAATTTCGTCATCTATTCAGACACATCTATGGTTTTGAATTGAAATGGGAAAGAATCAAACAACTTTGTATAAAGTTAGATACCATTTTCGAAAGAGTAAAGTTTGAGATTGGAAAGTTTTTAGAGGAACAAAAATGATTGATAAGTTCATAAAATTGCTTGCAAAAATATTCGGTATATCCTTTGAACCTCATTTTGAGATAGTGGATAATCTGGATATTTTTGTAAAGGATAAACTCAATTCTATGCTTGATGATGCTAAATCATTTGATATTGCTACTGGATATTTCCAAATTTCTGGCTGGCAAGCATTTGCACATTCCGTTGATGCTATTTTAAAAAATAGCGGAAAAGTAAGACTTTTAATAGGCAATGTTTCACGGGAATATCTTTTACCTGAGACTGCAAGATTTTTACTTCATCTTATAAAAAATTCACAGATTGAAGCAAGGACAATTAAACCAAGGTTTTTACATGCTAAAGTATTTATGGCAAAGACCGAAGGCAAGTTGAAACTCCTTTTTGGCTCAAGCAATGTTACATTTGGTGGAATAGAGGCAAATATTGAACTAAACACTTATGAAATTTTGGATTTGGATGCTAATAAAGCAAAAAGTTTTATAGAATGGTACGAGAAACTCTGGCAAGAGGCGGTTCCAATTGATGAGGAATTGGAGTTAGAGATAACCTTGGCAGGACAAAAAGAAGCACCAGTGCCAATTGCCATAGAGGACCCGAATAAGGCTCTTTTCTTAAGTCTATTGCTTAAAGATCTGGCAAGGGTAGATTTGAGAGACATTGGCAATTTTGCACCATTAAAATTTCAATATATTGATGCAGTTGCTGGCGTTAACAGATTTTTCTTCCAGCCTGGAGATAAAAGAGGGTGGATGCTTGCCCATGAAGTGGGGCTTGGTAAGACCATAATCTCTGGAATGATTCTAAAGCATCTTATTTATCATAAGCATATAAGAAACGCACTCATAATTGCTCCATTATCAATAATTCGGCAATGGATGGAGGACTTGAGAAGTAAATTTGGGATAGAGCCAATGGAAATTACAAGTAGAAGGTTGACAGAGTTCATTCCAGAAGATTTCAAAGTATATCTTATATCTTATGACCTTCTAAAAGAAAGGATTGAAAGTTTTCACAAAGATTGGGATTTAATAATAGTTGATGAATCTCATTTCATAAGAAATAGCCAAACTCTCAGATTTAAAGCAGTTAAAGAATTAAAATCAAAGTTCTACTTATTATTGACTGCTACTCCAATGCATAACAGAATTGAAGATATCGCAACTCAACTATTTTTGTTTGTGCCAGAAGAGATAATAAGCAAGGCAACTAAAACAGAAATTTCAAAAGTTGACAGGACAAAACTTTTTAAGACATTTATAAAAAGAAGATTACAGAAAGAAGAACTTAAAGATATAATTCCGGAAAGAAATGTTTTGCCACCAGAAGTTATAACGCTTTCAGAGAAAGAAAAAGAAATATATGAAAAATTACGAGAATTTCTCTCTAAAAACTCTCAATATTATCAAATCATATCAAGAAGTATAGAGCATATTGCACCATTTGTGAAACAGAGGTATTTGGAAGAATTTATAAGTTCAAAGGATGCAGCAGTTTTCGCCTTAGATAATTTAAGAGGGAGGATAAAAGATGCTATAAATAGAGGATTTATTGAATATAATTTCGGTATGCTTAAAAAAGAGACAGAAGGTCTGGTAGCTGACGAAATTCGCTCATTTGTTGAAGATGAATTAGAAGCACAATCAAATTTAGAAATTAAAAGGGATGAAGAAGGAAATTTAATTATCACACTACCTATAGACGAAAAAATCAAAAAAGGGCTTGAAGGCGATCTTGGATTTTTAGATGAGATAATTAAAGGAATAGAGAAAATAGATGAATTTGTCAAAGTTAAGAGAGTTGTAGAGGTAATAAAAAATCTAAATCCGGCAACAGATAAGAAGATAGTTGTTTTTGTTGGATTTATAAAGACTGGAGAAAGACTTGTAGAGATTCTAAAAAATGAGGGTATAAAATCAGGATTTTTCTATGGAGATCTTGAAGAGGCACAAAGAGAGAAATTAATAAAAAAACTCTGGAGCAAAGATGAGGAAAGGATAGATGTTCTTGTTTCTACTGATGCTGCATATGTAGGGCTGAACTTGCAGATAGCAGACACTATAATTCATCACGACCTTTCATGGAATCCTATGGTTGTTGAACAGAGGATAGGAAGAATTCACAGAATTGGCCAGAAAAAGGAAATTACTTCACATTCTTTTTTATGTAAAGGGACAATTGATAAAAGGAAGCATGAGATACTAACAGGAAAATTGGAGGAGATAACAACGCATCTTGGGATGAGTTATTCTGTTGTCCTTTCAGAGGTTGCAATTTCATCCGAAATAGAAAGACTTATGGCTCAATTTGAATTGAAAGAGATAAACGAAGAAGAATTAAAAGAAGGACTCAAAAAGCACATAACTGAGAGAAAAGAAATTTTCGAACTTTTGGAAGAATTGCCATCTGAAGAAGCAGGAATCCTTCAGATTGGTTTTACAAATAATCTAATCGAAAAGATAGAAGATATTATTGAAGAGATATTAAAATTTGGAAGAAAAACACTTAATTTTAAATTTCAGCCAATTATAGAGAATCAGGACTTCATAGTTTTGGATTATGAGAAAGATGGAAAGCGGATAAAGGAGCTATCCACCCTAAATGAGAAAGCAATTTTAACAATTAATCCTGAGGAAGTGCAGGCGTGGAAAGAAAGTTATAAATTTGATAATCTTAATCCCTCTTATCTTGGTCCATTTCATCCAGTTATCAAAAAAACTACTGATTTACTCATTAAACAAAATTTCGGAAAGTTTTGGAAAAAGAAGATCACTAATGGTAAAGAAATATTATCCATTTATTTGTCTGTTCCGATGAAGATTAGAAACGATTCCGCAGAAATTGAAACAAAAATGGAAATTTTAGCACCGATTTTATATGAAATTGATAAAAAAGAAATTAAAATAGACGTACTTGAAGCATACAGGTCGGCTTGTTATGGTGGAGAGATTGAAGTTGCGAGTGAGAAAGACATGGAAATTTTAGAGAAAGCAAAAGAGGAAATAAGTAGGAGTATGAATAACATCAAGGACAAAATTAGAACTGATATAGAAAATGTAAGAGTAGAGATAGAAGAACTTACACTACAAAAGCAGAGGCAAGAGACCGAAAAGAAAATAGAGGAAAAGAAGAAAAAACTGGAGAGTTTAAATAGAGAAATAAATCGGAAGCGTAGCAGTGGATTAAGATACGAAAAGGAGATGCAAGATGCTAAAAAGTTGAAAGAGGAGTTAGGTGAATTGCAAAAAAAGTTGGAAGAAGTAGCAGGGAGTAGTTTAACTATTGAATTTGAAGAACCTCGGATTGCTGGAGGATGTGTATATGTTTCTTGAACTCGTTACTTCATGCCATTCAATAAGAGAGCGGATAAAGAAATGAAAAAAGAAAATCTTGAGAAGACTCAAGAAAAATTGGAGTTGGTAACTCACAAATGGTGGTTTTTGGTTCTTTTTATTCTGTTTGGAACAATGGTTCCACCTATTGTTACAAAAGGATTTGAGCCTTCTAAAATTGGAAAAATTATACCTTATCTGCTTAACCATGCTTTAATTAAATTTTGCCCTTCTCCATTGTTCATAGTTTTCAAAATTGTTCCGATTGTTTTGGTTTTTATTTTAATCCTATTTGGAAACAGAATTAGCCGAGTATTCAGTATTTATGTTGGTGTTACTTATCTTCTATTTGCAGTTCTTCAGAGTATAGCGATAACCGATAAATATGGTTTTGGAATTGTAACAGGCAATTTTATCCTTATGCTAATTGTTGCCATGTTCTGGTTCTGGGAGGCATCGGTTAATAAAAATAATTTCATTCCTCAAAAACTACCCATTATAAGATATTGGGTTGTTCCGTTAGCATTTTTAGCCTTCTGGTATCCAATAAACCTTGAATCAATGAAACCTGATTTTAATCTGGTCTATTTATTCACAAATCCAGCGGGTTTAGCCTTTTGCACGATGACACCTGTATATCTTGGAATACTCACACTTTATTATCCCAGGGTTAATATAGCAACACTCAGGGTTACAAGCCTTTCGGGAATACTTATTGGTTTCTGGAATATGGTGGTGAATTTTTTGATTAAACCCGATATTTTGTGGTGGAATGGAGTTTTACATCTTCCCTTAGTATTCATATCTATTTATGCTCTCATCCTTTCTTTTAGAAAAGAACAATTAGTAGAAACCAAAAAGTAGATAAAGTGATGCATGCAAGCAGACTTCATATAACAGCGGATAAAAGGCTTCGCTACGCTTCCCTCAAATTGCCTTCCTCAAGTTTTTTATCTCCAAATGTTAAATAAATCAGGATGTTCAGGGAGATAATGTTTAGTGCCTAAAAATATGGAAAATTTCTCAAAAAATTTGACAAAGGGATTTTAATGAATATAATGTGAGAAAAACAGGAGGATTTTATGAGAGTTGGAAAACTGAAAAAGAAGAATGTGATAGATTTTTTGCACGAGATTTCTGAGTTTGGTGATGTTTATGGACCTGTGAAGAAAGGTGGAGGTTATGCATTTATAAATGATGAACCTGAAAAATTTTGTTTTGATGCAACAAGGACAATACTTCCACCGAAGAAATTTTTTTCACCTCCGAAGGAGAAGATGTTTTCCTTCAAGAATGGTGAATGGATAGTTGATGAAGATGAACTAACAAAAAAAAGGATTATATTTGGATTACATCCCTGTGATATTCATGGTATTCTTATTCTTGATAGATTATTCCTTGGTGAATTTCCTGACCCTTATTATAAAAAAAGAAGGGAGAACACAGCGATAATTGGACTTTCCTGTGAGCCTGATGATAAGTGTTTTTGCAGGTCAACACATACAGATTATGTTGAAGAGGGATTTGACCTTGCTTTGACAGATATTGGTGATGAGTATCTTTTGTGGATAGGTTCATCTTTAGGTGATGATCTGCAGAAACTTGCAGAGGGTTTGATAGATGAAAATGTTGAGGAAAAAGATATAGCAAAATACATAGAATGGAGGAAGAAAAGGGATAGTATGTTCAAATTGAATATTGACCTTACAGCAATGCCCGATATTTTTGAGATAAGTTATAATGAAAAAATATGGGAGAAACTTGGTAAATACTGCCTTTCCTGTGGACAATGCAGTATGGTATGCCCGACCTGTAATTGCTATGATGTTGAAGATAATTATAGGTTTGGAGAAAATATAGAAAGATTGAGACACTGGGATAGTTGTAATTTCAGGGAATATTCACTTGTTGCTGGAGGACATAATTTCAGAAAGACAAGGGCAGAAAGATTAAAATTGTGGTATACACATAAACTTGCAGGTTATATGAGCATTTTTGGTAAACCTGCCTGTGTCGGTTGTGGAAGATGTATAGATACCTGTCCAGTTGGTATAAATGTTCCAAATGTTGTGAGAGGATTAAAAAGAGAAAAAGTAGATGCAATTTGGAGCAAGGAGGGATAAATGAAAACAGAAACAAATACTTTCCAGATGTTCAAAAGTAGAATAGTGAGGATGTATGATATTGGACCTGATGTGAGATTCTTTCAGGTTCGTCCACAAGATGTTGATATAAGTTTCACATCAAATTATAAACCAGGTCAATTTATGATGTTATCAATACCTGGTGTTGGAGAAGCACCTTTCTCAATATCTTCAACACCTTCAAGACCGGGTCTTTTTGAATTCGGTATAAGAAGGGTCGGAACTTTAACAGAGAAACTTTTCACATTGAAAGAGAATTCATTTGTATGGCTTAGAGGACCATATGGAAATGGTTTCCCTGTAGAAAAAATGGTGAATAAGAATCTTATAATCGTTATGGGAGGACTTGGTTCTATACCTTTAAGGTCTCTACTTTTATACGCACTTGATAATCGCGAAGATTTTAAAGAGATTTATCTTTTGCATGGTGCAAAAACACCTGATGATATGCTTTTTAGGGATGAACACCTTTCATTGAAAAAAAGAGATGATCTTCATGTTCTATTAACAGTTGATGCAGACCCAACTGGTTTCTGGACTGAAAAAATAGGTGTTGTCACAACACTTTTCTCCTATATAAAAAATGTTGACCCGGATGAAACTTATGTTGCTGTTGTTGGACCACCGGCAATGTATAAATATGTTGTTGCAGAGGTTATTAAGATGAATATCCCAAAACATCAGATTTTGATGTCGCTTGAGAGAAGGATGAAATGTGGCGTTGGTAAATGCGGACATTGTGCAATTGGATATATATATACCTGTATGGATGGGCCTGTTTTCACCTACTGGGATGTTATGCATATGAAAGAACTTATATAAGGAGGAATCTATGGAAAAACCAAGGGTTGGATTTTATGGTCTTACTGGTTGTGCAGGTGACCTTTTGAATATTTTAAATTGTGAAGATGAAGTTGTAGATATATTCAATGCTGTTTTAGTTAAATCATTTGTTATGGCATCAAGTGCAAAAGATGAAAAATCAGAACTTGATATTGCATTCGTTGAGGGCTCTGTCTCAACAAAGAAAGACCTTGATGATTTAAAAGAGATCAGGAAAAAATCAAGGATGCTTATCGCTATAGGACATTGTGCTACTGATGGCGGTGTTCAATCTATGTTCTTGATGAAAAACTTTAATGAAAGATTTAAAAATGTTTATGGCTCACAGGATGCGGTTAAACTCACAAAACCACTTGAACCAAAACCTTTAAGCGCATATGTTAAGGTAGATTATGAAATACCTGGGTGTCCTATATCAAAAGAGCAGTTTTTAAAAGCACTTGGTAGACTTATTCTTGGAACTATTCCCAATCTTTACAATACACCTGTTTGTGCTGAATGCAAATGGAAGGAGAATGAATGCCTTCTTCTTAAAGGAAAGCCCTGTCTTGGTCCATTAACAAGGGGTGGTTGTAATGCAAGATGTCCAACTTTTGATGTCCCCTGCATTGGATGTTTTGGTCCTGTTGATGAGGAAAATTATGAGGCACATTTTGAATATCTGAAATCTATGAATATTGATAAAGAAGAAATAATAAGAAGGTTCAGTATATTTGGTGGAACAGAAAGGGCTGAAAAATTAAAGAAATTGCTGGAGGTGGAGAAATGAAAAATATTAATATAGAACCGCTTGCAAGGGTTGAAGGACATGGAGGAATAGAGGTTGAATTCGTTGATGGTAAGGTGAAGAATGTTAAGGTTGATATTTATGAAGGCCCAAGGCTTATTGAACAGATAGTTGTAGGGAAGAAACCAGAAGAGGATGTTTCAATAACATCAAGGATATGCGCAATATGTTTTGTATCACATAGGTTATCCGCTATAAAAGGGCTTGAAAAATGTCTCGGGATTAAGCCTTCCCCAAAGATAGAACTCTTAAGAAGACTTGCACATTTTGGTGAAATGATAGAAAGCCATTCTTTGCATTATTATCTACTCGCACTACCTGACCTTCTTGGATTTCCAGATGCGATTTCAATGGTGAATAAATTTCCTGATGATGTGAGCGGAGGTTTAGAATTAAAGAAGTTTGGTAATAGGATTATGGAAATAGTTGCAGGTAGGAGGATTCACGGAGAGAATCTGAATATAGGTTTTGGGAAATTGCCCGAAGAAGATGAACTTGAATGGATAAAAAAGAAATCATCCGAACATATTCCAATAATAGAAAGAGGACTTGACCTCTGGGGAAAATTGAACATACCAGATTATATGGAGGAAGAGAGTAATTTTGCATGTCTTTTACCACCAGAAGGATTTGGTTTCTGGGGTGATGAGATAATTGTATCCGACGGGGAAAAGTTTGATATTGAAGATTACAAAAAATTAACAAATGAAAGGGTTGTTGAACACTCATTCGCAAAAAGATGCAGGTACAAAGGGAAACCTTATGTTGTTGGTGCGATAGCAAGGATAATAAATTTGGGTGAAAAAATAGATACACCTATGGCAAAGAATTATCTCAAAAAATACTATGATGAGAAGAAATGGAAGAGAAACCCAATTTATAACAATGTTGCACAGGGAATTGAAATTTTATGGTGCCTTGAGAAAATACCTGAATTGATAGATGATATAAGGAAGGCTAAATATGAAATATCAAAACCAAAGAGATTTGATGGAGAAGGGACTGGTTCATTTGAAGCACCAAGGGGTATGCTCATACATCATTACAGGATTGAAAAGGGTCTTGTTGCTGAAGCAGATTTTATCGCACCAACAACACAGAATCTTGATGCAATGGAAAAATACATTTTTAATGCTGTGAAAAACCTCAGTGAAAAAGGTGTTAAGGATATAGAACTTCCACTTGAGATTATTGCAAGGGCATTTGACCCCTGTATAAGTTGTAGTGCACACCTTGTGAAGGTTAAAAGGAATTAAGAAAGTGGGGAGAAATCCCCCGCCTTCTTTAAATTACCTCCTTTTGAATATTATTTTTTCAGTTTCTTATGGCATAACCACCAGTCAAAGCATTCAAATTCACCTTTCTTTGCATTTACAAGCCTTTCTTTCGCAGTCTGGACATCTTTTGCAGGTGGAACAATCACATTATCTTTTATGATTTCATTGTTTGGCCAGTTTGCAGGCATTGCAACATCATATTTATCTGATATCTGCATTCCTTCTACTGTCCTCAATATTTCATCTATATTTCTTCCAAGTTCCTGAGGATAATACAATATTATTCTTATCTTTCCTTTACCATCAACGACAAATACTGCACGCACTGTATTAGTCCCTTTACCTGGATGGATAAGACCAAGTTTCTCAGCAACTGCACCAGTATCCGCAATTATTGGGAATTGAATCTCAACACCAAGTTTTTCCTTTATCCATTCTTCCCATTTGATATGCGAAAAGACCTGGTCAACACTCAAACCAATTAACTCACAATTCAATGCCTTGAATTTATCGTACCTTTTCTGGAATGCGACGAATTCAGTTGTGCATACCGGGGTGAAATCTGCTGGATGGCTGAAAAGGACAAACCATTTACCCTTAAAGAACTCTGGTAGTTTAATAACACCATGTGTTGTTTGAACCGTCATTTCAGGGAAATCATCCCCTAAAAGGGGCATACTTCTTTTTTCAATAACTTCCATAAATACCTCCATTTTTTATATATTATAATAAAATTATAAAAATTGTCAAGATAAAAAAAATAAAAAGTTGAAAAAATTACAAATTATAACTATCTTATCACTTTTATCTCATATTCCATTTCTGCTGTTTTTGATAACATTGCTGATACTGAGCAATATTTTTCTTTAGAGAGGTTTACTGCATGTTCTATCTTCTCGTAAGGTATATCACCTTTTATGTTGTATACAACTTTTATCTTTTTATAAACCTTTGGGTGTTCGTTCGCCCTCTCTGCCTCAATATGTATATAAAACTCATCTATTTTATACCCCATCTTTTTTAAGATAGCGACAACATCCATACCTGTGCAACCACCAAGACCAAAAAGAACAATCTCCATAGGTGATGGTGCTGATTCATCACCACCAAATTCCTTCTTTGTATCCATCACAATAGAATGATTGGAATCACCTGTTGCAACAAATTTCATATTTTCAATCCATCTTACTTTTACCATTCTTCCTCCTTTCTCTAAGCCCGCATGATTCCTTTTCTGGGCAATATCCCAATCTTATACATCTCGGTTTTAAAAAATCTGATAAAAATGGTGAAATATTTTTTATCTCTTTCTTCACGAGTGTGAATAACATCTTTATCTCCCATTGTGCCCTGAAACATAATCTCAATCCTGATGTATGAATAAGTTCCCTGAAATTCATTGTGAAGACAATATTTGAGGTTGTTGCATTTGGAAGTATAAACCTTGCATCTTCTTTATCAATACCAATTTTTATAAGTTTTTCGTATGAATCCCATATTGAATTCACACATCTTAAATAAATCTCTCTTGCCTCTTCATTCCTTTCAATAGATGGAGGAATAACTATTTTCTTATCCATCTTCACATATCTCTGGCTCTGCTGTGAATATGATGCAATCCTGTGTCTAACAAGTTGATGCGTTAAAACCCTTGATACATCCTGAACACCAAATGTAAAAGAGATATGTTCAAAAACAGATTCGTGTCCCCTTTCATACACATTCAATATCAGTTTTTTCATACTTCCCTCATCGGGATTATTATTTTCAGGAAAATCACTTGAATAACAGGTCTTTGCAGCAATATATAATACCTTTAAAGGTTCGGGTGTGAAACTTATTAAACTAACCTTCATTTCTCAAATTTCTCTTTCAATTCAAGGTATTCAACATATTTTTCAAGGAGATTTAAATCTCTTATTATTATATTATTTCTTAATACTATTAAATTCCTCTTCACGAGATTACCCATAAAATTTGTAACCTTTTCCTTGTCAACACCTATCACCTGTGATATCGCTTCGGGTTTTGATTCTATCCTTGAATCCACCCCTTCTTCTGTTGTATTTCCCTGTGTCTTTGCCTTGTTCAAAAGGAAAAGGACAAACCTCTTCTCCTCATTCTGAATATAAAGGAATTTTAGCATCTCATCAGTCGTTCTAAGTCTTCTTGTTAGTGTCTCAAGGACATACTCAATAAAAGGATTCTCTTTCACCTGTTTAAGGAATGCCTCCCTGTCAACAACAATAAGTTCGGTATCTGTGCTTGCGATTGCTGTTGCAGACCTTGGAGCCTTGTCTATTATCGCCATCTCTCCAAAGAAATCACCTTCCTTTAAGATTGCAAGGACCTTATCTTCATCACCTATCTTTTTTGTAATCTTTATCTCACCTTTCTTTATGAGGAACATCTCCTCACCAGGGTCTCCTTCTCTAAAAAGTATCTCTCCCTGCTTTAATACTTTTAGATTTCCAAATGTTTTTTCATCCATTATTCCTCCTATTTTATTTCATAGTTTAAGAATTCTGGTATTTTTTCTCCTATTTCTATATATACATTCTTCAAGTAATCCCTGAATGTCCTGTCAAACATTTCATCCATCATAGAGTTCTGGTCATCACCATACCACCAGAACCAATCAGAGCCTTCTGCCTTTAATAAATTCTCATAAGCATTTTCAACTTTTTTGTTATCCTTACCTTCTTTCATTTTTTCAAAATCCATCCTCACCCTTTTTAAATATTCCCAGGCAGTATTTTCCTGTGATTCTCCAATCCATATATTGAAGTCAGCGTTTATCCAGGAACCTGGCCAGAGATAATCAAGATTTCTGTAAATCCCTTTATCTATATATTCTGAGATTGTGATAGTTTTTATCCATTCTGCATTTTCTAATTGTGAATAAAATGCATCAAAGAATTCCTTTCCATCATTTTTGAACCATTCCCATGCGTTCTCTCCATCAAGTATCAAGACAATAAGATATGTCCCATCTTGAAGATTTTTATAATAATTATAAAGACTATAAATTAAATGATTTGCACCCTCAAGCCCTTCCATCTTCTGATACTTGAAACCAATAGCATCCGAAAGTTCCCTTAATCTGAAAACAATTTTCAAACCATTAATATCATACATAGAGAAGATATCTTCCTTCTTCAATCTCTGTAAATTTAGAGAATTCTGGAGAATACCTTCATCAGTTGCTATCCATTTTATTTTCCCTTTCAAGATTTTCACAACATCCATTGATACAGAACCTTCACCAGGCCAGAAGCCAGAAGGTTTTCTTCCAAAAATCCTTTCGTAATTTTCAATTGCAAGTTTTATATGATTTTCAGCATCATCAGGGAATGAAAACCTTGATGGTAATTTTGCGCCTTTCATACATATTTTTGCAACATCAGAGTCATAAATAAGTGGTAAGATTGGATGAGAATATGGCGTTGTTGAAACCTCAATCCTTCCTTCTTCCATAAGTTTCCTGTGTAAAGGGATTATTGCATTTATTATCTTCCTCTGGGCATCAAATATGATTTTTTTGTCTTCCTCACTAAAATTTCTTTCCTTGTTAAATAATTTTTCAAGATTTACAACATCACCTGTAATGAGTTTATATTCTTTCCTGAAATCAGGGTCAAACCATGCAAGGTTGAACCAAACCTGAAGGTCAAGAAAATCCTGATTGGAAAAATTCTTTATACTCTTTTCAATATTCACACTCCCATCGCTATTGTAAACCCTTTTTTCAAGTAATTCCTTATACCTTCTATGAATTTTTATCATATTATCCCAGTTTGCACTGAAGAAATTCAATATAAGAAATTCCTTATCCTTCTGTGTTAATTTACCTGCATTTTTCATTGTTATCTCAAGATATGTATCAGGATTTTTCCCTTCATTCATCATCTTTGAGATATCCTCAATCTGTAATAAAAGTGATGTTGATAGGTTAACAACGAATTTAACATTATACTTGAATGCATAATAAGCCATATCATAGTAATCTTTTATTCCATGTAATCTAACCCAGGGAAGTGTGTAAAGACCATCTTTTTTTGAATAGAATGGCTGATGTTGATGCCAGATTATAGTGAAATAAACTGGTTCACGAACCTTTTTTAATTTATCAATCACAGGTTTATCTTTATCAAAAATTTCTTCTTTTGTGAATACTATTTTTCCATCATCAAGTAATGTGAATACAGAATTATATCCCCCATATCCATCATCTACCTTTGAAGGATTTAGAGGGTCTTCTATCCATTTCCCATCAACGATGAATTTATAATAATGTGTTCCAGGATTAATAATCAAACTTGCAAAAAAGAAATCACCATTTTTTTTCATCTCGCAAGATGTCTTATCCCAGTTGTTGAAATCACCTGCAAGATAAACACTCTTCGCATCTTTTGAATAGAACATAAAATTCACAAGACCATCTTTATAACTTATCATTGGTTTTGTGATAATATCTTTCTCAAGGAGTATAAAAACAGAATTGTATCCACCATAACCATCATCAACCTTCAAAGGATTATCAGGATCATATATCCATTTCCCATCAACGATGAATTTGTATTTGTAAATACCAGGTTTTAAATCAACAAGGCATTCAAAGAATTCTTTTTTCTCCATTTTTATACCTGATTGAGACCAGTTCAAGAAATCACCTGTTAAAATAACATTCTCACCTTCTGTCTTTAATATAAACCTTACCTTTCCATCCTGTAATGTTACTGTTGAGAGGATAAAAAATAACATATCACCTCCAATTTTTTAAGATATAAATGAGTAAAGCCTTTTTTATCTTCCTTAAACTCTCAGGTGAACAATTTTCAACAACATCCTTTGTTGTATGCCAGTAAGGATAATCAAAGTCAATAATATCAATAGCATTAATTCCTGCATTTATGAATGGAATATGGTCATCTAATATGTGATACTTAACAACATCAGAGAAGGATTTTTTATCTATTTTTTTCAAGATTTTAAAGATGCGTTCATTCAGTTCTTTTGAAAAAATTTGTGAGTATCCCTCCATTGAAATATTTAAATTTTTATCACCAACCATATCAATAATGATAACCTCATCAATCCTTGTTCTTATATTCTTAACAAAATACCTTGAACCTAACAATGCATCATCTTTATATCCAAAATCCTCCCCATCAAAGAAGACAAAATATACATTTTTATTCAGATTTTTTTTCCTCAAGACCCTTGCTATCTCAAGGAGAACAGCCACACCGCTTGCACCATCATTTGCTCCTAAAATTGGTTCGTTTTTCTTCTGAGAATCTGTTTCCATCTCTGCGAAAGGTCTCGTATCATAATGTGCACCAAGAATCAATGTTTTTTCACCTTTACCTTTTTTAATACCTATTATATTTTTAAATTTTACATTTTTATATTCAAATTCCTGTTCAAAAACAGAATCAGTATAACTTTTTAATTTTTCAATGATAAATTCTTCACATAGTTTATGACCAGTAGAACCTGGATTCCTTGGACCAAAATCAACCTGTTTTTTAAGAAAATAGAACGATGAATCCTGAAAGAATAAAGATATGAAAATAATCAAGTGTTATTCCCAGAGAAAATCATTTTTCCTTCACCCTTTCTATGTATTCACCAGTCCTTGTATCCACTCTTACCTTATCACCTATCTGAACAAATAATGGAACCTGTATCACAGTTCCTGTTTCAAGTTCAGCAGGTTTCGTTCCACCCTGAGCAGTATCACCTCTTATTCCAGGGTCGGTATTTTTCACCTCAAGGACCACAAAGTTTGGCAATTTTATTCCAATAATCTTCTCCTCAGCAAATAGTATTGATACCTCCATACCTTCCTTTAAAAACCTTATCTCTTCTTCAATCTTTTTCTCTGGAAGGGTGATCTGTTCATAATTGTCAAGTTCCATAAATGTGTAGGAATCACCATCATGATAAAGAAATTGTCCTGGTTTCTCATCAACCTTTACAATATCTATCTTCGCACCAGGTTTAAAATTCCTTTCAAGGACAGCACCTGTTTCAAGATTTTTCATCTTCACCCACATAAAACCATGTGTCATTGCCTGTTTCACATGCTGGAAATCAAGTATCGTATAAATTCCTCCTTCATATTCAATTGTAAGACCTTTTCTAATATCACTTATATCTGCCATTTTTACACCTCACAATGTTTGAAGTTCCCTTGGAAATGATGTTAAAAATATTTTTTTGCCATCCAAAAAAACAACCATATCTTCTATCCTTACACCACCATAATCCTTTATATAAACACCTGGTTCAATCGTTACAACCATCCCTTCTTTTAAATACCCGTTTGATTTTGGGGAAAGTGTTGGTGGTTCATGGACAAATAAACCAACACCATGCCCAAGTGAATGTGTGAATCTTTCACCATATCCTCTGCTCGTTATATACTCCCTTGCAATATTATCAATATCTTTAAAATTCATTTTTAGTGTAATCTTTTCCCTTACAAGTTTCTGTGCATTGAAAACAACATCAAATATTTCCTTATCTTTACTTTTTGGTTTACCAACAAAGAATGTTCTTGTGCAGTCAGAGGCATAACCCTTATAATATGTCCCAAAATCTATTATTAAAAATTCATTGTTTTTTATCTTCTTTGAACTTGCAGTCCCATGTGGAATAGCTGACCTTTTTCCACTCGCTACAATTGTCTCAAAAGATGCACCTTCACCACCATATTTCCTCATCCTGTATTCAAGTTCATTTGCTATATCTTTCTCCATAACACCAACTTTTATAAAATCTATTGTCTCTGAAAGAGCCATATCAGCAATCTTTGCAGCCTTCTTCATAATCTCAATCTCTTCTTTCTCTTTTGTTGTTCTCAAATCCTCAACAATGTTTTCAACAGGTTTTAAACTTCTTTTCAAAGTCTTTTTAAAATATAAAAAATGCGAATAACTCATTGAGCCTGCTTCAAATCCAATTATCTTTTTATTCTTAAAAAATTTACTTTGCGCAAGTTCCTCAACATATCCCTTCCTTGTGAGAATCCATTCAGAGTTTTTTATTTTTTCTACAATCTCACCTTCAAACCTATAATCTGTTATAAGAAAAGAACCATTCCTTGAAATAAACATAATTCCAGAATCACCAGTAAAATTACATAAATAATAGATATTTTTTCTATTAGTTATTATCAAACCATCAAGTTTTAATTCTCTTATTTTTTTCTGGACTGCTTTTATCCTTCTTTCAAAATCCATATCTTAATCCTCTCCTTCACCAAAGATATCTTTTAATGTCTTTGGTTTTTCATCTTTCTTTTCTTCTTTTTTCTCTTCTGTTTCTTTCTCGAGTTCTGCTTCTTCCTTTTCAATGCTCCCAAGTATATTCACCTCTTCTTCACCACCTTCAAGTTTTGGTCTTTCTTTTCCAATCTGTGTTAATATATCTGTTTCAGGTGGAATGGATTCTTCAACAGGTGCTTTTTTCTCTTTTATCTCTTCAAGGACAGATATACCTTTTGCGTCCATTAACATAGATTTTGCATCTTTATTATCAGGCTCAATTTCAAGTATCTTCTCAAGAACATTTATCCCTTTCTCTTTGAAACCAAATTTAAAATATATATTTGCAAGTTCAATGGTATATCTTGGTTCAAGAGTTGATATGGGTTTTTCTTCGGGTTTAACCTCTTCTTTCCTTTCTTCCATCTCAGGTGTTTTTAATTCAACTTCTTCTTCAATTATCTTTTCTTCAATAATTGGAGGCTTTTCCTCTTCTAATTTCTTCTCAATCTTTGGTGTCTCAATCTCTTCTATAATAGGTGCTTCAGTTTTTTCTTCTATCTTTTCTTCTTCAATAATTGGTGTTTCCGCTGGTTGTTCTTCTTTTTTTTCAGGGATAATAGGCTCTACCTCCTGAATCTCTTCAATAAATGCTTCTTTCTCTTCTTCTTTTTTTTCAGTGATTTCAGTTTCATCAAAATAAGAGAAGAAATCCTTCTTGCTCATCTCAGATATTTTTACCTCTGTTTCCTTTTCCATCTCTTCTTTCTTTTTCTTCAATTCATTCAATTTTTTCCTTGTCTCATCATCAAGAGGGTCAAGGTTTAATAGATTTTCAAAATATTTTATTGCATTATCTATGTTATTTAATTTCAGATGAAGGTCTGCAAGTTCTCTCAATGAGAGGATATTTTGATGGTCAAGTTCGTATGCCTTTTCAAGTTGTGCTAAAGCAGGTTCATATAATTCTTTATCCTTATAGCACCTTCCTAATATGAGATATCCTGTTGCATAATTTGGATGTTTCTGTATTCCTTTTTCAAGTATCTTTATAGCCTCTTCTATTTCCCCACTTTTTCTGAGATAATCTGCGTATTGGGCAAATATAAGGGAATCTGGATCCCTTTCATATCTTTCTTTTAATTTAGATAAAATTTCATCCATCATAACACCACCTTTTTTTAAATTATAATAAAAATTTTCAAAAAGTAAAGTATTATTTTTAAAAATAATAAATAATTAAATTCAGAAAAATACTTGACAACATTTTTATTTTTTATATATTAAAAATAGCGGGGTCGTAGTTCAGCTTGGTTAGAACGCCGGTCTGTCAAGTCGGAGGTCGCGAGTTCGAGTCTCGTCGGCCCCGCTTTTTTAATAAGATAGAGTTTTCAAATTCTTTATTAAATTCCTATAAAGTTTCATTGACAATTTTCTATATTCCATTATATTTTCTTAAAAAGGAGTTTATATGAGAAATTTGATTTTTATTTCTTTAATCTTTTTTTTAGGTTGCGTAAAGGAAAAGAGAGAGAAACTTGTTATATGGGAATCTTACAATGATGAAGAACATATCCTATTTATGAAGATTGTCCAGGATTTCCAATCAAAGACAGGGATAAAGATAGATGTTCAGAGGATTCCTTTCTTCGGTATGGAGAGTAAAATTCTCACATCACTTGCAGCAAAAACAACCCCTGATATTGCGAGGGTTGATATTGCAATGGTTCCAAAACTCGCTTATAAAAACGCAATAATTGAGATAACAGATTTTAACAAAGAAGAGATACTTGAACAATCTCTCACTTCTGTTGAGATTGATGGTATGATTTATGGTGTTCCTGATCAGGTGAATTGCCTTGCAGTCTTTTACAATAAAAAATTATTTGAAGAAAAAAATATTAAAATACCTGAAAACTGGGAAGAATTTTATGAGACCGCAAAGAGATTAAGAGATAAAGAAAAAGGGATATATGGATTCGCTATGAGGAATACATTATGGTGGCATCTTCCTTTCTTCTATGGATTTGGTGGAAAATTGATGGAGAAAGGAAGATTCACATTGAATTCAACTGAATGTGTTAACGCACTTACATTCATAAAAAAACTATACGATGAAGATATAGAGGCAGGTGCATGGAAGGCAGGTGCAGTTGACCCTGATATGGGTTTCTTAAATGGAAAGTACGCAATGGTTTTCAATGGTCCCTGGAAGATAAAATCACTGCTTGATGCGAATTTCCCATTTGGTATATTCCTTATCCCGAAGGGTTCTTTTGGAAGACCAACACCTATTGGCGGAACTGATATGGTGATATTCAGGAATTCTAAAAATTATAAGAACGCTATAAAATTCCTCCAGTATCTTACTTCTAAAGAAGTCCAGACAATGTGGGCAAATGAACTTGGAGAGATACCTGTGAATAAAATGAGTATGAATGAGATTGATTTTGGAAAGCACCCATACTTAAAAGTTTTTGTTGAAGGTATTAAAGAGGCTGTGCCAAGGCCACCTTTTCCTGATTATCAGGGTGTTGAAAATATTGTGAATCCAGAGATAGAGGCGGCATTGACAGGAAAGAAAGAGATAAAAAAAGCACTTGATGATGCGACGATGAGGGTGAATAAAGAGATATTGAGTATTCAATAGTATGTTATATTTTCTTCTTCTCTCACTCACATATCATTCAATCATTATAGATGGTGCAAATGATTTTAACTCTGACGAAATCTTTGTTCAGGATAGAAACAATGATTCATACTGGGGAAAGGATAATGAACTTGATACCTTATATCTCACATGGGATAGGAATAATTTATATATAGGTTGTGTCTATTCACTGAACAACAATGCAATTTTAATCTTTCTTGATACAGGTGAAGGTGGGATTGATAATGCGAATCTCCTTGACTGGTATCCAAGGGATGTAAGGTTCAGCGGTGCAAAACCAGATTATCTTATTGCATTATGGAATGGGAATTTATCACTTGGTGGGGTAAGAAAACTTTCAAAACCAACAATACCTTTAAGTTATCAGGGTGAAAATAAGGCTATTAGTAATGGAAAATACTTCCTTGAAGTAAGTATACCTTTTAGTTCAATAGGTAAACCTAAAATATTGAGGATAACATCTTTGATATGTGGTGGAGATTATTCAACATCCTGTGATGCTATGCCTGATGATAAATCTATAAGGGGTGAAGGAAGTGTTATTATAAATACTTTCAGGGAGATAAATATAGATTCTGATGATGATAATGAACCAGATTCATCGGTATCTGTTAATAATGCTGCAAAGGATGTTTCTTATGAAGTCATCTTTCCATCATTCAATCTTGTGAAATTGGAACCTGAGGTATGCAGGGGTAATGATGTTGAAATAACAATATCACTTACGGAGAAATCATCTGTTAATGTTTCTCTATTCAATGAGAATGGAAGATTCCTGAAAAATCTTTTTTATATACAGGATGTGAAGGACACAACATTTTACTGGGATGTGAAAGGAATTGATGAAGGAGTTTATATAATAAAGTTCACAACCTCTGATAATTCATCAATTATAAAAAAGGCATTTGTGAGGATAAAATGATAATCCTTTTGATTTATCAAACAGCATTCTATACAGGTTCAGGTGGTGCAATATCAGGTATGGTAGGGCTTCCAGAGAATATTTTTTTTAATCCAGCATCAATAGGGAATGAAGAAATTTCAATCACATTTTCAAATCCTTTTGGTGTTGAAGATTTCTACAGGGGTGAAATATATTTTGTTCATAATATAAGAGATTTCATTTCCGGGTTTGGTATAAGGATAAAGAAGGTTTACTCTTATTATGAAAATGACCTGATGTTTTCATTAAAGTATGGAATAATAGGTTTCTCTTTTGGTGGTAAGTATAAAGTTTCAGAGTATGGAACCAGATTTTATTATAATATCAGATACGGAGCATTATTGAGTTATAAAGGATTAAATATTGGAATCAGTAACGAGAGAAAATCCATATCATACAAAAACATAAATGGAATAATATCTTTTGAAACAACTAACTTCAATGATTTACATTTTGGTCTCTGTATAATACCAAACAATGTTTTCTATGGTGTTTTTGGATTTGATAATAGATTTCCATCATTCGGTATAGGTATAAAAACAGGTTCACTATCATTAGAGTTTGGTTTAAGATTCACTGAACTCGGTATGGATAATGTCTGGACAACAAGGTGGGGATTTTGATATTTATTATATTATCTGATTTTGGTGGATGGTTTGAAGGGCAATTGAACTGGCAGAGATACAATGACTGGAATTTATTCAATGAAAAGAATTATTCGGAGATAGGGCTTATAAATAAATTACCAAAAGGAATAGAAACATACACTTCTATTTCAACAACACCAGAAATTTATTTTAAAAGGATGCATATATCATTTTCAGGTAGTTTTTATAACATTGCTATTTTTAAAGCAGAGGATAGGCACTGGTTTGAATCCCCTGTTCTAAACCTTGTATCAACTGAGAAATTGAGGGATGAATCCTGGGGTGCAAATGCAGAGGGTATGAGGATTGACCTCTGGAATAAAAGATATGCATCAGGCTTTCTTCTTTCAAGATACAATGTGAATGAAAAGGGTGAGTGTTTTGTTTTTGATTTGAAGAAATATTCAGGTATGATAAATTTTGGTTTCCTCTTCATTGAGAAGAATTTTATAACAGGTGTGAATGATGTTTTCTCACCAAGGTTTTCAGTATCAAAGAAACCTTTTGATTTCAAATTTGAATATGCAATATCAAACCACACATATTATCCAGATTCTTTGAATTATTCTTATGCAGCAGAGATGAAGATAATCCCATTGGGAGCATTTTTCATCACGATGAAACACTATAATTTTGGATTGAACTTCAGGGATGAGGTATCAAATGATTTTAATTCTTTCAATCTTTCAAATTTTGGTAAGAAAGGTGTATTTTTTGATATATCTTTCCTTGTTCCGAGAAGGGCTTTCACAATAACAGAGAAATTCTCCTTTGAGAATCTTAATAGAAGATGGAGTTATACTGAAATATACATTGAATTCATAAATAATGTATTTTTCAAATCATATTTTGATGTTACAAAGGATAAATATGGTGATATATGGAAACATCTCTTCTTTGAAATTTCAACAGAATCAAAGAGAGGGAAGATTAAATTACAATATAAGATAAAGGATATAGGTGTTAAGAATGTTGAATACTCAATGGGTGAAAGGCATCTATTCGGGATAGAAGGTAAAATGAATATCACCGATGAGATAGGTTTTTATTCAAGGATTGGGATTGGGAATAGTAAAAAGGGTGTATGGGAAACAGGTTTTTATCAGTTATCATTCAGACCATTCTCAAATTCTGAAATCTATCTTGAATATGGAGAAGGCTCACACACAGATGGTGATATTGTGAATGATTCAGATTTTGCAGATAGGGAGATAAGAACAATTGAAAGATTAAGGTTAATTTTAAAGTATTATTTTTAAAGGAGATGATATGATACTTATATTTTTATCACTATTTCCAAAAAGCACAGATGAAGGTGTGTTATTCACATATTATTCACCAGATGCAAATATTGTTTTTATCTCTGGTGATTTTAATGGATGGGGAAGAACACCTATGGAAAAAGATACCCTGGGAAACTGGTATGTGATATTAAAACTCAAACCTGATAGATACGAGTATAAATACATAGTGGATGGTGAATGGGTTCAAGACCCTGATAATCCTGTGAGAGCAGGTGAATATGGAAATTCAGTAATAATAGTTGATGAAAATGGAAATGTCCTTATCCCTTATTCTTCATATCTTTCATTTAAAGGGAAGAACAGGATGAAACTATTTTATTTCAACGACTCACTCCTTAAAATGGATATTGATTCAAGACTTGATATTTTAGTGATGCTCTCATCAGTGGATGCAATGGCAAGATTGAGATACAAAGGAAATTTATATCTTCAAAGGTCAAGAAGCACATATAATTTAAAAGATTTTGAGATATCAGGATTCTATAACATAAATTCTTTAAAAAGTGATGATAATTTCAATATGATAGGGAATGAAGGGAAATACAGGGATTCACTCGGTGAAAATATGAGCGGTGTTTTTATAAAGAAGGGAAATAACTTCATCTTCTATTCAAACAACAATAATGATGGTTCTGATATTTATGGATTAAGACTAAAAACAGATTTCTCTTATTTTAATATTGGATTTTTGTCAAGGATAGAGGATTATCTTAATATGAGAACAATCGTTGATTCAAACAGAACATATTTCTTAAAGGAAAAGAATGAAGGTTTTGGTATTGATCTTGGATACAGGTTCATTTCATTTGAGGTTTTGAGGATGAAAAGGTTCAATATTACATACAGATTGAAAGAAGGTAATGATTATGTTGATTACAAAAAGATAGAGAATTATTACACCCAGGATATTCTTTCATTGAAGGTAAAAAAATATTTTGAATTTCTATCAGAATTTGAAAAACTCTCTTTCAGAGATAATGAAAAAATTTCTTCTCTTAGAATGAATATGAACTGGTGTTTTAATAACATATCTATAAATTTGAATAATATTTACTTTATAAATAAATCAAGATGGGAATACCTATTTTATAATTCCTACATTTCAAGGATAAGTTCAAAGGAGATAATGAATATTGGTTACAGGAATATAGGGAGTTTCAGTATTGTTTATAAATACTCAAATAGATTTTTAAAGATATCCATCGATGGAACATATTCACCTGTCCTTTTCTCACAATACTACACATTTGAGTTCACACCTGTTATTGAAACAAAAGGGAAGATAGGAATAGGTGAAGATACAAGGTTTATCTATTATCATTATAATTTCAGGGAATACTATATTTCACCATTCATCTATATATTTGTAAAGCCTTTCGGGAATTCATACATCAGGATTTCTTATGGTCTTGACCCTCTTGATGATGAGGATAGGTTGAGGGGAAGGGAAGATTTTCTTGAGAGCAATGGTGTTAACATAGATAGATACAGGATTTATAACAACTTCATAGATATTTTGAGGAATGCAGAAAAGGAGATGAGGAATTATGGGAGGATAGAGATAAAGGCAGAGGTGAATTTCCCATGAAAAGATTATTCTTAATATTTTCCATATTCCTTAATTGTGCATTTGTGAACCTTGTAAAACCAAGGCTTCCACCACCAGAGATAACGAAAAATGGTGTGATATTCAGATTCTATGCACCATCAGCAAAATATGTAACACTTGCAGGTGATTTTAATGGATGGGGTGGAACTTCAACAGGAAGGTATGATCCAAGCATAGACAGGATGCGTGATGATGGAATGGAAGGTGATGAGAAGGCGAATGATGGTGTTTGGACTATTGTAAAAAAACTTCCACCAGGTGTTTACCAATATAAGTTTGTTGTTGATGGATTGAACTGGTATATTGACCCAGGAAATCCTGAAACTATACAATCTGGTGGATACACAAATTCAGTAGTGAGGGTAAGATGATATTTTTATTTCTTTTTATGTTCTCAAAAGACCACATACTTGTAAAGGCTGAAAGCGAAGAGATTCTGCAATCTTATGGTGTTAAGGTTTTAAAAGCCCATTATTTTAACTGGTTTAGTGTTCAAGTCCCAGAGAATAAGGATGTTCTTGTTTTCATTGATGAGATACAAAATAAGAAAGGTATTCTAAAAGCAGAACCTGATATTGTATGTAAGGCATTATGGTCCCCTAATGATTCATTATACACATATCAATGGAATCTGAGATACTATATAAAGTTAGAAAAGGCTTGGGATATTATAGGTGGAGGGAGTGAAGATGTTAAGATAGGAATACTTGATACAGGATGCTCATTTGAATTCTTTCCTGTCCCTTCATATGAAAGGGACAAGGTGAATGGAACAACATACAGGATTTACCCTGATTATAAAACAGAGACATTCCTTCCTGGAAAGGATTTTGTGAACAACGATAATCATCCAAATGATGATAATGGGCATGGAACACATATCTCTGGAACTATTGCAGAGGCAACGGATAATTACATAGGGTTAGCAGGGATTGCATTCAATGTGAAGATAGTTCCTATAAAAGTTCTTGATTATAATGGAATGGGTAATCTTTCAACGGTTGCAGATGGTATAGTATGGGGGACTGATAGTGGTGATGTTGATGTTATAAACATAAGTCTTGGTGCTGATGGAACAATAAGTTATCTTGGAGAGGCAGTGAGGTATGCTTATAATAAAAATGTGATACTTGTTGGTGCAACAGGTAACGATGGAACAGAGAGTATATATTATCCAGCAAACTATGATGAGGTGATTGCGGTTGGTGCATACAATATGAACGGGAGAAGGGCTTCATATTCAAATTATGGGTATAAGATTGATGTTGTTGGTGCAGGTGGAGGTGGAACAAGTGATAATGATTGGATATTCCAGCAGGTTTTTATGCCTTATATAAATGAAGATACACTTGCAGATTTAAATACTTATGGTTATTTTGGGTTTATAGGAACTTCTATGGCAACACCACATATTTCTGCTTTATGTGCGTTAATGTTATCAATAAATCCTGATTTAAAGAATTATGAGGTTATGGAGATTATTAAAGATAATTGCATAGATATAGGTGAAACAGGATGGGACAAATATACAGGTTACGGAATCCCTGATTTTGAGAGGTGTGTTAAAGAGGCATTTATGAGAGATAAGTTTGATAAACTTTCAGATATAATAGATGTTGATGAGACATTCTCACTGGATGGAATAGTGAGGGTAAGTCTTAAAGAAGGTTATATATTTCCTATTGATTTATATGTTATTGACATACTCGGCAGGGTTATTCAATCTATCCATCTCGTAGATAGAGCGGAATTGAAGATAGAAAAGAATGGTGTTTATTTCCTTTATGGTGAGAGAAGGGGTGGAATAAAATTAACAATTATGAAAATAGGGGGATAAATGTTTTATTTTTTATTATGTGTATTTAATCAACAGAAGGAAGTAAAACTTTTGAGATGGGCAGGGCCTGAAGGTTCAAAGGTGAAATCTTATGAAGAATGGATTTCAGAAAATCCATTAAAACCTTTTAAATTTTCAATAAAAAGATTTTATAATATTAAATCAGGAGAGACAGTAGCAATCATAACTGAACAGGATATTTATAATTCAATTTCATCAGAGTTGAATCAATTGATCTCAGACCTTGAAGAACAGGGATTTAATGTGATTGATATTACAATTTCAGGTGGAACACCTGAAGATTTAAGGGGTTCTTTACAAGAACTATATAATAATTATCAATTAAAAGGGGCATTGTTTATAGGTAATCTTCCTGTTGCGTGGTTTGAGATTAAGAATGATTTTAATACATATGGGTACGCAGATTTTCCAATTGATTTATTTTATATGGACTTAGATGGAGTATGGCTTGATACAATGAATACAGGGAATGGGAAATATGATGGACATACAGGGAATATGCTTCCTGAAATCTACATAGGAAGGCTTACACCAACAGGGATAGGTGATGATACATTACTTATAAAAAATTATCTTAATAAAGACCATAGGTTTAGAAATGGTGAAATGATGCTTTTGAAAAGGGCACTCTTTTTCTGTGATGACGACTGGATACCATGGGCTGATTATTGGGCTTATAATCTCTCCTTGCTTTACAAGGATACTATGAATTACTGGGACCCTGAAACAACAAAAGCAAGTATTTACAGGGTAAAACTTGATACATTGCAGGCATGGGTTTCTGTCTTTGCACATTCCTGGCCTGGTGGGCACCAATTTACATACAATAATCATAGTTCCTATGATTATTATTATTCAAGTGAGTATATTTCTCAGGTTCCACCTTCAAACTTTTATAATTTCTTTTCCTGTTCTTTCAGCAGATATACTGAGAATGGATATGGTGGAGGATGCGCAATCTTCAACAATGACTATGGTGTTGGTTCTATAGGTTCTACAAAAACAGGAAGTATGCTTGATTTTGAATATTTTTATGAACCATTAAGTAACGGGAAGAATCTCGGAGAGGCATTTAAGGATTGGTTTAATTATATTATCTCAAATGGTGTAACATTTGATGAACTTTGCTGGCATTATGGTATGACATTATGTGGTGACCCATTTCTTATTCCGCAAGGGCATAGTTTTGGTTTTATGAAGGTTCATGTTGATAGCAAGGGAACCGATGATGATTATGGAGCAGTTGTAAAGGCATTGAGAAATAATGAATACAGATATATCTCCGAAGATACAACTAATTTAAATGGGGATTGTTTTCTTCTCTTACCTCAGGGTCTATACGAAGTTTACTTCTCAAAGGAAGGTTTTTTTGATACAACAATCTCAGTGAATATTACAAAAAATGAGACATTAAACATAAATATGAACCTTTATCCTGTTGTTACAATATTCTCTTCTGATTTTGAAATAGACAATGGTGGTTTAACAGGAACAGGCTCATGGGAATGGGGAGACCCAAATTATTCAGGCTCTTGGGGAGGACCATCAGATGCACATTCAGGGATAAATTGCTGGGGGACAAACTTGACAGGCGATTATCCAAATTCGGACAATTCAACACTCACAACACCTCTAATATATCTACCTGATGAGAGAATAATACTTGAATACTTCCAATGGTTTAGATCACAGGGTTTGAGACTTGATGGGGGTAATGTGAAGGTTTCAACAGATGGTATTATGTGGAATGTTGTTCATCCACTTTACCCTGATAGATATGATACTATAATATCTGCTTCAAATGCCGGAATACCTAATGAATGGGGTTTTACAAGTGATGGCGGAAGGTCCTTCTGGGACAAGATAACTTTTGACCTATCACAATATAAAGGGAATAGTGTTTATGTGAGATTCCATTTTGGTTCAAATGTTGCAGTCGTAAGACCTGGATGGTATATAGATGATATTAAAATAGGGTATGTTGATTATGCAGTTGGAACAGAAGAAGATCTGGCTGAAATCGTTGATATAAACACAATAAATAAGGGAAGGATAAGAATAGAATTTTCAAGGAATGAAAATATAAATATGGAGATAAAACTGATTGATATAACAGGAAGGGTTATATATAAAAATAATTTATCAAAAACTTTTAAAGAGTTCATAATAGATGTGAATAAAAGAGGAATTTATTTTCTAAATATTAATTCAAAAGAGAGAAGATTCACAAAGAAGGTGATATTATTCTGATTTATTTTTGAGAGATCAAAAAGGTAAAACTTCTTGACAGATTTTAATTATGATTTAAATTATTATAAAAATGGAGGTTTATATGTTATTTATTCTTTCTTTTTTTATAGGTGAAAATGTGTTTTTGAAAGAGTTGAAGATAGAGGAAAGCAAGAAGGCAAATTTCCTTGATATTGTTTATGAAAGACCACTGATGATGAAATTCTATTTAATTACAGATAGTTCTTTAATGTTTTATGATTCTTCCTATGTTTTGATGTTCAATTATTATAAAAATTATGTGAATATAAAATATCTCCCTTATGAAGAATTTTATAGCAGGGTAATAACACCGACATCAACAAGTGTGATTTATGAGAATAAACGGGTTGAATATCTCATAGGCCAGACAATACTTGGAATTGGTTTATATTCCTGGAGTTTACCAGTATTTATTTTTCCTGAAAATTATGAAGATGCAGAGATAGCGATCGCAACAGGACTTACATTCCCTCTGATTTACTTTTTGGGGAATTTTTTCATCACTGGTCATTTGAATATACCATCTTCACAGGCATACGCCTCTTTCTTAGGAGGTGTTTCAGGTGCAGTCCATGGTTATTTCCTTTTTATAGATACAAGATTTATATTCCCTTTCAGTATATCAGAAAACTTCATAGATGGTTATCTTTGCAGAAAAAATGGAATAAGTATGGGCGTTTATCAGAATAAATTCAATCACAATATCTATGGTTATTATCATTATATTATCACAAAAACACTCTTCACTGATAAGTTTGATTTAACAAAAAAAGATTATTCAATTTCCTCAATACTTTCTTTAATAGAAGGTTATTTAAATTTGTTCCTTTTTAAAGATGAAAAGAACATTACACTTGGTGATGCATTATTTGAATTGAGGGCAACTGCTTTAGGTTCAGAATTTATCCCAGCACTACTCTGGACTTATGATAATTTTAATAATTATGATTTGAGTGCGAGATTATATGCAGGTAGTTCAATATTAGGTCATATTGCAGGTTATTATATAGGAAGAAGACTAACAATGAAGAACGATATCTCATTTGTTACTTCAGCATTAACCTATCTTATCCCAGCATTAGCACATCTTTTTACAGCAGGTGTAGGCCAATTGTTAGGTAAAGATTATTTCAGAGTTTATCCAACTATTTTTATTACCACTGATATAGGTCTAACATATTTAGTTTATCGTTCTTTTAAGGATTTTGGTGTTGAAACAAGCAGAAATGCATCAAAAAAACTTCGTTTAGGATTTAATTTAACCCCTGAGTTTAATAATAATAAAATTTATTTAAAACCTTCTTTAAATATATTATTTAATTTTTAAAAAATCTTCTCAAAATATAATTAGTAATAAGAGGAAGAATAAAGAGATTTGCGAATAGTTTATAATGTTTGTATATGTATCTCATCATATCCTTGTAGAAATATTCAAGTCTTTTCAAACCAATTTTATATGTTATACCACCCCTTAAATGTATCCCTGAAATATCAGGTATATAATATGTCTTTATCCCATTTTCCTTAAGATTTTTTGATAAATCAACATCTGAGAAATAAAGAAAGAATCTTTCATCAAAATAACCAACTCTTTCTATAACATCCCTTTTTAAAAATAATGCACAGGACATAGGTTGTTCTGCGAGACCTTTTTTTTCATAATCAAAATGAGGCTCTCTCCATCTGTTTAAAATTTTATTTCCTTTAAATACCTCTGAAATACCGGTAAGAAGAAAGAGAAAATCAAGAATTGAAGGTATCTTCCTGACGGAACGAACAATATTACCTTTCTCATCATAAAGTTTTATTCCGCACACATCGTATCTTTTCAGTTCCTCAATATTCCCAGAGATAATAAATGTTGTTGGTGTTAATAAAAATATAAATTCCCCTTTTGAATTTTTTATCCCATAATTTATCCCTTTTGGATAACCTTCATTTTTCTCCATCTTAAAAAGAGAAACAGGATATTTTTTTATCCTTTCACAGGAATCATCTTTTGAACCATTATCAACAACTATTATTTCTTTCTCCACTTTTAATCTTAATAAACTTTCAATACACCTTTCAATGTATTCACCGCCATTATAGTTTACAATTATGAAAGAGAACATTATTTAATGATAATATAATGAACGCAAAAATCAACATTTTTTGAGTAAATATTGGTTGAAATTTTTGAAATTTATTATATTATATAAAAAAATGGAGGATAATATGCTAACCATTGAAGATGTAAAAGAGGCATTAAAAGATGTTGTTGACCCTGAAATAGGGCTTTCAGTTGTAGACCTCGGGCTTATTTATAAGATAGATATTTTGAATGATGGAAAGAAGGTTGCAATAGATATGACATTAACTGTGAGAGGATGCCCTTTACAATTTGCCTTGCAGAATATGGCACAGAAAAGGCTTTTGCAGATACCAGGTGTTGAAGAAGCAGAGGTTCGTTTAGTTTGGGATCCACCATGGAATCCATCTATGATCTCACCTGAAGCAAAGAAGAGGTTTGGAATAGTATGATAGAAAGATATGTTTATCTTGACAATGGTGCTTCAACAAGAATAGATGAAGATGCTTTGAAAGAGATGATAAAATATTATACCGAGATTTATGGTGTTGCCACAAGCCAGTTTGGTCATACTATGGGAATAAAGGCAAAAGAGGGGCTTGATAATGCAAGGGATTATATCGCAAAGAGGATAAATGCAAAACCTGAAGAGATAATATTCACTTCTGGTGGGACAGAATCAAACAATATTGCGATAAAAGGGGTTGCGATTGCATCTAAAAAGAGGAAGAAAATCCTTGTATCTTCAATTGAACACTTCTCTGTCCTTTATTCAGCAAGGAGCCTTGAAGAGGATGGATACAAGATTATAAAAATACCCGTTGACAGGAATGGATTTGTTGACCTTGATTTTATTGAGGAAAATGTTGATGATGATACTTTGCTTTTGAGTGTCCAGCATTCAAATTATGAGGTAGGAACAATACAGCCAATTGAAGAGATTTCAAAGATAACGAGGAAAAAGGGTGTAATTTTCCATTCTGATTGTGCATACTCTTTCGGATGGTGCAAAATTGATGTTGAAAAGATGGGTGTTGACCTTCTCACATTCACAGGTCATAAGATACATGGTCCAAAAGGGATAGGTGGAATTTATATCAGGAAAGGGACGAAGATAAAAAAATGGATGGATGGTGGCTACAATGAGTTTGATATGAGGGCTGGAACGGAGAATATTCCAGGTGCAGTTGGTATGGCAAAGGCACTTGAAAAAATGACTGATGAAGAGATTGAGAAGGTAAAAAAGATAAGGGATTATTTAAAAGATAAAATCTTATCCATACAAAATTCACATCTTAATGGTGATGTTATAAAAAGACATCCAGCAAATTTGAATGTTACATTTGATTACATAGAAGGTGAAAGTGTTGTTCTACACCTTGATATGAGGAATATTGCGGTTATAACAGGTTCAGCATGTTTTTCAAGGGCACTTGAGCCAAGCCATGTATTGATGGCTATGGGATTCTCACATGAACATGCTCATGGTTCTGTTAGATACTCATTGGGGAGATTTAACACAATTGAAGAGATGGATTATGTTTTTGAGCAAACAAAAGAGGTTGTAGAAAAATTGAGGAGTTTTAGTCCATTGAAAGGAGAATAATGGGTTTACCATATTCAGAAAAAGTTATTGAGCATTTTTTAAATCCAAGAAATGTTGGGAAGATGGAAGATGCTGATGCAAAGGCAACAGAGGGTAGTCCAGCATGTGGTGATATGATAAGGATATATCTTAAAGTTGATAAAGAGACAAAGATTATAAAAGATATAAAGTTTGAATCCTATGGATGTGCTTCAAATATTGCAACTGCATCTGTTACAACTGAACTCGTAAAAGGGAAGACAATAGATGAGGCAAAAAAATTGACATGGAAGGATGCTGCTGACGCACTTGGAGGTCTTCCCCCTGTTAAGGTCCATTGTGCAGTCCTTGCTGTTGATGCATTAAAAACTGCTATTGAGAATTACGAGAATAAAGAAGGTCTTCTGAAAGAAAAAATTCCAACAGATATAAATAAGATAAGAGAAAGACTTCAGCATGTGATAGACCCCAGAAGCGGGGTTGATGTGATAAGGTCTAAACTTGTTAAAGATATAAATATTGATAATGGTGTTGTAAGTATATCAGTTGATATTGAAAGGACACATCAGTTTGCTAACAATATTGAGAATGAGATAAAAGAGATGATAGAACCTCTGTGGGATGTGAAGGAGGTGAAGGTTGAATTCAATAAAACCTGATATAATAGTTGATGTGACTGGTGAAATATGCCCTATACCACTCATTGAGTTCAGGAAGGCAATAGCATCCGCAAAAAAAGGTGAGGTGATACAGATCATAGGAACACATGAGGATTCAAAGAAAGAAATACCATTAGCAGCAGAGGGTATGGGACTTGAGATCATAAGTATTGAGGATGAGCAAGGTTTGTGGAAAATAACAGTGAGGAAGAATAAATAATGTTCCCACTAAAATTTATAAGGGAGAATAAAGAGAGGGTAAAAGAGGGGATAAGGAAAAAGAATATGGAAATTGATATTGAAGGTCTTTTATCCCTCGATGATAAAAGAAGGGAATTGATAAAAAAGACAGATGATATGAGGGCAAGACAGAATAAACTTACAAAAGAGGTTTCTGAGAAAAAAAGGAGGAATGAAGACCCAAAAGATATTATTGATGAACTGAAAGATTTAAAGTCAGAGATAGCAAGGAATGAGGAGGAATTGAAGAAGATAGAAGAAGAGATTGATAAAATACTGATATGGATTCCTAATATCCCCCATATTTCTGTTCCTGAAGAAAAAAAGATTATCTATCAGACTGATATAAAAAAATTTGATTTTGAGGTGAAAGACCATCTTATTCTTTGCAAGGCACATAATATAATTGATTTTGAGGCGGGTGCAAAGATCGCTGGTAGTAATTTCCCCCTATACAAAGGGAAAGGTGCAACACTTGAGAGGGCATTGATAAATTTTATGCTTGAACTTCACACAAAAGAACACAATTATACGGAGATATTCCCTCCTTTCCTTGCAAGGGAAGAATGTATGTTCGGAACAGGTCAATTGCCGAAATTAAAGGAAGATATGTATTTGATTGAACAGGATAATCTATATCTTAATCCCACTGCCGAAGTTCCACTAACGAATATTGTGAGGGACGAGATCCTTGATGGAGATATATTACCTTTAAAATTTACAGGATATACAGCCTGCTTCAGGAGAGAGGCTGGTTCTTATGGGAAAGAGACGAAAGGGCTTATGAGGTTACACCAGTTCAATAAAGTTGAACTTGTTAAGATTGTTAAGCCTGAAAATTCCTATGATGAACTTGAATCTTTA
>Ga0207433_10001039_pt1 | contig 61576 bp, 79 predicted proteins | sample YelNatPaOPGAMG01_FD_187559 | JGI IMG/M metagenome (GOLD analysis project Ga0207433, IMG submission 187559) | Hot spring thermophilic microbial communities from Obsidian Pool, Yellowstone National Park, USA - OP-RAMG-01 (SPAdes) (version 3) | ecosystem: Environmental > Aquatic > Thermal springs...
CCTCTGGTTTTGCCTAATATTTTGGCTATGGTCTGCTTTATAAAGCTGTTAGCGAGGATATGCATTGTTGTTTTGTCACAGGGTTGCTTATCTTATCGCATATTTTTATGTCCCCGCTCTCTATTGCCTGCATATACAAATCAGCATCTTTTCTCTGTTCTTCAGAAGGAGAAATAGGTGTTAACGAAGCGATACATTGGCTCTTTGTAATGCCGTCTGATATCTTCTCGCAAAGTGATATATCACCTGTATTAATTGCATTCTCATATGTTATAACATCTTCTGGTATTTTCTCTGTTGGGGTGGTCCCCTCCCTCAATGTTTGGAATTTAATTTTTTGAACAGGAACTGACAAAATTAACACAACAATTATCAATAAAAATAATATAAGAATATATACCGGGGTGTATTTTTTCCTTTGAGAAGGCATATTTAATTATTAAATATTCTGATTTATATATTTTGATCAAAAAATAAATTTATCTCTCTGTTTTTATCAAGTTTTCTGCAGTATATTGTTTTTAACCTTTTCAAAAATTTCAGGTAACTTCTCCGGCTCTATTTTTTTCTTTAAATATCCAGAGAATCTTTTTTTGTATTCCCCTGGACTTTCAGATTTAATTTTTTCAGCGAACTCAGCTATGTGAATTCCTTTAATCCTTTCATCCTCAGGTAGTATCTCCTCAGAATGTGGTATATCAAGCCCGCTGTCAACTGCTCCTTTGAGCGCAGCATAAAGCCTGCTTCCTTTTGTCGATGTGTAAAGGCCTATATCAAGTATGGCATTTTTTATATTTTTTTTCTTCGCCCTTAATCCACATAAAAATCCTGTGAGATAAGCAGCAGGTATGTTCCCACAATTAATATCCCATCCGAATTTTTTAAGCTCCTTTGAATCAGCTGTTGCAAGAACTTTATCACCTTTTGGATCAAAATCAATAATTTGGCAGGTAATATTATTGAGTGATTTCCTCACAACAAATCTTGGTTTTCTCGCTTTGAGTAGTTTGAGTCTCAAATGATAATCTGTTTTTTTCTCTCTCCTTCTTCTATGAGGTACTACGTGAATCTTTTGTCTCCTTTTTCTTATCATTTCATCCTCTTTCCTTTTAATATTCCCTGCTCTTTAAGGTAATAAAGCAGGTGACCTTTATTTCTGAAAAAACCGCCCTTGACCATGAGATAAAGTTTTCGATAATTTTTTTTGTCAATCTTATTTTCTTCCTTAAGCTCTTTTAGCATCCTTCTTAAAGGTCTAACCTTTTCAGTCCATTTTGAAGATATAGAACCTTTTTTGCTTCCAGCCCCTCTTCTCCTTCCTTTTTTCTTCTGCTTTCTTATTATATTTGCATGTATTCTTGTAGTACCCTTTTTCTGTACCACATATATATACCCTTTCTCTATCAATCTTTTTATGTCACTGCGTGTTATTGCCTCAGCAACTTCCTTTGTGTTTTTCACCCTCACGCGGGATATGCCCACTTTCAAAATTTTGGCTGCAAGTCTTTTTTGCGAAGATACATCCATCATTCACCACCAAAGTCCTTGAGTGTGTATTTAAAATCCTTGTCCAACTTTTTTCTGTTTTTGAGGATTTCCCTTGCAAGTATCCAAAAAACAAGAGCTATTGATTTTTTTCCATTGTTGTTAACAGGTATTACAAGATCTATGTCACTTGCTTCATTAAATGTATCACACAATGCAACAATCGGTATCTTTTTCTTTTTCGCCTCTATAACAGCCTGCTTATCTATGAGCGGGTCAACAACTATTATTATATCTGGTTCATAGAAGTCTTTAAAAGAAGGGTTGGTGAGCGTACCGGGCATGAATCTTCCAACAACCGCCTTTCCTCCAACAACCTCAGCAAATTTTTCAACAGCCTTTATGCCACTGCTTTTTCTGCATACAGCCATTATTGAATTGTATTTTGAAAGTAGGTTTGCTGCCAAAGCTATCCTCTCATCGACCTTCTGTAAATTAAAAACAGCCAGCCCATCATCTCTTATTTTATATACAAAGTTTTTCATATACTTCGTACAGGTCTTCATTCCAATATGCACTCCGGCTGTTAGATATTCATTTCTTTCCACGAGCATTTTATCACATTAATTCAACTTTAATACTAATATAATCTCCATATATTTATTTAAATATTTGTAGGCCATAAAATCAGGTTTCTAAATGTTTCACAATAATTGTTGACCCACTCAATTTTTATAAATCTTGCTACTAATTAATGAACATATGAATGCGGAACAATCAGAGTTTGGTGATGTCTACTCTGTATTTTCATCTGTTTTTGCAGAGCTGAAAGGTGGTGATATTTATAAAGTTTTAGAAAAAGATGACAAAAAATATGTTGCGATCGGCGATGAAGAGTATCCGCTGAACCTGAATGTATACAAGCCTAAAAGATTTCTTGACAAAATTTTTGATTATATAATTCCTACTCTTGAGTTTGATAACAACGGCTTAAATATCACCAAGAAAAAATTGAAAAAAATCGATCATCTTCTTAAGACCGGGAAAACCGAAGAAGCAAAGCATACAGCTAAAAAATATGTTATGGAAGCTATAAATAAAAATTATTTTTCACACATTGTGAAAAAGGTGAAAGAAAGTAGATCATTACCCGTGCATCCATTAGATTATAGAGATTTCATCTGAAAATTTTATATCCTGTTTTTGCATCTCACATAGCAAATCCAAAAATTTTGATAGAGAAACCTGCAATATTGGAGATGCTTCGAAATATTTTTTTAGCCGAACCTCAAATTGTAATTATCATATATTAAGCAAAGTTCGCGAAGAGATTTCCACCGAGCAAAGAATAAGTTTTATAAAATATTGCTAGGTGAAACGACAAAAATGAGCGGCTTAACGGTTTTCAATCGCCTTGAGTATGGTTCTCCGCCAGCATGATTATAAAAGAGAATTTCGTTCAATACTTCGATGTCTAATTGCTCGGCTGCGCCTTTGATTAATCAAGAACTAACGATCGTACTTTTTTATAAGATTTTCTAATTTTTCGTGTATATGGCAAGTTCCATATGGTCCTTTACATCCAGCTCCAGCAGGCCATATTAACTTTTCTCCCTCAAAACAACCATAGAGTGTTTCCTCCCCCCTCTCCCTTCTCCCAGTTTTAATCCCAAAATATTGACGACATATCTCTGATTTCATAATGTAGTTTATTCTTTCGTCACCGCATGGTTCGTAAAACCCGACGCCTTACTATAATCTTTCCATCTTTAATATCATTTTCTATTTTAGTGAGATCAATATCTGACATAAACATCTAAATTATTCTTAAATATTTAAATCTTACGCCGCCTTGCAACTCAAAAATTTTCCCTCGGCACGTTGCACTCTCGCTATCGCTCGGCTCACTTAACACGAGATAAAAGGTTCGGCACTCGGCTCGTGCCTCACCCAAATTTTGCTTACGCAAAACTGCGTATAAGCGCATATGTTATGTCTAATTCCACCGCCTTTAGCTAATTTTTTATACTAATCCTTCCAAGCATTATGATATGGTCATTATCAAACTCAATGAAATAAAAAATAATATTAAAAAATATATAAATCTAGCAAAAGCACTAAAAAACGATAAAAGAACTCCAAAAATTTCTAAGATTTTTTTGGCTTCTGCCATAGGGTATTTTTTTATTCCAATAGATATCATACCTGACTTTATTCCAGTTTTAGGACATTTGGATGATGTTATAATAATCCCCTTCTTTGGTCTATTTAGCGATAAGGTTTATGCCAAAAGAAATTTTTTCAGAACATTATAAAAGAATATTCAACAAATAACCATGTATCGACGGCGGGTTTTCGAACTTTTCGGACGAAACTTTTGAGAACTTCGTAGCTCAAAAGGCATTTAACAAGGGTTAAACGGAAAAATCGGTCGCTATGCTAATTTTCCAAGAAAATTCCCGATTTTTCCCAAATGCCAATCCATCTCTGAAAATTTTGTCAGGAGTGAAAAATGCGGGTTGCCTCATTTTTCCTCGCCAAAATTTTCGAGGGGCGCTATTAAAATGCTTGGGCATCGATTGAAACGAATAATTTAAAAATAATAGATATAGATATTGTAATTATGAACAAAAAATTACTTAAAATTTGTATTAAAAGGAGAATTCCTGTAGAAAATGTAGGGTGGGACGCTAAAATTCTTATCACAAGAAAATGTAATTTAAACTGCCCTTTTTGTAAAATTAAAAGAAGCAGAAAATTAAAAAATGAATTATCCTTTGAAGAATGGAAAAAGGGAATTAAAAATCTTAAGAAAATTGGAGTTAAAACAATACAGATTTTAGGTGGAGAACCAACAACTCAATCTTATCTTGAAGATTTAATAATGTTCCTTAACAAAGAAAATTTTTTCTATTCTATAGAATCTAATTCAACTTTTAGTGAAGAAAGATTTAATAGTTTAATAAAAGCAGGCATTAAATGCTATTGTGCGGATGTAAATACATTTAATTTTTCGATGAAGAAAGATTGGTATACAATAAAATCAAATATAGGGTTTAAGATGCTTTTAAAAATGAAGAAAGCAGGAGTTCCTTACCTTGAGGCAAGTGTCATAATAAATAAGAGAAACATAAAAGAAATACCATTTATTGTAAAAAAAAAATGTCCCAACTTGGCATATGGACTAATATAATACCTGTTCATTATGGCAAAGAATTTAAATGGGAATTAAGAGCTAAAGATATCCCTGATGAATTCAAAATAAAAGAATCTGATAGGCCCACTGTTGAAAAAACTATGAATGAATTGATAAAAATGAAAAGGCAAGGATATCTAATTTTAAATTCAGAGAATTATTTTAAAGATTTAGCCAAAATCAATTGCAGTCCAACCGGATGGCATTGCGAAGATTTTCCAAGATTAAGAATAGATTCGGATGGATCATTGTGGATATGTAATGATGTTAAAGGTGATGTTGCCTTAAAATATAATATACTAACACTCAATAAAAAAACATTTGAAAACTTTAAAAAAGATTGGCAGACAGATAGACAGAGGCTTAGATGTCCTGGATGTGCTTGGCCAATCTCAAAAAGAATATTTTAACATTTAAAAATATGGGAGATAAAATAGAAGAAGTTTATGAAATATTAACTGCTAGGAAAATTAGAAAGGCATGGCCAACGAATCCTGAAACTGTAAAAAATGCAATTAAATACTATCTCGAAACAAACCAGCCCATAGTCCTAGTAACAAATTGGCTTGGCGTAAAAACAACAGAAAGGGGTGTTGCTGATAAAGCCGATAAGGCTGCTCTTTTCTTCTTGAAAAAGAATATAATCGAAAAATGTGAGGAAAAAAATATCAAGATAATTATCAAGATATTATTTACAGATATTAATGCTTCTTACTTGGAAGGATATACAAAAGATAGGATAGAGCTATACTGGAAAACCTTGAAACCGATTGTTGATTCTTATGGAAAAAGTTTCAAAATTATCAAAGTTAATGAAGAGCTTTGGAATAATCTTTTTAAGTTAGATGGTAACGAAACCTTAGAATTAGATGAGATAGCTAAGGCAACCAATTGTCTTGATATTTTAGACGAAGTAAAAGAAAAGGCAGACAAGATTATAAATAGTTCACGTTTTGAGACTTACAAAAACTGGGCATCTAAACACTCTCTTCTTGTCAAAAAGGGTATGTTAACTTTAGATGAAGCAGCAAAAAGATATATTCGTTTTAGACTATTTGCTCGGAGAAGGTACAAAAAAATGTTTCCTTATGAGATATATTTCACTTCAAGTATACCTGAATTACAATTAACAGAATTTGTTTCTCAACCAACAATTTACATTTTCTTTATTTATAAAGGGTTTAGCGATTGTCCTTGGTTTATTGATGAGAATCATGAAGGTTTAGTAAGGCTTATAAAAATGGGGAGAGTAAATGTTTAAATATGCGCAGGTAGCCGAGTCTGTTTCAGGCGACAGCTTGCAAAGCTGTATACGGTGGTTCAAATCCACCCCTGCGCTCCATAATAAAAACGGGTGCCTCACATAAAAATTGAAATAAAATTTTGCGCCCCTCGAAAACTCTCCTCGCCTGCGGCTCGTCGCCACGCCCTGCGGGCTTTCACTTCGTTCAGGACGCCTAACAGCGATTAAGAGGAAAATCCTTGCAGGATTTTGCCTAAATTTTTGCTTCGCAAAAACTTCTCTTAATCGCATATATTACGTGAAGTTTTAATTTCACTTTGGTTTTTATTTGTTTTGTATGTGCTGATTGAGAATTGCGAATCAAGTAAGTAGCTTGAAAAGCAGCCTCAATTTTGGCAGGCAATCGATCCGCGCTAATTATTATGTTTTAATTAATCCTCGCTCCTATCAAAAAGGATTTGTACGCGAGGCGTTTGCAGCTTCATAAAAAGATTTCTATTTTATAAAAGCGCTGCCATTTTTGGATTAGGAAGATCGTTCCACAATTCTATCAATTTGTTGTGCTTGGGTACATCATAGCCAAGAACCCCGATTTTTATAAAAACAGCTTCCCAAACAATACTTAATTCAGAAAGCCATGTATCCTCTGTGTCTGTTGATCTATGGGACATAATAATTGAAATATTATTCTCTTTTGCAATGTTTACAAAATCGTTCGCAAGAACAAGCGAACCTATTTGATTAGGCTTAACTATCACAGCATTCACACTTCTCATTTCCACCGCAGTCTTCATCCTCTCAGGATTTGTGCACAATAAATCATCCCCAACTATCATTCTGCCCTTTAGCTCATGTGTAAGTGTTGCAAAGCCCTCAAAATCGTTTTGATGTAATGGATCCTCAATAAGATAAAGGTTGTACTTTTTTGCAGTATCAATTATATAATTTATTTGCTGTTCTGTTGTAAGTGATTTTCCAGATTTATAAACATATTTCTTACCATCCCAAAAAGAAGATGCTGCTAAATCAACGCCCAATTTGAGCTTCCAATCTTCAGCTATTTTAGCCATCAAATCTAATGTGTTTTCCTCATCAAGTGTTGTTATAAGGGCGTTCTCAATATTCCTGTCAACAAACTGATTCTTTTTCTTCAACTCATCTCTCAAATACTTCCAAACATCAACATTTGTTTTTGAAGCCTCAATAGGATCTTTTGCTTTATAAGGTATTACAAGAAATTCCTGCCATGTTGTGTTTCCTCCGTGAGCACCTCCGCCTATTATGTTTCCCATAGGGTAAGGGAATAAATTGATCGCTTTTTTGTTCATCCTCCAAAGCTCATTTTCATAACAAGCCCTTGCAGCCGCAAGTGAGATCGCAAGTATAACATTTCCTCCTATTTTTCTTAGATTTTCAGTTCCATCCATCTGCCTTAAAAAAGAATCTATGTCCTCCCAATTCCTTTCATCAAGCCCTATTAAAGCTTTTTTGATAGACGGCATCACATCATTAAGCTTCTCTATGGGCAAATTTGCAACTTCTTTTTCTCCTTTGGACGTTCCTGAGGGAACAGAGGCTGTATAGAATCCTGAATTTGTCCAAATTTTAGCCATCACAGTCAACAAGCCATTCGAATTGAACCATGGATAGACTTTTACATTTCTTATCATTTAACAATCCTTTTTTCCCTTTATATCAATCGGTATCACGCCTGCTTCCCATTCAAGCTCTGCTATCTTTACAGGATCGTCCACAGATTTCGGTACTTTTATCAAAATAGGCGCTCCTTGGGCTATTTGCAATGCCCTGGCAGATATTATTCTTGCCTTTTCGTATTTTGTGTACTTGCTCTTTTCAACCATAAAATCAGCCTATGTATCTCAATTCATCCTTTGCTGGTTTTTCTTGCGGAGGTTTTGAAATCTCGCTAATAGCTTTTTTCTGCAACATCTCTATTTTCTTTATAAAGTCCTCCATCTCTTTGACCTTTTTCTCAAGTTTTGACATGTCAATTTCTAAGTTTAAAATTTTTAAAAGGATATTTAAAACACTTTCAGCCGCTCTTGGATCAGTGACTATGGGAAAACCTGTTGTCTGTCCTAATATACAAAGGCCGCTCATACCTCTTTCTTTTCCAAGTCCGAGCAATAACCCAGCAGCACCTACTATGTAACCGACCTTATCGCTTGCATTAAAATCTATCCCATATTTTTTATATTTTTCCATTGTTTGTTTGTCAGTGGTCGCTCCTATTACAGATGCTTTTTCAAGTTCGCCTGTTGCAAGCCCTCCTACTGTTATGATCTCTTTCACACCCAAGCTCTCAACAAGATCAAGAACCTTTTCCATAACTTCGTAATGGCCTTGGGGGCTTAGTGACTGGCAATCTCCGACAAGAAATATAATATCCCTCTGATTCTGCGTTTTCGCTTTGTAATAATAAAAATCATTTTTGAGAAGATGGACCATGTATCTTTCTGAAAGCATAACAAAAGGGAAGAACCACTCAGAATATAATGTGGCAAATTTTTTTGCTTTTAGCTCGTCAACAAGATACCCTACTGCTATCCTTCCTATATTTCCAACACCTGGCAAACCTTCTATAAGTACAGGATCTTTCAATTTCGGTTTTTCAAAAACTTTTATAACAGTCATAGCACATCAATATAATATAACTATATTTGCCTTATAAAAGTATTTAAGCTTTTTGCAAAATAGATAAAAGTTGGCGAAAAATATTATCTAATAAGTTAATTAAAAAATATTGATCTGTTGAAATGCCCCAGTAGTCTAGACCGGTTAAGGATACGAGCCTCTCGAGAAAGCCTTTTAAAAAGGGTTCAAATCCAAAAAAGTGAAATGAATTGGAGAAAGCTCGTGACCCGGGTGAGCTTTTTCAGAAAAAAAGCTCCGGGAATTCAAATCCCGGCTGGGGCATTGTTTGCTTTCTTGAACAAATTATTAATTTAAATTCATGAAAGAATAAAATTTTATTATGTTTATGCATCTTTTACACTCTGCAGCAGCCGGTTTGATAACAGCATTCCTACTCTATATAGTATATAGAAAACATTCTGTTTTTATCTGGGGCTTTTTTTCAGGTTTTTTGCCTGATCTCCCTTTCATATTTCTGACGCCATTCGGTGTAACAAATCTCTCATTGCTTCTCTTTTTTTCTCATACCACTGGTGTATTTCTATTCCCGCTCATACTTGTTTTGATCGATATAATTCTCATAGAGTTTAAATTCATAAAATATTTGAGGCCTATCAAATTTATTCTGCCGAAAAGTTTGAAAACAGCAATAAAGATTGAAAAAATGATTGAAAAACTACAGCAATATGGGCTTGTACCAAAACCTATAAGGGTTAAGAGGGTTTATCTTGCAGGTGTTATAGCAGGTGTTATACATCTCACAATAAACATAATATTTGGTGTTGTTTTATAATGATAGCGATTATTTCTGATATCCATTCCAATCTTGAGGCTTTGGAAATTGTGCTAAAAATGATAGGAGGCTGTGATACGATTTTGAATGCTGGTGATATTGTGGGCTATAATCCTAACCCAAATGAAGCAATAGGTTTGCTTAAAAATTGCGGGGCAATCTCTGTCCTGGGAAATCATGATTATGCTGTCTCAACGGGTGATACTTCTGGGTTGAATTTTTATGCAGAGAGGGCAGTAGAATGGACTTTGAACGTTATTTCGAACAAAAACTTAGAATATTTGAAAAAATTGAAAACGAATTTTGAAAAAAACATTGATGGTAAGAAAATTTCTGTATTTCATGGCTCTCCAAAATCCCCACTAAAAGAATACGTATTTCCATGGCATCCTGATAATTTACTTAAGGATTTTTTGAAACAGACAAATGCTGATATTCTGATTTTAGGCCATACGCACATACCTTTCATAAAAAAATTGGGTAAAAAGTTGGTAATAAATCCTGGATCCGTAGGCCAGCCAAGGGATATGAATAACAAAGCAAGTTATGCTTTTTTGGATGTGAAAAAAATGAAGGCTGAAATAAAAAGGGTCAAGTATGATTTTCGCAGGACGCAAGGGAAAATGAAAAAAGCAGGTCTTCCTGAATTTCTAATAAAAAGATTGGAGCAAGGTATTTGATTTGATAAGAAACGGAATTTCAAAATGTGAATTGTTTTTATGTCCATCGATTCCTGATTATTCTGGAAATAGATAAGTCTATCTCATTTTCCAGCCTGGGATTATCCGCGACGTCCCGCACCTTTTTCTGTAAATTTTACATTGATTACTCAGCGATGTCCTAAAAATCGGCACCAAGACCTGAGAGATATCCTGTAAGTTTGACATTAGAGCCTGAGCCTTTTCCTGAAAATTCGACAAAATTGCCTGAGAAAGGTCCTAAAAATTCGACATCAGAGCCTGAATCATCTCCTGAAAATTTGGCATGAAAGCCTGAGTAAAATCCTGAAAATTTGGCACCACGGCCTGAGCCTTTTCCTGAAAATATGTCATAAGAGCCTGAGAAAGATCCTGAGAAAATATAACCACTTCCTTCACCTTCTTTATCAAAAACCAGAAAAGACCCTCCCCAAGGAAGATCAAAGTTTACTGACCCTTTGGGTAATTTTCCTTTTTCCTTTTCTCTAATATACAATACTGATTGTGCTAATCCTCCACTAATTGTTTTGTCACCTTTTCTTTGTTCTTCTATATAATTTTCTAACTCTTCATCGGTTATTTTGGAAATATAGGTAAAATATTTTAGACCTTTTCTCAATATTTCAGGTTTCTTCTTATATTTTCGTATCAATTCTCTTAATCTTTCATCCAAAGGTGGTTTTGTAGTCGTAGTTGTAGTCATAGTTATATGTTGTGAGGATAGATTTATAAATCTTTGATATTTGACGCTTTATGGTAGTAATTATACTCGATCTATATACTCTGTTTTTTAAACATTTTTATGACGTCTTTTGGTTTCATGCCGAGCAGTGCTGCAATGAGGAAGATCAAGACGATTATGAAAAAGATCACAAAAATGAACAGGGAAATAAATGCAAAAAATTCTGAGGTAGTTCCTGCAGTAGAAAAAATCAAGAACGCGGCGGCGATCGAAATGGAAATTATGAAAAATAATATTTTTGCCCACAATTTTAACTCATTTTTCTTTCTTTTCCAATAGATCGTAAGTGTGAGGTAGATAACTATGAAAATAAAAAATGCAGCAAGGAAATGGAAAAACCCCAAAGACTGCATACCTTGGACAGACCACTCAAAAAAGCCCATATTAAGAAATATTTAATAAATTTAATAAATTATGCTATTTTTTTTAGTTTGTATTCAGTAGCGATCTTATCTAGTAAATCCCTTAGTTTTTCCGTGTCTCTATCATAGAAAGGTAACCCTAATTCTTCTGCTTCATCTTTTACTTTCCTATCCCCCAAAACAATTATATCAGCTTGCGGATTTCTTTGCTTGATATTATTATAGTATTCTTTTTCAAAATTACCCAAAATTATAAGATCGTATTTTTCATTTTTTTCCGATACAGATTTACCATCAGATAGCTCTATATGAAGTTTTAGATTGTCCGTAAAATACAATTCTATAATTTTTCTATATACAGGATTATTATCTACATATAACACATTTTTGACCTTTTTATCTTCATTTCCTTTCATATTTTACTATTAGGTAATAACAATTTATAAACTTTATCCGATCTTTCTTAAAAATTAAAAAATTGAATCAGCGAAATATTTAAATATATAATAACAATATTTTAATACTGATTCTATATGAGCGAGGAAAAGATTGAAAGGCTGAAGACAGGAACAACAACCGTTGGCATTGTTTACAAAGACGGTGTTGTTTTAGCCGCGGAAAGAAAAGCTACTATGGGCTATCTTGTTGCAAGCAAATATACAAAAAAGATTTTACCCCTTGCTGATTATGTTGCAATGACAACTGCCGGAGCAGTTGGAGATGCACAGGCTTTGGAAAGGTATATGAAGGCTGAGATAAGGCTTTATGAGCTTGAAGAGGAGAGGAAAATGTCTGTTTTAGCAATTTCCACATTGCTTGCAAACATCCTTCACTCAAAAAGGTTCTTCCCATACTTTGTACAACTTCTTGTTGGTGGTTTTGATGAAGCTCCAAGACTTTTCAGTTTTGATCCCACAGGCTCTGTAATAGAAGAGAATGAGTATTTTTCAACAGGTTCTGGCTCTGTGATAGCTTTGGGTGTTCTTGAGGATAAATACAAACCAAATATGTCAGAGGAGGAGGCTGTAAAACTTGCAATAAAATCCATAAAAGCAGCAATCGAGAGGGATATAGGTTCAGGTGGTAGTGGAATTGATGTTGCTGTCATAAACAAAAACGGTTTTAGAATGCTTTCGGATGCTGAAATAAAAAATCTAATGAAGTAATGCTGTTTAATTAGAAAAGGTAGATATTGTGAGTATTTTAAAAGATTTAGAAAAAAATTTACCTAGAGATGCGCAAATCACTGAAATAAATTTTGAGGGTCCTGAAATAGTTATTTATACAAAGAACAAGGACTTTTTTAGGGAAAATGAGGAATTTGTAAAAAAATTAGTAAGCGGCCTAAAAAAAAGGATAGAGATAAGGCCTGATCAATCAATAACAATGGATCAAGAGAATGCTAAAAAAATAATAGAAAGTATTGTTCCGGAGGAAGCTGGAATAAAAGCCATATATTTTGAACCAGAGCTTGGAAAGGTTGTCATAGAGTCACAAAAGCCAGGGCTTGTCATAGGAAAAAATGGCGAAACATACAAAAAGATAAAGAATGAAATACTTTGGTCACCAAGAATAGAAAGGGCTCCTGCCATAGATTCTACTATTGTAAGGGCTGTGAGAAATCTTCTTCATACAGAGATAGAGTACAGAAAAAAATTCTTAAACAGCGTCGGCCAGAAAATAAATTCTAAAACAGAGAAAAATATAAAAGAGAGATGGATCAGGCTTTCCGCACTTGGTGGGTTTCGTGAAGTAGGAAGAAGCTCAATAATGGTTGAAACTCCGGAATCAAATGTCCTTCTTGATTTTGGTGTATCAGTTGGCTCAAACGCATTTCCTTACATAGATATACCTGAATTTGATATTAAAAAAATAGATGCTGTTATTGTGAGTCATAGCCATCTTGACCATTGCGGTTTTGTTCCATACCTTTATGAAAACGGTTATACAGGACCATTATATTGTACGCCGCCAACAAGGGATCTCATGGTCCTGCTTTGTCTTGATTACATAGACATATGTCATAAAGAAGGAAAAGAACCGCCTTATACAAAAAGGGCTGTTGAGCAAGCAGTAAAACATACAATAACAGTAGAATATGGAGAGGTTTTTGACATCACACCGGATATAAGATTGACATTTCAACCAGCAGGGCATTTACTTGGATCCGCAGTCACACATCTACATATAGGAGAGGGCTTGCATAACATAGTTTATACAGGAGATCTAAAATTCGCGCCTTCAAGACTTTTCGAGCCTGCATATACAAACTTTTCAAGAGTTGAGACCCTCATCACAGAATCAACATATGGAGGTCCTGAAGACATAATGCCTTCAAGAAAGGAATCAGAACAGAAACTTCTTGATATCATAAACAAAACCATGGCTGAGGGTGGAAAGGTACTTATACCTTCTTTTGCTGTAGGAAGGGCCCAGGATGTTATGGTAATACTTGCACAGAATGGATTCCAATATCCTGTTTATATGGAAGGTATGCTTTGGGACGCAACTGCAATTCATACAGCTTATCCTGAATATCTTTCTAAGTACATGCAAAAACAGATACTTTACTATGGCAAAAATCCATTTATTTCAGAAATATTTCACAGAGTTGTTCCTAAGGAAAGGGATAAAATATTGGATTCCTCAGAGCCTTGTGTTGTGATAGCCACATCAGGCATGCTCATAGGAGGTCCTGCGATGGAATATTTAAAAGCATTTGCTTCTGATAAGAGGAATACTTTGATATTTGTTGGTTATCAGGCAGAAGGCACATTAGGAAGAAGGATACAAAAAGGTTGGAGGGAAATACCTGTGACCGGAGAGGATGGCAAAATAAAAAGCCTTGAACTAAAACTGAATGTGGAAACTATTGAAGGTCTTTCAGGTCATTCAGACAGAAATCAACTCATAAGCTATATATACAAACTTGGTAGTAGGCCTGAAAGGATCATAGTTAATCATGGTGATGGCCATATACCAGTGGAATTGGCAAGAGATATTCATAAAATGTTTAAGATCGAAGCCATAGCGCCTAAAAATCTTGAAGTAATAAGGTTGAAATAAAAATATGATGATTTAAGATCCAGCTCTTATCTCCTTTATCTTTTCCTCAAGATCTTTTTTGAGCTCTTGGCTGTGATCTTCTTTTGAGAAATAGTCCATTTTCGCTGCTATGCTCAATTTTGAAGCGAGAAGCCTTGCAATTTTACCGCGCTGATTTTTTGGTGAGTTCTGTATGTATGGATGTGTAAACAAAACACCATATTTAGGCGGCTTTCCCTTTCCTTTCAAATGCCTGAACAAAGCTTTCTCAGCACCGAGCAACTGGATTGTTGATGATGTCATCTTTGCCATTTTTTCCAAGCCACCTGCAAGTGCTAATAATCTAGCTGAAAGAAGAGGGCCAGCAATGGCTGAAAGATTTGGTATATTCTCTCTTGTGAGCTCAGAAAGGTAATTGGAAAGCTTTTCTCTAGTTTCATAAAGTTCGAGGATGGCTGAGGAATATTTCTTTATACTTTCTATGTCCTTTTGCGAGAAATGCATACCTGCTGATTTTTCTGCAATTTTTGAGAGATTTTTATCTTCTATGTCTTTCCTATGCCCATATTTGCTTATAATTTCTGCGAATTTTTGGTGTGATTTTACAGCTTTTACTAATTCTGGAAAATGAAGACCGTACCACTCCCTCATTCTCTCAGAAAGTGTATTAATAGTATCATCAAGCTCATTAATCACCCCTATGACCTGAATTATAATTTTATCCCTACCTATTTCAGATATTTTTCCCTTTGTGATCAGAACATTGATTTTTGTAATAAGATTGTTAAGCTCTGTGTTAGATTCAGCCCAACCAAAATCAATGGCAAATTTTCTAAAATCCTGCTTGAGTTTTTTAACACCAATATGCTCTGGCTCATATGCACATTTTATACCTTCAAGTTTAACATCCTTTTCAAAAACAACCTCTGAAACACCTGAATTCTTTAACTCATATGCCAAAATCTTTTCCTCATCTATCAACCCCTTTTTTGCTTTTATCAGTTTGCTTGCAATGATCTCTGGGTTTTTTTCGAAAAATTTATAGTGTAAAAGCTTGCCATTCTGATCAAATGCGAAACATCCGATGAAATTTGTTGCAATATATGCTTTTTTCATAAAACCACTCTAAATACTTTTATCAAAAGATGGATATTTATATGTATTGTAGCAGGTGGTTTATCTGTTATTTCATAGCAAACCTTAACAACAGATGGTATCTTTTATTATTCTGTCTCTGATTTATACAAAATATCAAAGGGGTATTTTTTGCTTTTGCTGTAATAGCGTCTTTGCTATCCGCAATTCCTAATGATCATTATACCACCAAAAACCCTTTTGTTATTTTTAATCCCTGTTGTTTTCTCATTCAGCAGAACGGCGAATGCCTCGAATGATTCCATATTTTTTTGTCTCTTCCTCAACTATCTCTGTAGCCTTTCTTCTTTATCAACCGTTTCTAGTATAACCTCGCCTATTTTAGGCTAAATCAGGGCCAGTAAATGGCATTCTTCCAAGAACACGGTAAATGTTTCTCTGAAAAAATTCATCTTTAGCATCCATTATTCTTTGTGTATTAATACAGCGCATGTTACGCTATCAACCCGTCAGAACATGCAATACTTGGCTTGATTAATCATTTGTTTTAAATCTTTTCGGAGACAAAAAATCAGCAAAATCTCTCTGTATTTCATCCATATTTTCTCTTGTAATCATATATGGTATCAATGAAGCTCCATAGACCAATGGATTTACCATTCCATTACAGCCAACAGCATAGATAATTCTACTTCTACTATCTTCTGAAAATTTTCCTACAATAGGTATTTGATCTTTTGTTCTCGCCCATATCCCGAAATGAACACATGCTGGGTTCCTTTTCTCCAATCTTGAAAACTTCTTTCGAGCCCATTCTGTTAACTTGTCTATAGCTATTTTCTCATCCTCGGAATATCTTATGTTTTTTACTTCTCTGTCCTCGCCGCCAATCATAAGAATGTTATTTTGCCTCGTGAAATAGTAATAAGGATAAACACCAATAAAAGTATTCGGTGTATCTGGGCCTTCGTCTTCAAAAAAAATCTCGAACGACCATTTCATTTTTACCAAACCCGCCAAATTTCTGTCTTTGTAAAATCCATTTGTTGCAAATATTACATAATCCGCAGTTAAGTTTTCCTTTTTACCATCTTTGTACTTTATTTCAATTTTAACACCATCCTCAATTTCCTCCACACTTGTTAATTCCGCATCTTCGACAACATTGATCCTTTCTTTATATTTAGAAAGCATACCTATCAAATATCTTCTTCCATCCATTATAGCATCCCTAGGAAAAAATAGACCTCCATAGAATTTGTCAGTTCCATAAAGTTCAGAAATTTTTTCTTTTGACCAGAACCGAACAAAATCTTCACCATATCCCATCTCTCTGTAACCCTTTAGCTCCTCTTCTAAATTTTTCTTTCTTCTCTTACTGCCGACATATAAGCTTCCTAATTCTTTAACAATATTTCCATCAATTTCCTTTGCAATTGATTTCATTAAATAGCATCCTGCATTACTAAGCTCAAAATATTTTTCCGCCTTTCCATTCCCGTTTTCTTTCAAAAATAACTTTAATGAAGAATCATATGGCGTTGTTATCATCAAATAATGCTTTGGTTCAGGAGGCGGATAAGAACCGCTTATTTTATCATCATCTCCTTTCCCCAATTTTCCGGCCTCAATAATGTATGGGTTAAAACCTTTTTCTGCTAAGAAATATGCTGTGCTAACTCCTGTGATGCCTCCTCCAACAATTCCTATATGAATATCATTTGTCATTTTATCGTAGAATTCTATATGAATTAAAATTTATAAAATTAATCGATATTAGCCAGATCATGTCCCTGATGATGAAGATCTAATATTTTATCCCCAATTTTTTTCTAACATCTTTACTTATCCTATCCGGAGTCCATGGAGGATCAAAAACAAGTTCAACATTCACATTTGTCTTAAATTTATTTTTTAAAACATCTTCCACTTCCTTTATGAACATTTGGTGAATTGGGCAGCCTGGGCTTGTAAGCGTCATCTTGACATCTATGCTTTTTTTACTCGTTTTCACATCATAAATAAAGCCGAGATCAACGATATTTATGCCTATCTCTGGATCAACAATTTTTTTGAGTACTTTAAGAACATCATTTTTTGTTACCATACTATTTAATTCAGGAGCAAACATAATAAAGCTATGGCTCAGATTTGGTTAAAACTTCTTAGACTTCCTCACGCGCCAAGAAAATTACTTCATAATTTCGCCACATCTTGCGGGCTCTCGCCTTCGGCTTAGGTCTGATAACAGCGATTATGTGGCTCTGCCTTCGCTCTACCGCTTGGCTCCACCCAAATCCTGCTTGGCAGGACTTCGTTAAATCGCATATGTTCTATTCAATTTTTATTGGCTCGCAATACTCCAAATCTTCGATTTAGAAAATTAATAGAAATAACTGGCGGGCGTCTTTTTATCAACAACAACAAATAACTGCTTCTTCTTTTTCAAAGCCTTTTTAATAATGGCTTTTTCTCTCTTAGTTACTATTGTTTCATCGAAGATTGCATCCTCAATGTGTAGAGCGGCTTCAAGATTTTTTGCTCCCACAAGGTTTGCTTCCACAAGCTTTGCTCCATAAAGGTTTGCTCCAGTAAGGTTTGCTCCCAAAAGGAACGTTTTCTTAAGGTTTGCTTCCCAAAGGACCGCTTCTCTTCCCCTAACACGAGGTAAATATAATCCATTTGCCTTAATACCCTTCAATTCAGAATAATCTAAAATAATAGGGGATTTTTTAAGATTCGTATTCATAAGATATTTCTGCATCTCACTGAAACCTTCATAACCAGCTAAATCAAAACCCTCTTCTAATCCTCATTCTAGAAAAATCTCTTTCTCCCATCAAAATCATATCCACAAAGTCTTCTCCAGGCATATATACTAGTTTAGTTGCCATGTTGTAGTTGCCATGTTGTATAGTATATAGTAGTAGGTTAAGTTTTATGAAGCTTTCCGTTGGTAACTACTCTCAAGAAATGACGATCACTTATTCTTTTAACAGAAACTAAAGGCCCGTACAATGAATTAATTTTGAAAGGTGATAAAAATACTGATATTACGGGTGTTTTCTTTAGACCACAACATTCAGAGATAGAATATAAAACTAAACAATCAGGAAAAAATGTTAGTGATGTTATGCAAACAAACGCGAACTCTCATCATAATCCTTCTCGGTATGGGGGGTTCTCTAAAAGGAACTTCAAAGAGAACGGGCTGAAATCCTGCAATGTCAGTTAGAATTTTACCTCATGATCACCTCTTTTATGATCATTTCCTAGAACTCTTAGATGATGATTAACAGAAGCTCGGTTGTTAGTTAAGGAATTCATGAATACTATCAACGATCTTTTAACCTCTCTATAAACACTTCTAAAAATTATCAAAAACAAATAAATAAAAGAGAAATTTGATCTACCTCTCTATCTTTGCGTACTCAGGTGTGAGGATCAGCCAATCGTCTTCAACTCCTACTATGTCTCCGTTCTGTGCCAAGATTGTCTTTTTCAGTCTCTCCACAGATCTCTTGAGCTCACCGAGATCCTTGTCCTTCAAAGATTTTATTTTAAGAAAAACAAGCGAACCCTCTCTTATGTATCTCAGTATTTTCTCTGTATCTGAAAAGTCACTAAGCTTCTCTATCCTTATTGATATCTTTCCTGTTTTTCCGCCAGCTTCGCTCACATCAACCTCTACATAATCTTCTTCAGGTATCACTTCTGTCTTCCCCTTTGATGCCAGATCCTTTAATCTTTTTAACATATTTACCTCCCTATAATTTTTATATAACACAAAAATTATATATTTATTTCTTCAAGTTTTGACACCAGATTCCATATCTTTGTTCTTCCATAAAGCGGTATATTCGGATCTCCAGAAATTTCATCAAGTATTGATATAATAGTTGAAAGCTTCACCTTCTCTGACTCTTTACTTTCATGTAAAATCTTTATACATTCCTCTATGGAATTTTTCACATTCCTTGGTATGCCCTTGTCCTTTGAAGCTTCTAGGAGAAGCTCTTCAGCTTTCTTGAGTTTGATATTAACCACCCTCTGCGCTTAGTTCTGAAAGTTTTTTTCTCAATTCCTCCATTTTTGCCCTTATTTCTTTTTCTTGCTTCTCAATAGATTTTATCCTAACAGTTAATATTTCATCCCTTTCCTTAAGTTCCTTTTTCACATCCTCTGTACTATTTTTTATCAAAATTGGACCTGAAATTTTATAAACACTTTCCTCCTTTGTTTTCTCTATTTCCTCAAGAGCTTTTTTTATTTCATGAAGCTCGAGGCTTGAGGCAGTTTTTTGAGCAACTATGTTCTGCATCTGTTGTTGATAAAGCTGGAATTTGTTCAAAATTTGTTGAACATCTTCTGTATTAGTCATATTCCTCACCTTGCTAAAACCTTTTTTATCACAACACTTCTTTTCTTTTCTATTATTCTATAACCGCAGAAAGGACATTGTATCTTTTTTTCCTTTTCTAAATCCTTTTCTAATTCTTTACCACAATTAATGCATTTATAAACAACCGTAACCATATCCTCACCTAAGGTTTATATGCACCTCCAGAAAATTTATGCCCACATTTTTTGCATTCCCATACACCAGCTGCCACCCTTTTTAGGCCAAGTTTTGAGCAGTTTGGACATGCTTTCTTTTTTCTGAGTTCTTTTTCTAATTCAAGATACCTTTTTTTGATACCAACTCCATATCTTACACCATATCTGCCAAGTGGGCCTACTTTTTTCGTCCTTCCCATATGAATCCCAGTATAAATTTAATTGCTTTTGATTTTTAAATACATATAAATAAATCACTGAGTTTTTATCAATTTCCTTATCTCCCTTCCTTTTTCAATGGAAATTCTCATCGCCTCTTCTATCATTTCCATTGTGAGCTCTCCGACCCCGCCTTTTTGCAATGCACATATGTTTCCATTATCTTTTGTTGTCACTGTTATCCTGCTACTAATAGCATTCTCTTCTATGATATTTGGATCAAGTATAAGTTTACCGTTTAAGCAACCGAATGTCATCGGTATTGGTTTTTCTCTCATAGGTAAGTTTCCAACCTTCTGCTCATAAATGACTTTTTCATTATCATATCCAGGCATTTTAGTTGTCCATAATGCTGCTATAGCAGATATACCTGATGCATCTATAAGATTACCATCATGATTTAAAGGCTGGATGTCAACATAGATTATCCAAACCTTTTTGCCTTCCTCTATGCATAATTTCTCAGTATCTATTGCCTTGCTTTCCCTGATGCCTCTATCAACAATCCTTGCAAGCTCTATGGCTTCTTCATCAGGAGGCCCAAGCTCAAATGTTGGTGCTGCTATTGGTGAAAGCTCCGCATTTACTATGAGAACCCCCTCATTCGGTTTGTCTGGGAAAGGTTCTCCTACCTCCATTTTCACACCGGTCAAAACTTTTGTACCTCCTAAGGTTACCAATGCGGAGCCCTCTGCTTGCGATATAACATTCGTCTCTATGGTTATTGGTCTAAATTCGTCTACTGCTCTTCCATCTATTCTAAGGTTTTTTGCTATCAAATCAAACATATATTGTTTTTGTATATTCATCTAAATCTCCTCTTTTATCCATTTTTCTCTCAAAGCAGCCCTCTGCTTTTCATAAAGTATTTCACAACCTTTAACCGCAAGTTTTATAACCTTTTCAACATCCTCTTTTGGTAAATCTCCATCCATTTGTAAAAGCGTGAATTTTTTTTCATTAGGCATATAAGCTATTGGAAGATCACAAGAGGATTGCTCTTCTTCCTCACCTTCAAGATCAAGCACAAACTCATCTCCGATTTTTCCTGCTGCAACAGCTGTTACAAGGCCTCTCATCGAAACACCCGCGTCTGCTAAAGCCAAACTTGCAGCATTTATACCAGCTGTTCTTGTTCCTGCATTCGCCTGTGTTACTATTATATAAACATCTATGACAGCGCGTGGAAACTCTTCGAGAAATAAAGCTGGTTCCAAAGCTTCTCTAGTAACTTTTGATATTTCTATGCTCCTCCTTGAAGGACCTGGTCTAGCCCTTTCGATCGTAGAGAAAGGTGCCATTGCATAATTGCATTGTAATATTGCTTTTGTGTTGTCTTGTAAATGCTTAGGATGAAGTTCTCTTGGACCATAAACAGCAGCTATTGCGACTGTATTGCCTAATCTTACCATTGCAGAACCATCAGCCCTGCCTAGGATCCCAACTTTCATTGTAACTGGTCTTAATTCATCAGGTTTTCTATTGTTCATTCTTTCCATTTTCATCACCTACTTCTATATAATTATCCTCTTCATCCTCTTCTAAATCTTCTTGTTCGTATGCCTTTTCTATTTTTTTATTCGTGCCGCCTAACATCCTTTCTATGTGATTTGTTAGACCATCTGTGTGTGATTTCTCCTCGACCTCTTTTATGGCACTGACAGCAAGATCTATGTTTCCTCCGTCAATCCATATAAGACCATTCTGACCTACTATTATTTTACAGCCTGTTTTCTCTTTTATAAGATTTATCATCGAACCCTGTTTTCCTATAAGTCTTGGAACCTTAACAGATGTTATTTTTACTATTCTTCCTCCTCTAAGTTTTCTTGCTCTTGGATCCTGCATTGATATTTGCACTGTCTTTAGTGCAGAAACTATTGAAACCTTTCCATATATCATATCTCCTGGAGAATATATTCTAGACAAATCTGTTTTCGCAGGATCGATATACTCTCTTATCCCTGAGAGTGGAAGGAAAGCTGAGTATGGCGAATTTATATCAATGACCCATCCAGAATATTGGACTTCTTTTACCTCGCCTATTATCATATCACCTACCTCAGGGGTATAAACACCTGAAAGTGGGACAACTTCAACAACCCTGCCTTTTGTGTATACAAGACCGATTCTTTTTGAATATATTCCATTACCCATTCTATAGCAATTTTTTCCGGGAAGAAAGTCTATAGAGTCAACTATCAATTCCCCCGGCAATACAAATTTTTTATTTTCTTTCATATAATCACCTCAAAATGGAAACCTTCGACGGGTTCCCATCCCTCCAGCGACCATAATGGAAACCACTAGCGGGTTTCCATGCATCCAGCAGCATTGAGCATAAATGTTTTATACGTTTTTTTCTCAATTTCAAATTTTGTATTCTTTTAATATTTTTACTTGAACATTTCCTGCAGTTAGTTTATTAAGCTTGCTGTATATATCTCCTTGGATTCCTGCAGGAATTTCTATAACACCTATCCATGAATCTGATGTCCATTCTTCTTTTTTAACCTCTGATATCTCCCTTATCATCGCATTTGCTTTGCCAGCGTATTCTATGGGTATTTTAACTGCAATTTCCACTCTCTCCATTGCTATTGGCAAAATTCCCTGTATCTTTTCAACAACACTTTTTATCTGCTCTTTTGCTGGTTTGAAGGGGTCTATATTAACCTTTGCCTCTTTCATAGCATTTATTATTCTTGTAACAGGATGTGGGAGCTTTGTTTTTGGGTCAATCCCGTTCCGTGAAATTATGGTTGCTATCTCATTTGTTTTCTCTTCTATAAGCTTTCTTCTCTGTTCTGTTGTCATCTGAACTTCTCCTTCTTTTATTATCTTCTCTGCAACCTTGAAAACATCAGATGTGCCGAATGCCTTTTCAAGATCCTTACTTGAAACCCTCTCGCCCTTTCTTGAGTCCCTAAAAATCTCGTTAACAGCAAGTATATTTTCAATGCTCATTGGTTTTCCTTTTTTGAAATCTAGTGCTAAATCTGGATCAACAAGAATCTCAAATTCCATTCCTTCTTTTGAAATCTTGGCTATCACAGCCTTTTCTACAGAAACCATTGTTATCACTTACTCGTGTTTTGCTATTTCTTTTCCAGAGAGCCTCTCAAATTTGTTCTTTGTTATAACTGCTATCTCTATGTTTTCTATCTTTGTTTCCTTATCACCTGATCTTAAAGCCTTTAAAACAAGTCCTATACCATCTTTAACTGACATTGCCTCCTTGTAGCTTGCCTTAAGAACCTTTCTTACCTTTTCTGAATCCTTTCCAAGTGACTGCGCTTTCCACTCTATTAATGTGCCTGATGGGTCAGTTTCGTATAATCTTGCACCGCTGCTATCAACACCTCCTATAAGCAAACCAACGCCATATGGTCTAACACCTGCATATTGTGTAACCATGTGTTTGTGATCTGCTATATATGTTGCTACGGATTTCACTGAGATTGGTTCATTAAATGTTATCCTTGATATCTGTGCCTTGATTCTTGCCATTTCTATGAGATCTCTGGCATCTGCCAACAAACCAGAACAGACAGCACCAACATGCTTGTCTATCTCATATATCTTTTTGAAACTTTCATTAACAGCCAGGGGTGTTGATGTCTTTATAGCCCCCAATATAACAGCTTCATTTGTTTTTAAACCAATGCATGTTGAGCCTCTTATCACAGCCTGTCTTGCATATTCTACTTGTAATAGTCTTCCATCTGGAGAAAATACTGTGATTGTCCTATCATATGCCATGTAATTTTGTGATATCGGCTCCATATCTCACCTTTTTTAAATTCCGCAATTTTTTTCTATAGATTAATAATATAGTAATTATGATATATAAGTTTTTGAATTTTTATCCTTTAATACAAATAATCGAAATATCTAATTATGGGTATCACAAAATTAATGATAATTATTAATGTTCTGATCTTTATTTTAGTTTTTTCAATGCCTGAAAGTGTTTTACTTTGGATATTTAGTGCCTTTGCATTCACCCTAAATTTTGAAATCTGGCGGATTTTCACAAGCCTTTTCCTGCATGCGAACGCATCACACCTTTTCTTCAACATGCTCGGTCTGTATTTTTTCGGCAAAATTTTGGAGGAGGAGATTAATAATAAAAAATGGCTTATGATATACTTTCTTTCAGGTATAATTGGAAATCTTTTATATGGTCTCACATCCTCAAATTTGGCTGTTGGGGCCTCAGCATGTGTTTTCGGTTTGATGGGAGCAGTCATGCTTCTAAAACCTGAGAAAATAATAAATTTTTATATATTTCCTTTACCCCTTGGTTTGATCGCTCTGTTGTTCTCAATCTTCACAACCATGTTGGCAGTTTCTAACCCTGTATATGCTGGTATTGCGCATGTTGCACATGTTGGTGGACTTGCAACAGGTGGTCTGATCACAATCTACCTAAATCCGAAAAGGTCGATAGAAAGTATTTTAATACTCATATTTTTCATAGTTTTGCTCGCTTTTTTAGGACCGATAATTTCATTGATCACAGGAGTAGGAAGTTTGATTCTGGGGGTGATCGAAAAAATAGTAGGCTTTATCCTTTACGGAATATCGCATTTATTAAGATTGATGTGGATTGTTATTTTTTAAATACATGTATTTGAAAGATAATTAGTCAATTTTACCAAAATATTTCTTGCTATCCCGGGCTTGTATTTTGCATGAATAACATGAGAACTTGTTTCATAAATACTATCGGGTCTGTACAAAGTTTCATGACCAAAAAGACCGATATCAAATGGCTTATTATGATTAAGTAAATTGTTTTCTATTATATTTTCTATTAATCTTTTTCTGAAATTTTCAATATCCTTATTATCGCTAATTATTCCTATACCATATTCCTTTTTAGCTTCTTTTTTAACATATTCTTTTACAAGGCTCATAAAAATATTGAATGTTTCAGCATATGCTTTTGTAGTTTCATGTGATGGTATTGGATACCAACTTCCTGCACCAAAAAATGGTACATATTTTTTTAATTGTTCGCTTGTTTTTGTATCCATACTTAAACACATCAGGTCGGGGTATACAATAGATATAACGCCTTCTAATGTAGCACCTTTATCTTCTGAAAGTATCACAGGTATTTGGTAAAAACTTGCCAAACCAAGTGTCTCTTTTAATGAGAGGTATTGTGAATAAGGATGCTTAAGTCTTTTCCCACAGCTATCAAGTATAAGAAATGTGTGCGATGGTATTTCACAATTATTCTTTTTCGATATCTCGTCAAACTCCTTTAATATAGTAGAACTTGCTCTACCAGATATAACAGTATCTATCATCGCAATTCTTTTTGCTTTCGGAAAATTTTCATATTCCTCAGCTAATTTTTCCCTCTTTTCTATTTGCTTTAATAAAAACATATATGTTTGAAAATAAGGGTCTCTTTCCCTCTCTTCCTTTTCTTTTAAAAAACTATAAGCAACATTTGACCAAAATTTCCTTGTATTATCAACAACATCCTCCTGTTTTATGCACTTCTCTTTATAATCATCCCTTATATTTATGTCCCCTGTGAATGGAATAACCAGAACATTTACATCATTGCCAACACAATTTTCATTTTGAGGCTTGTATGTTGGATAACATTCTTTTACAAAAGCTGGTATTCTTATCCCCTCAAAAAAATCACGATAGGGCTTCTCCTCATTACTTACAAGCTCTAATGCATATAGTACTCCTAAAAATATCGGAAAAGCCCCTCTACTAGGTATTAGTATCGTATCAATATCTTTTGATGGTATGTCTATGGCTATCCCAATGGCACTTTTAGCATAACTTCCCAAATTTTCATCTGAAAAAAACTGCCTCAAAAATTCATTTTCTTGCTTCATACCTCTACCAAATCTTTCTCAAAATCTCCTCTATATCCTTCTCATTTACTTCTGCAGGGTTGTTTTTTATGCGAGGTGTGACCCCTGCTTTTGCAATTTTTTCTATGTCATTTTTCTTTACTCCATAATATCTCAAAGGCCTCACAAGTCCTGTTTTTTTGAACAAATTTTCTATGTTTTTTATACCATCTTCGATCGATCTCGCTCCTGTAGATTTTGCTATGTCAAGTAGTTTTCTTTTTGCACTTTTCGAGTTGAATTTCATGAATTCTATTGTTGTCAAAGCGCATGCAAGTCCGTGTGGAATGTTGTAAAATGTTGTTAAAGGATATGAAACCGAATGCATAACATTTGTTCCTGCGTTTGCTATTGCAACGCCTGCATATAAACTTGCTAAGGACATTTTTTCTCTATATCTTAGATTATTTGGGTTATCGCATGCCTTCAAAAAATTCTCATAAACAAGTTTTATGGTTTTTAGAGCGTATATATCTGACTTCGGATTAGATTTTTTTGACCAATATGCCTCTATGCCATGAGCCAAAGCATCAAATCCTGTTATTGCTGTTAAATCCCTAGGCATACTCATTGTTAGTTCTGGGTCAACTATGGCAACACAAGGGAACATATATTCATGACTTATTGCGTCCTTTTTCTTTTTGTCTGTCAAAACAGATGCGCTTGTGACCTCGCTGCCTGTTCCAGCAGTTGTTGGCACAGCAATAAACGGCAAGCCTTTTTTTGAAAAGCATACTCTTTTATAAAAATAATCCCTTAAGGACCCCTTGTTATTTGTAAGAACTGCTATTATTTTTCCGACATCGAGCGGGCTACCACCACCAATACCAATAACAACATCGCATTTTTTCTTTTTGCATAAATCCAAGCCTTTTTCCACGGTTTTAAGTGAGGGGTTTGGCTCGACTTCGTTAAACACAATAAAATTTTTATCAAGTTTTAGATAAGATCCAAGCCTATTCATTGTTGTTTTTCCGGTAACTATGAGAACATTTTTCGGTTCGAATTCAGAAACAATCTCGTTCAATTTTCCAAAACTTCCACTTCCAAAGATGACTTTTGTTGGAACAGGCAGATTTTTCAAATTTTTTATCATAATAAAAAATAGGAGCATATTTTTTATATTTTAGATTAGAATAAATATTATGAAAATTGTTATTTTAACCCACTCAGATTGCGATGGCATATGTGCAGGAGCGATTGCTTTGACAAGATTCCCAAAAGCTGATGTATTTTTTACAAAGCCTGTTTCCCTTGCGGATGATTTGAAGGATTGCCCACATGATAAGATAATAATAACTGACATAGCCATAGATTTTAAAGAAAAGGATAGAATTCTTGATCTCATAAAAAGCAAAAAGAGTGTTTATTTTTTTGATCATCACATCCTGCCTGAAGGGTTTGAGGAGAAAATAAGAAATGCAGTTGATGTTTTTGTGCATGATTTAAATGCAAGCGCTTCTGAGCTTATATACAAATATTTTAGTAAACACCTTCCAGAGGAGAGGATTTGGCTCGCATTTTACGGGGCAATAGCAGATTATGTGGATAACACAAAATTCTTTAAAGAGAAGATAAATTGCTGGGATAGGAGAACTGTTTATTTTGAGGCATCCACCCTTGTATTGGGAATAAAAAATCCTGAGTTCGAATGTTATGATGCGAAAAGGGAAATTGTAAGTGCTCTTGCATCAGGCCAAAACCCGTCTGAAATAAAAGGTCTTGTAGAATCTGCAAAAATGGCTGTCAAAAGGGAGCTCGAGCTTTACGATTTCATAAAGAAAAATGTTGAGGTTTATGATAAGATCGCATATATAAAAGACATAGAGTATTTTGGTTTCAGAGGCCCTTCTGCTCTTTTCGCTGCAACAACATCTGGCAAAAAAATTGGTCTTTGTGTTTACACGAGAAAAAATTACATAGATATAACAATTAGAACACCATTTGATATAAACATAAATGTGCTTGCACAAAAGGCTTCGGAGGCTGTTGGTGGATCAGGCGGCGGCCATCCACGAGCTGCTGGTGCAAAAATCCCGATTGACAAACTTGATGATTTTTTAAGAGAGTTAAATAAGTTGGTGAAATAGTTGTATGGATCTCTCTGAAGGAAAATTTGCTGTGAATTTGGCTAGAAATACAATAGAGTCATATGTCAAGACATACAAAATACCTGATATTCCGAAAAAATACCCAAAAGAATTTTCAAAACCAAGTGGGGTTTTCACAACAATTCACACATATCCTGAGAAAGATCTGCGCGGATGCATTGGTTATCCTTATCCAGAAATGCCACTCATAAGGGCTTTGATATACTCCGCTGTTGAGGCAACGAGGGATCCAAGATTCCCACCTTTAACCAAGGACGAACTTGACAAAATTATTATTGAGGTTTCCATACTTACAAAACCAAAATTGATAGGTATAAAAAAACCCGAGGACTATCTAAAACTCATAAAAATAGGCGAAGATGGTCTGATTATAAAATTTGGATTTCAGGCTGGTTTACTTTTGCCACAGGTGCCTGTTGAGTACAATTGGGATGTTAAAACATTTCTTGAGAATCTATGTTACAAAGCAGGATTGCCAAAGGATGCGTGGAAATATGAAGAGGCGAAGATATACAAATTCCAGGCAGAAATTTTTGGGGAGGAAAAGCCATATGGGAGAATCAAAAGATTTTGAAGAAATTGTGAAATTGGTAAGAAAACTTAGAAAAGAATGTCCTTGGGACAGGCAGCAAACAATAAAAACACTTAAAGAGGATCTCCTTAGCGAGGCTGATGAGGTAAGAAAGGCCATAGAAAACGAGGATTATAAAAACCTTAAAGAGGAGCTTGGGGATCTTCTTTGGTCAATAGTTTTGATCGGAGTAGTGGCAGAGGAAAAAGGGCTTTTCAGTATAAATGATTCTCTGAAAGAGGTGAAAGAAAAAATTGTTAGAAGGCATCCACATGTTTTTGGTAATTTAAAGGCAAAAACACCAGAAGACGCTATAAGATTTTTTAAAGAAGCAAAAATGAAAGAGAAGAAATGATCTGATCTATGGCCTCTGCTAAGAAAATCTTAAATAAAAGAAAATAAAAAAAGAGGCAGCTATTTTGTTAATGTTATGTCTATTGTTGAGACATTGAGCTCTGTACCGCCTTCTCCTGTGATCTTCTCTGTGCCTATTTCTACGTTATACTTTACATCACTCATAAATCTGTTTCTGACAACCTCTGTTACATCAATTGCCCTAGAAATAGACCTGCCTCTTGCCTTTATGTGAACCTCTTTCGCTCCTTCTGAAAACTGCGTTATTACAGCGAGCACATAGCTCATTGTTGGTTTTTTACCAACAAAAACTACATTATCTTCTATCTGTTTTTTTGGTTTTTCTTGCTTTTTTTTCATTTCCTCATTTGCTTTTTCTGTCATGTCTTACACCTCCGTTTGTCTAGTTTTTCTGTAGTCGATGAACGACTGATATATAATTTTTAGAACCATGCTTTTTAAATGTTATGCCTACAGCTGTGCTTGTATTTATGCCCACATTTTGAAAAAAGGGTATGCACATTTGGTAATAAAAGGTGCAGAAGGAAAGCAGGATTGTGTTATTATCTCTCATTTGGTAACTATGAAACTTATATAATCAAAAACTACCTTGTTTCCCTTTTTATCAAAAACAGGGACTCTTATTGAGGTGTCTGTTACGTTAATTATGCATTTATTATCCTTTTTTTCAACCTTAATTATTATGCTGTCTTTTTCTTCCTCTCCATTTGCACAATTTCCATTTTTTATTTCATTGTATTTTTTATCGGCTTTCTCATAAAGCTCAAAATATCTTATTGGGTATGTTTTTTCGATTTTTGGCGAGAGTTCGAATGTTATGTATTCGTCTTCCTCAAACTTTATATAAGACAGAACTATATTCTCTCCGTTCTCTCCGTCAATACTGATATTAACCATTCCATTCAAATCATTTACTTTAACATCCACTTTTGGTATCCTAACAGTTTTTTCAAAAAAACTCTTTTGTGTACCCTCTGTGCCAGTATATTTATCAAGATTTCTCTGAACCTCATTTTTCAAATAATTGATAACCTCTTGTCTTTCTGGCAGTTTATTTGAGCTTGATTTTTCGCTTGGAAGCCCTCCCCTGCGACCATTATCATACATTGCTTGGTAAACAGAATAGTCAAGCGAGCCCTCAAGATAGATTTTTCCTGCTTTTATTGCATTTTTTGCTATGAATATGTCATTTCTGAACTCTATCTCTTTAAGCTGACCCCTGCCGAAGATCCAAAAGCCAAATGTGAAAGAAGCTACTATAATAACTACTATCAATGCTAAAAAGAATGCATAAATGATCACACTCTGTCCCTTTTTTACCATGTCATCATCTCCACACTGCCTGTTTTGCCATTTGGTAAAGGTATGTCTATAGTTAAAGTTGCGCTAGGTACACCATTTTTATACTCTTTCATAATTTTTCCATTCTCATCCCTTACAGCTATGTAATACCCTTTGCTTATTTTTTCCAAACTGTTCTCTATGTTTTTTAGTTCATTTTCAGATCCGCTTTCTGCTGCGCCAAGAATGCACATATAGCTTATTTCATCGCCTGTTTGAAGGAAGCTTAGAATCTCAGTACCTTTATCATCAAGCTGTATGTTCGCATAAAGTGTTTTTTTTATTTTCAGCATGTCTTGTAGTATACCGAAACGGGTCAAAATGAATACAAATACCATTATAATGGCTGCTATGAGCATCAATGCTATCATTCCGGCAAAGGCTTTTTTATATCGTGACATGCAATCTCCCCATAGTTGTTTTTTCTTTATCGAATATCAGTATGCATATGTCTTCTTCTCCTCTGCCGCTACAATCAGAAATCTTTTTGCCAAGAGAAAACGTACTTGGTATGAGATCTTCGGCTTTAATATCTTGTGTAAAATCATTACCAAAATATATTCTCAATTTCCCGCCTCTATAAATGCGATTTTTTAGATCCTCTAAATTGTTTCTCTGGATAGTAAATTCATCAATTTTATCTTCAGCAGACTTGTAAATCTCTGATGGGTAAATGTAAACAATTATGTAAGGATTTTGCACTCCTATTTCCGGTTTCCCCACTATCTCTGAATCTAATACATATATTTTTCCAGCCTTCATCACAATATCCCCTTTTCCTGTGACCAATCTGCCTTTTTTTAAAATTGGGACCCAGATGTAATGATTTTTATTTTTTAATGGCACGCTCAACTCTTTAGGAGAGAAACTCCATTTATCTTCGCTCTCTATATCACTTATCTCAACAAAAATTTGTGGATATTGAATATCGCAGATTTCAGCTACGGGTTTTAAATTATTCTCTGACAAAAATTCTTGTGTGATTTTGCCGTTCGCATTTGATTTCTCAGAAAAGCAGTTTTCAATTAAATGTGCTGCTTCTACTACTTCCAAATCTTCTATGGATGTTTTCACACCACCTCTGAACTCCTTCATAGTACTGCTTATGAAAAATACAAAAAAAAGAACCAAGCCTACAAATACTATTGTCCCAAATACAATTTCCATTATTTCTGTATCCCCTTTCATGCTTCAGCTCCTTGCAACTTCTTGAGTTGCTGAGCAACCTCTTCTTTGGTCGGGCAATTTCCATCCTCTCTTTTTGCTAGCTTCCACCCCCAATTTTCATTTGGTTTAAAGCCTACCGGCTCATCCTCTTTGTTTGATGTCACACAACCATGACCTATTATATTTTTTTCCGGGTCTATGTTGTATTTTTCAATCAAATAATTAACAAGATTATTAACAGCCTCTATTTGTTTTTGTGGATAAGGATCTTCTGGTTCTTCACACCCTTCCTTTTCATCTTTAGTTTTACATTTCCCTGTATTCACAATTTCTATTCCTATGGAAATTGAGTTCATGTTAGGAATTAGACACCCCTCCTCTCCTTCTTTACATCCAGCATGCCAAGCAGCTTTTCCCTCAGGAACGCAGTAAATTATGCCCCCATCTTTATCAACAAGATAATGCGCACTAGCTTGAGTATTTGGGTTAGACCAATGTTCAAGAGCGCTTATTGCATTATCGCCCCCAGTATGATGCAAAACGATGTATAATACCCCTTTTCTTTGGCTGGAATGCTCCATTATTGTCTTAGCTTTCTTAAGGGCATCCTCATTCGAATATCTCTTTTCTTTTAAATACTGATAGGCTGTTTTACTACCTCCATAACCATTTCCCATAGACATTAATACCTGTTTTTTCAACTGCTGTGTTAGACCTTCTTTACCACTACCACTTATAGATACTCCACCGTCGCCGGATTTTTTTGATAATGAGATTATTTTTAATTTTTCAAATTTTGCGCAGCTTACGCTTGCACCAAAAGCTTTTCCAATTAAATTTCTTTCATCTTTGCATTCTATATCCAAATTCCCGACAAAGGATACTCTCTCACTTTTTGCTAATTGTTTTCCATTCTCATCATAGTACGTGACTGTAACATAGTATGTGCTTAAGGCTGATTTGGTTTTTAACCGCGCGCCTCCGCCAAACTTGCCAATTTCCACATCAAAAGTGCCGTCTAAAACTTTTACGATTTCGCCTGATTGCATGGATGAAAGAGAAGATAAATATATAGCTATTGTGTGTGCTGTAAGCGATGCCTTGAGTTGTGGTATCGTTTCTATGCTTGGTGTGAGAAATCCCCAATATACGCCTGCAAAAAAAGCTATGCCTATTATTAACGCGCCTGCAAAAAAAATCATTCTCTGAACAGCTATCGTTGCTTTTCTTCTCATTTTGGAACCTCACAAGGTTCTCCACTTGATATTTTTTTACAAGATTCTATCACTATCGTAACATCATTTCTAACTCCTGACTTACTACTAAAAATCACACAATATTTACCATTTTTTAGTGGTTGGTCGCACCTTAATTTTGATATAATAACGTTCTTTTTAGAACTCATACAAATCGGTCCTCCTGTTTTAAAAAAAAGACTTTTAAGAGCGTTTTTTATCTTATCTCCTATAGATTTTGCAGTTGTTTTGGGTTTAATAATGATGTAGAAATTTTCATTTTCTTTGCATTCTACCTTCGGCTTGTAGTTAAGATACTCCTTCCCTTCCAAAAATTCTATCTCTTCTACACATTCGCTGTTAGCATCAATTTCATAAGCACCTTCTTTTGCTTGGGAATTTATAGCTTTTATCAAATCCTGAACCTCCCTGTATGTCTTGGCAAAACATGCGTTGTATGCTATTGATATGAACCATCCTGTACCAACTATTATTATCAATATCAAAAGTACTATTCCTACTGCGAGAAATATCAAAACAGATTGTTCCATGCTTTTCACAATTAATATTTAATCTTAGAAACTTAAAAAAACCAGGAACTTAATATCATAAATTTTTGTACATGCTTATGTTTGAAACACTGTTGTGATGTCTATACCAATTAGTTTCATAACAATAAGTATTATAACAATAGCTACTATCAATGTTAAAATTAGTCCTCCCCATTTAGTCAACATCCAACCGAAAACAGCCTTAGCCATATTTTATATTTTTATAAGAAACCAAATAAATAAGTTTTGTTGTTTTTCTGGTTATATAGTTAAGCAACCTGCCTGTGTTTTTCACATTCAAGATAATCGCAAGGATTCAGCATATATTGTATATCGTATATAGGCTCGATCGATATTGAAAAATGTAGATGGGGACCTTCTGAATATCCTGTGTTTCCTGATTTTCCTATTTCTTTGCCTTTTTCAATTCCTTGATTTTTTTTGACATTAACACTTTTCAAGTGCAAATACCATGTATAATATTCTTTACCATTCGGATCTGTGTGTTTCAGTATTATGTAATTTCCAAACCCTTTTCTGCCTTCTATATTTGGACAATCAGCGCGTTCTGAACAACTTCTGTAAACATCATATACAATACCACTTTCAGCCGCATATACAGGGGTGCCTTTAGAAACTGCTATGTCAATTCCTCTGTGAGGTTCTGAAGTTCCTTCTCTTTCTTTACAAAACCAGCTACTGATTGTTCCATCTTCTGTCGGCCATTTGAGGTATATTTCTAACTTTTGTTGATTTACGCATGCTTCGGATTGAGAACTTCCGGTCTGATAAGCAGGCAGAGATGATGTTTCTCCTGCCCAAAGTTTTCCTGTCTGACCTAGAAGAGGTAATTTTTTCAGTGCAATGGTCAAAATTAGAACCAAAACCACTATACTAACAATTATTAAAAATAGGATGTTTTCCATCGAGCCTTTAAAAGCTTCCATAATTAGATATTAGCAGAAATTTATTAAATAACAGAATTCTCATCATCAATTTTATCAGCCAAAAAAGTGCTTATTTGTAGCTGTCGCAAGTGTTTCCTTCCATCACACCAGCGCATGTGTTCTTTTCGCCGGCAATATTATATTGTGTGGTATCCCAACCAATGGCATTTACCTGGATCTGCAAGTTTTTTTAAAATCTTTCTCACAATTTGTCCATATTACTCTATTGAGATCATCCTGGCTCAAATCGCTGCCTTGTTAATCTCTCTTTTAAAATTTCTCTGTTGGCTAACTTCTACATGCAAAAACAAAAACAAAAATCTCAACTACAAAATTTCTTTTAAAGCACAAAAACTAGTTTTTATTTTTGTTGTGTTCAGCAGTTTATTAACCTGCCTCCCTCACATTTACAACCGTTCAAAAACTCACCGCACTCCACAACTTTATTACCAACTCTTATTTTGTATGTGAGTACATTTGAAGGTAAATCCTGCTCTTCTTCAACGCCAATCATGGTAGCGCATGCTGCGGCTGCATTTTGTTTACATATATTTTCAGCCTCAGTTATGGATGAAACTGTACGTACACCAAAACCGAACATAGTCAAAACAACCAGTGCCACTATCAAAATGACTATGGCTGCCACCAAAAGCTCAATTGTTATTCTCATAATTTAATTTATATCTCAGCCTATTTATAAACTTTTTATTTTATATTTTATGTTTAGTCCTGTATTTGTTCAGTGTTTTTATTCGATTTTATTTTTATTTTTCATTTCGCGAAATGATTCAAAAAAAGTTCCGTTTATACACTATTTGATATGTTTTTATCGCGAACAGCGAGCATTAATAATATTCAGCAAAAAATGAAATCTTTTTGATAATTCATTCTGGTCGAGGAAGTGGTGATTTAAAAATTTCATTTAACCCTTTGAATATACTATCAATTATGCTTCCTGATTGACCGCCCCAATTTATGGCAAGAGTAGCGAGCACAAGGAAAACTATGAATCCTATCACTACTGCTACCAGCACTTTTATTGCAAATTCCATGATTAAATATAAGATTTTGAAATTTAAATAAAGAGAATGGGTGTAAAATTTCTCGGAAATGATTGAACAATTATATAAATAATGAAAATCAATTATAAAATATGAAGTCTACCACCGGACCAAAAGAGCTCTTCACAATACTTCTTTTTTTATTAACAATCAGTATTTTTATCGGACTTATTGTGAGCATCTCAGGAGGAGTCGGAAATCTTATAGAGATGTTTGAAAACATATTTGGTAGCAAGGTTTCCAATTATGACAAAATTGCAATATATAATTACAACGTTCTTGCATGCGCTATAGATTCTGTGGCTCATGGCAAAGAGCTTGACTGTGTAGAGGAATTCAAACAACCTATGAGTATTACCTCAGCTATAACAGGTTTTTTCGCAAAAATAACTGGTAAAGCAACAGAAGATTTGGAAGATTTAACAGAAAAATATAATGTAGAAAAAATCCCTAATGGAGCCACAATAAACTGCAAGAAAACCAACATAGCAAGAGAAGAAATCATAGAAAACATTATAGAATTCATTGTCCCAAAAGGAGCGAGAGTCGATGGGGAGTTATTATACTCCAAATATAAGGATATTATTGGTGGTATTGGTAGACCTGAGGAGTTTAAAGAGCTAGCTGAAGCCGTGTGTGAAGCAAGATGCAATGAAATTGGTAAGGAAGTTTGTAAAAGTTCAGAGATAGTTGAATCTACATTTCATATTCTGAGTTATAAAAAGGAATTTAAAGTTTGTGAATGTATTTCGAAGGATGTTACTATAGCGCATGCTGTTGCTTTTAATGAATGGAAAGCTAAAAAAATCTGTGAGGCTTTTGGTAAGAAAAATGGCTATATTTTTGATGTAACTCTCGGGAAGTGTGAAGATGGTGTAATTGGTGGGTATAGAAGTGAGCAAACAGTAGATTATGGAACAATTTACAGATACAACTGCAAATTGACCATATCTGATTTGGAATGTAAAGTGGATAACTTTCGGCTTAAACAGGATATAACAAAGGAAAATGCTGAAAAATGGATAAAGGGTTTTGGTCATCCTGCTTATCTGGTTTATTGGGAAACTTTCCCTGTTAAGGTTCAGAGAAGCTGGAGTTCTTTTAGTAGTATATGGGAAAATGTTGTTGATGTAGTTTTTGCCTGGATTTGGGTTGGTCAGGTGATGAAAATTGGTAAGACCGTGATATTTTTTGTAGCTAAAAGAGAAATTGCTGATATAGCAACTAAACCTGGAATACTTGGTAAGGTACTTATACGGGTGATTGGTGAGAAAACTGTTGAAAATATTATTTGGTCACCACCACTAATTAATGAAATAGTAAATTCTGCGCTTGCGGTAGGCAAAAAAGAACTTATGGTTTGGGCAGGTGTTCGCACCGTTCAAATAGGAGCTAAAATAGGAGAGGAAATAGCTTATAAATATATTCAGAGCGTAGTCTATTTGAATAATATATATGACAATTCTCTTGTTTTGAAAATACCGTATCAAGACCCAAAACCCGTAAAAATCTCATATGAAAAGCCTATTGTATTTAATGGAAGAGATATGGAAAACTTCTATCTTGTTTCTCCTTGTTATGCTAACCTTACTATAAAAAAGGGAAATGTTTTATGTGGTAATTATAGCTATTTATTGCAACTTAATAAAAGTCTTTGTTCTCAAGCGTCAAAAGGAGGAAAAGGTGAGGATATAACATTTTGTAGCACAGATTTGAATCAAATTTTTTATGGTGATGATGTACCATATAAGTTAAAAAAACTAATTGACGAAGGAGATAAAGCAAATTTGGTAATTGTAAAATGGACTGGTGGATATATTCGGGGTTCAATAACTATAATCGACCCTATTGATAAAGTAGAGTTTACTTTTGAACAAAAAGAAGGTATCAAAGAATTAAAGAATGTAAAAATTGGTGATAAAGAAGATAAAGAATTTAAAGAATTTAGTGTTGATAATGGCAAAATAGATGATAAATGTTTCAAGGTGACTTTTTCTGAGTATAAATGTGGTGAGGAATTGGTGATGGAAGGCAATAAAATTGAAAATCAGAAAAGTGTTGAAACTTGTAAAATTAGCGTAAAGAAATTTGAAGAAGAAAAAGGAGCAAGCGATTGCAATTATTTATCCATGGTTAGGAATTATTTTGAGAATATAAAGGAAATTAAATATGAACTGGTCGCTCAAGCACATGAAATAATAGAGAGTGAAAAAGAGGATGAAAAAGTTGGTGATTCCTTACTTAACTGTAAGCCCGATAGTGAATCGTGTGAGATAAAAGGTACTCCAACATCCAGGACATTTCTAACATCAAAACTCATGGTTTTATATAACGAATCCGGAGAAAACGACGAAGGTTATGTAGTAAGTTACATTGATATGGGTAGAAAAAGTGTTGATACTAAAGAAAATATTTTAGATTTTATTTTACCAGATGGCTCTGCTGATGTAATATCAATTGATAGATATGGTAAAAAAAGAATATTATTCATAGAAACCGGATTAAAATTCAACAAAGTACCTAAGTTTACAGCCATAGACGAAAATTTTGATGGCAAATTTGATATGATTAATGTGAGGGATTGTATAGTAGACAAGGCTATAGTAATAGATTTAAATAAAAATAAGCCAGAAGGTAATTATAATTTTTGTATGCCAAGCCAAAATCTGCTAACCAAAATAAGACCTGTTATATCATATGCTCCAGAAATATTTACAGCTATTGGAGCGGGAATTGGAGCGGTGGTTGGAGCTTTTGGTGGTGGTGTAGGAGCAGCTCCAGGTGCAGTAACCGGGAGTAAAGTTGGTAGTTTTGTTGGAGCTGGTATTCTCACGGCCTATAATATTTATACAAGAGTAAAAGGGACGCCTGATATATGGCCTGGTGAAAAATGGTGAAAAATAAACAATAACATATCTTAATTGTTGATATTAAAGCTTGATGCAGAAAGATGAAGAAGCATTTGAAGTAATGTGTGCGAAAATCTGAGAAACAGAATTAAAGAGTTTATAAATTCCCAGAAAGAATACGGATATGCCCTGCAGAAAAATCATATCAAGTAAAATCAAATAGCAACAAATTCTCAAACTTTCTTAATCATATACATTCCTTCGAGATCGTATCCTAACTTTCTATAATATTCTCTGACCCCGACCCCGCTGTTTACTGCTATTTTACTGAAGCCTTGATCAACACATATTTCTTCAACCTTTTCAAGAAGTTTTTTGCCAAGGCCTTTGTGCTGGATGGCTTTTGACATTTTCTGACCAACAGGCACACTTGGACCAAAAACCCTGAGCTCCCGAACAATTCCACTATTTTTTAACTCATTTCTAAATGGTTCAAAAGGAAACCTCAACCTTAAAAGCCCTAAAAGTGCGTCTCCTTTAACATATTGAATGAATATCTCTTTGCCTCCTGAAGCTTCATACTCTGTTTTTTTCAGTTTGATTCTGCCTTTTGCAGATTTTTTATGCCCGATTTCCCTGCACCTTACACATCTACATTTCAGCCCTTTTTTAGCCATCTGTTTTTGAACAATCTCCCTGAGATTTGTGAACTTGCATCCTGCAATTATGTATTTTGCAGGAACATCCCTTTGCAACCTCATAATCCTTACCCATTCAGGCACAACAGCCTTCATTTTAACAAGCAGGTTTATCAATTGCGTGTCTGAATATGGTTTATATTTGCCATCCATATACCAATCCACAAGCTCTGAGCCTTCAACAACAAGTGTTGGATAGATTTTTAGCATATCCGGCCTGAATCTTTCATCCTCAAAAAGCATTTTGAAAATTTTAAGGTCCTTTTCGGGATCAGACCCTGGCAAATTCGGCATAATATGATAGCACACTTTGAGACCAGAATCTTTTGCTAATTGCGTTGCCTCAACAACATCCTCAACCGTATGACCTCTTCTAACAATTTTGTAGATTTCATCATCAAGTGTTTGCACACCTATCTCAAGCCTCGTAGCCCCGAAATTTATCATATTGTTTATCTCTTTCTTTTTTGCATAATCAGGCCTTGTTTCTATTGTCAATCCAACGCATCTGTGAGCAGCATTTTCATTAAATTTGTGCGCCTCTAATAAATTTTTGCTTACAAAACCATTCATCGCGTCAAAGCATGACTTTACAAAGTTCTCTTGATACCTTATAGGTCTTGAAGTAAATGTCCCACCCATTATTATGAGCTCTATCTTGCTAACCGGATGCCCTATTGATTCAAGCTGTTCTATCCTTCTTCTTACCTGTTTGTATGGATCATATCCATATGCCAAACCCCTCATAACAGCAGGCTCTTCTTTTGAATAGCTTTTTGGTATGTGCTCTATTGTAGGGCAGTAAACACAGCTTCCATGGGGGCATTTTTCAGGTTTGCACATAACCGCAATGATTGAAACACCCGAAACAGTTCTATAAGGTTTTTTCTGAAGGATTTTTACAAATTTTTCTCTGTCCTTCTCATTCAAACATGCTAAGATCTCTTCATTGCTCGGTATTTTCTCACAAAATTCTGATGAGATTTTTGTCTTGATTAATTCAAGCTCGTCCCTTGTTAAATCCTTCCTCCTGATTTCATCAACAATTTTTTTTATGAGCCTTTTCATGCCACCAGCAAAGTGCCTATAAGAATTAAAACCAAGGCGAAAAATTTGAGCTCGATTGTTGATCTCCTCAGCTCCTCATTTATTATCTTAGGTTCGAACTTGCTTAGCAAAACAGCAAGCAGGAAAACGAAAAAAAGCTGTAGGGAACATAAAGCTGTTATCACAGATACAGAGCCAAGAGAAACTGCAACACTAAACATGATAAAAGCTAAAGCGGTTATAGCATTTATAAAAATTAAATGTTCAACACCCTTTCTGCCTTTTTTAAATATCCTTGGATGGTGGAAAGCAAGTATGATTAATGAGCAAATGAAACTTCCTAAACCCATCCAGAAAATTATGGAAAATATGCTTATCTGATTTATTATATATTTCAGCAAAACATTTCTTATTGAAAATATTATTGTTGCTGAAATGGTTATCCAGAATGCTATGTCTATAAAACCAAAAATCTTCCTGAAAAATGCTTTAAATGATCTTTTGCCTTTCTCTATCATAGATTCCCTTCTCGGTTTTATTGAGATCATTATAGCACCCAAAACAAGCAGCAATATACCAATATATTCTATGCCTTTTAATCTTTCACCAAGAAAAATGCTCGCAAAAAGTATGACAAATACAGGAGTTGTATGCATTACAGGTACTGCCCTCGAAACTTCGCCTCTCTCAAGAGCTTCATAATAAAGGAAAACACCAAAAACATAAATGAAACCTGTTATCATTGAAATAAATGCTATTTGCTGTGGTATATATGCTATGCCATGCAAAAATGTAGCAATTTCGAAAACAATTGTTGAAACAAGGCCGAAAATAACTGCGCATAAGGCTGGGTCTTTCAACTCTTTTTCAACAACATATTTGTCCATTATATTTACTATGGCCCATATAATCGAAGCAAACACTACAAGCCATGCCCATATCATATTTTCATATATATTTACAGCTAATTTAAAATTATGGATGTCTATGAAGAGATAGCAGACAGTTGGGACAATCTTAGACAGAAGCCAATGTTTCCAGAATGGTTAGAGTATTTGAAAAATCGCTGGAAAAATGGGATTTTAATTGACTTAGGATGTGGGAACTGCAGAAATCTTAAGGTTTTTTCTAAATGTTTTGGGTTGCACGGAACAGATATTTCAAAATCTATGATAAGATTTGCGAAAATTTATGCAAATAAAAATGAATTCAAGGCTTGTTTCACAATATCTGATATTATAAACCTACCTTATAAAAATGAAAGTTTTGATTTTGCTCTTTTAATTGCAGTTGTCCATCATTTAGGGACAGAGATGGAAAGATACAAAGCCCTTAAAGAATTGAAACGTGTTTTAAAGCCGAATGGAGAGGCGTTCATAACTGTTTGGAATAAATGGCAGAGAAGATTTCTTTTCAAACCAAAGGATATTTTTGTGCCATGGAAGAAGTCAGGCAAAATATATAACAGATATTATCATCTTTTCTCTTGCAGAGAGTTAAAAAATTTGTTAAAAAATACTGGTTTTGAAATAATTGAGCTTGGTTCAGAATCAAAAAAGGCTTGCTTGTTTTCAAGAAATATTTGCGCATTGGTTAAGAAAACTCTATAAAATCCTTGCCAACAAAGCGATTGCTAAAATCCCTATCATTTTGAAAATGAAAGCTATTATCATAAATCTTTTTGTATTAATTTTTATGGATGTGCAGAATATAGCACCAAGCTCATCGGGAAGCGGAGATGCAAATATAAGCCCTGCTATCAAGGCTGAAATCTTATCAAAGCTCTTTTGAAAAAATCTATATATTATCTTGTTAAGATCAGGATTGAATTGATGATGTTTTGAGATCTCCCTGAATTTTATAAGAATACACTCTTTGCATTTTTCATAAAAACAATTCCTGCATTTTTTGAAAAACCTGAGCATTAGGTAATCAGTAAAAACAGCCCCCAAGGCTCCTATTACTGCAACAAGAAATGGGTTCAGTGTTTTCGATGAAATAAAAATTATGGAGGATGCAGGTGCGATCGTAAATCCGGAGGAAAAAAACATACCTGCTATGAAAATTCCTATGTACTCATAACTTCCAAGCGTTTTTATGAATGCTTGTATCTCGTTTGATCTCAATATAACAATTGCGATCATTATACCTAGAATAATAAATATGAAATCTCTGTAGTACCAAATTTTTTTCACTCTCTCCTGCATTCTCATATTATTAATTATTTAGAAATCTATAAATTGCTGTTTTATCACAAATACTTAAATACTTCAGCCAAAAATAAATGATTATGAACAAGGGCGATTTTGTAGAGATAGAGTATGTTGGCAGAATAAAGGCTACAGGTGAGATTTTCGATCTTACAAACGAGGAGATTGCTAAAAAAGAGGGTGTTTATGATCCAAAACAAAAATACAAACCAATGCTTGTTATAGTAGGTTCTGGAATGGCTATAAAAGGTGTTGAAAAGCAGCTTGAGCAGATGTCTGTTGGGGAGGAAAGGGAGTTTGATGTTAGTCAGGATGAAGGATTTGGTAGAAGAAACCCAAATCTGATAAAAATTATTTCGCTCTCAAAATTCATAGAGAACAAAATGAATCCCGTACCTGGAACATTTGTAGAAATAGATGGTTTGCAGGCAAAAATCCAATCTGTTTCTGGCGGAAGGGTCCGCGTTGATTTCAATAACCCGCTTGCCGGCAAGGAGCTTCATTATAAGATGAAGATTGTGAGAAAGATTGAGGATCCGTTGGAAAAGCTCAAATCTCTTCTTGATTATTACGGAATAAAATATTCTGAGTGCACACTAACCGAAGGAAAGGCTGTTATAAAATGGGAAAAGGATGCAGAAATTTTAAAAAATCTTATCAAAAAATCTGTTGAAGAGTGGATAAAAGAAATCAAAGAGATAAATTTTGAGGTGGTTTCAGAAAAATCAAAAACAGAGGAAAAGTTGGAAAAAATCAAGGATAAGTGATATATAAATTTCATCTTTCGGCTTAGCCTTGCTGTTCTACATGTTCTAAACATTCGTTTTATTTGAGAATGAAAGATTTATGCGTTCTATTTAGGAGTTATTAAATGGGAGGGTTCAAAACACTTTTTAGAGATCCAAAACTTATTATTCACTTCAGAACAAACTGTGATTTTAAACCAACAATCAAACAGCTATCTCTCTTAAAACCTCTATGAATTTGTCGATCTCTTTCTTTGTGTTATATAAATAAAAGCTTGCACGCACGACCCCCTCTTTAGAAAAAGATTCAACAAGCGGTTGAGCACATAGATAGCCTGATCTCACTGCTATTCCTTGTTCATCAAGCATAATAGCCACATCATGACATGAAAACATTCTGACATTGAAAGGAACTATGCCTATCCTATTTATATTTGGCCCGTATATTTCGATATTCCCTAAATTTGCTATCTTATTCATGCAGTACTTTGTTAGGCTTTTCTCATGCTCATTAACATCTTCCATGCCTATTTTTCTTAAATAATCTATTGCTACTGAAAATCCAATCGCTCCTGATATATTTGCTGTACCTGCTTCAAATTTCCATGGAGGTTCTGCGTAATCTATTTTTTTCAGAGTTACTTTCTCTATCATATCCCCTCCACCAAGGAAAGGTCTCATCTTACCGAGCATCTCATCTGTTGCGTAAAGAACACCTATGCCTGTTGGTCCCAACATCTTGTGAGCAGAAAATGCTAAAAAATCGCATCCTATTTTTTTCACATGTATTGGCATATGAGGAGCTGACTGAGCAGCATCAACGCAAAAGGTTATTTTATGATCCCTTGCTATATTGCCTATTTCCCTAACCGGATTTACAACACCAAGCACATTTGAAACATGTGTTATGGATATCAATTTTGTCCTCTTTGTTATAAGCCTTTCTATCTGCTCTATGTTCAAAGTGCCGTCCTTTCTTATTCCAAGATATTTTATTTTTATGCCTATGATTTCGCTTAAAAGCCGCCAGGGGATCATATTCGAATGATGTTCCATTATGCTTATTATGATCTCATCGCCTTTTTTCAGGTTTTTCATACCCCAGGCATATGCAACCAGATTCAAAGCCTCTGTTGTGTTTCTGACAAAAATTATATTCCTTATGCCTTCAGCATTTATGAACCTAGCCACATTCTCATGTGCATTTTCATACATCTCCGTGGCTTCTTTGGACAGCCTATAAACACCACGGTGTATGTTTGCATATTTATTTTCATAGAAATCTGCTATCGCCTGAATAACCTGAAATGGTTTCTGTGTTGTAGCTGCATTATCAAAATAGATCAGAGATTTACCATTTATCTTCTTCTTGAGCAAAGGGAAATCCTTCCTTATTTTTTCTGGATCAAGCATATTATGTAATAAGAACAGTGTTATATTTAAATTCGCTTTATAATTAAATCTAATGAAACCTCATTGCGAATTTGTGGTAAAAGAATTTCTCACATCAGCCAGGGCTTTTATTGCAAAAAAACTTATTGAGGAATATCATTTATCCCAATCAAGAACCGCCAAACTCCTCGGTATGACCCAACCAGCTGTTTCTCAATATAAGCGTGATCTTCGTGGGAAGAAAAAGATTTTTGAAAACGATCCAAAAGTTTTGGAAATGATGGATTCCATTGCTAAAAGATTGGCTTCAAATGAGCTTAATCCTGATCAGCTTGTGTACGAATTCTGCAAAATATGCAAATGTATGCGAGACCATATAAATATAAATCTTAGTGTTAATTCAAAAGATTATGAGAAAGGAAATGAAGTTTGATAAAGAAAAAAGGGTTTACAGTCCCGGAACTATAATAGCTCTTTCTGCTTTAATAGCATTTATTGTCTCGCTTACAGTGCTTTTTGTATATATCAGTTTTGTTGGTATAAAGAAGGATGTTGTTAGTCAAGGTGATATTGTTTATATTTCATATGTTATGAGGGATGAAAACAACTCAGTAATAGATCATGGAAACTCGTCATTTGTAGTAGGAAGAGGGGATGTGATAAAAGGTATTGATGATGCTGTCTTAGGAATGAAAATCGGTGATACAAAAACCATTACATTAAATCCGGAGCTTGCATACGGAAATTACAGCTCAAACAAGGTCATAAACTTCACAAATGCTGAATTTTTCGAGCAGTTTGATGTTTTGCTGAACATAGAGTTCAATGATACTGTTGAAAATTTCACAAAGATGTTTGGTGAAGAGCCGATTGTGAATAAAACATACGAAGGGCAATTATGGAATATAACGGTCATAAAAGTGGAGGATGGAAATGTTTTCTTGAGGCACGAGCCTGAAAACGGGCTTTTGATATCCCTTCCATACTATTCTGGAAATTATATAGTGATATTAGAGAATGATAAAATAAGGCTAAGACCGATACCAATAGAAGGGCAGACGATGTTCACAGCGATTGGTGCGGCAAGAATAGCGGAAGTTGGTAGGAATTACATAACTCTTGATTTTAATCATCCATTTGCAGGTAGAACATTAATCTTCAATATAAAAATATTAAATATAACAAAGCAAGGTTTATAAATTACCTCATCAATAAGATATAATTCGTGAATATTATGGCAGAAGAGCGGAAAGAAGAAAAAAAGGTCGAAGAGGCAAAACATAAAACTGATCACAAAGAAGAAAAGAAGAAAGCACCAAAATCTATTAAGTTTAATGTTTGGATGTTCACAACTGCTGTTTTCTTGATAGCTTTTTTGATACTTGCCTATTTTTATTTTTCAAAGCCCGTTGATCAAATGAAAGTGATAGATCCGGAAGAGGCAGGTAAGAAGGCTGTTGATTATATAAATGAAAATCTTTTGCAGCCAGGCACTTCTGTATCGCTGGATGATGTTGAAGAGATCGCTGGGATATATAAAGTTGTGGTCTCTTATCAAGGTCAAAAGATACCTGTTTATATAACAAAGGATGGTAATTACCTATTCCTTTCAAATCCTCTTAAAACATCTGAGAAGATAATCAGAGAGGAGGAATCACAAACAACCGGAGAATTCGATGCCCCTGATAATGAAAAGCCTGATGTTGAGCTTTATGTGATGTCATTCTGCCCTTATGGAGTGCAGGCTGAAAATGCAATGAAACCTGTTGTTGATTTATTGAAGGATAAGGCAAATTTCAAGATAAGGTTCATAGCAAATGTCGGCGGTAATACCACAGAATCTGTCAGTTCGCTTCACGGTATGAATGAGGCAAAAGAAGACCTTAGACAGCTCTGCATACAGAAATATTATGATCAAACAACATTCTGGAATTATTTGATGAAAATAAGCTCTAAATGCTTTTCTTTATACAGGGATGAAGCTGCCCTGGATAGTTGCTGGAAAAATGCATCAAGAGAGCTTGGCATAGATATTAATAAGATAGAGAATTGTGCTTATGGTTCTGAAGGCTTAGATATGTTAAAGGCTGATGAATCGCTCACAAGAGAATATGGAATAACAGGTTCTCCAACATTGTTAATAAATGGGCAGAGATATAATGGGCCAAGAACACCTGAGGATTTCAAAAAGGCTGTATGCTCTGGTTTTGTAGCAGAACCTGTTGAATGCTCGCGAAACCTGTCAACAACTGGTGGAGCAGTATCAGGCGGTTGTGCATAAAATTTATAAAACTTTTTTATATGATGAAAATTATGAGAATCAGCAAAAACATTTTACAAAGGAATAATGAAGAAAAGATAAGCGAGGCGGATTTTGTTTCCAATATGGTTAGGACATGGCTTGGAAATCCTATTTCTCGAGGCCTTTTAAGATATGTTTCAAAAAGGAATGAAAATGGCAGCAAAATAGAACTTGCAATGAGAAAATATGTTGGTGATGATGTAAAAATGGGGATTGATGATAAACTTGTTTATCTTGTTGTAAAATATGCTTTGGAAAAGGGTGCAGATTCGTTCGGCTTTCCTCGAGAAGAGCTTAAAAAATCATTAAAAGAGCCTGTTGTAAGAAGGGGCATGGTTAATATACTTGAAGGTATTGCTGAATTTGGTGTTCAAACTCCTCAAACAACTGCTGCTCCTTTTCTAATAGTTTGGGATTTCACTCATAGATGCAATCTGAAATGTAAGCATTGTTATCAGGATGCTGATCAAAAACCTTTTGAAGACGAACTTAGTACAGAAGAGGCAAAAGCCGTGATAGATCAGCTTTTTGATATAGGTGTTGTTGCAATAGCATTTTCAGGAGGAGAACCTCTTGCAAGGCCTGATTTTTTCGAGATTGCGGAATATGCAAAAAGTAAGGATTTTTATGTTGCTGTTGCGTCTAATGGCACTTTGATCACACCAAAGATTGCGAAAAAGTTGAAAAAGGTTGTTGATTATATTGAGATATCGCTTGACGGCTTTGAAAAAACCCATGACAGCTTCAGAGGAATGCCAAATGCATGGAAATTGGCATGCAGAGGTATAAAAAATTGCGTTGCTGCGGGCATAGATACATGTGTTGCAACAACTGTTACAAGGTTGAATTACAAAGAGATACCAAAATTAATAGAATTTGTGGAAAAGGATCTTAAGGCTAGGAGAATGATATTCTTCAATTTTGTCCCAACAAAAAGGGGTAAAGAAATTATGAAATATGATATAGAGCCTCGTGAAAGGGAAAAGCTTCTAAAATTCCTTTATTCAAAACTGATTGATAAAGAATGCAAATTAGATATATTTTCAACCGCTCCTCAATATGCAAGAATTGCTGTAGAATTCGGTGAAGCATGCGTCCCTACGCATTTTGTGAACAAAGACGCTATAGAAATGCTTAAGGGAAGAACAAAAACATTGTCTGAATTCATAGGTGGGTGTGGATGTGCAAGACTTTATGCTGCTTTGGAGCCGAATGGTGATATATATCCGTGCGTTTTCCTTCCTTTAAAAGTTGGTAACATAAGAGAAAATTCGTTCAAAGAAATATGGAAAAATTCTGATACTCTCAAAAAATTAAGAGATAGAAATAGCTTTAAGGGATGCGGTGCTTGTAAATTCAAGAACATTTGCGGTGGTTGCAGGGCAAGGGCTTATGGCTATTTTGGAGATCTTCAAGGCCCTGATCCTGGATGCATAATAAACCAAAGGTATTGGGAAGAATTAAAAAATGCTTAGTTTATCTTTTGAACTTACCCACATTTTTTATGAGATCTACGTGTGTTAAAAATATCGATCTGCAGCAGTATCTTTCAAGACCAAGATCATCCATCACTTTTTTTGGATCTTCGCCTGCATTAACCCTTTTATTGTATTCGTCCCACAAGTGACCAATTGGTTTTCCGCACGTAAAACAACGAATTGGTATCATCATATTAAACCACTTATAAGACAATATGTAAGATTATATTTAAAAAGGTTTAATAGGTAGATATGTGTTAAAAATTCAAATGTTTCTCAAATCTGACTCGTGTATTCAATTGCTGCTTTTCTTGGATCCTCTGTTGCGTAAATTCCTCTGCCAACAATCGCATGCCATCTCTCACCAGCCACCTCTGCTGCTTTTTCTATCCTTCCTCCTTGCGTAACAAATCCTGGAGCAAAGAAAATCGGTGATATTCCAACATCCTCAACAGTGTCCCTTATTATTTTTATCACATCTGGCTTGTTTCCTGGCACAACAAAATGGTTTATTCCTGACTCTGCTGCAATTTTGTAAATTTCTAAAGCACCTTCATCTGTGATAAATCCGCCTTCACTAACTGTATATGCTGGGTGCGTCATTATCCCGCCAACTATAACTCCTAAATTATTATCTAATGCGTGATATATCCATGCCCTTTCTGTTTCAGGCCCTGCCTGCGGGAAAAATATCACAGCATCCACGCCTGCTTTTTTACATAATTTTGCAAAATTCTTTCCTGTATCTGGTATATCAGTCCCTGCTTTTTGATGGTCATAGATTATCGGCTTATCCGTATATTCTCTTGCTTTCCTTACAACCTTTTCTAAGCCGTAGCTCAGAGCTAAAAACCCTATCTTATACCCTCCTATTTTTTCAATATCTCTTGTTGCTTTAATCAAATTTTCAAATTCCTCTAAGGTTGTAACATCACAAGCAGGTATCACGCTTCTATCCATTTTTATAATCCTTTGCTCAGGGAAAGGGCCAACTTCTTTTTTTGCTTGCTTTGTTCCATAAACCCTCAGATATGTTTTTATTCTTTCTATATTTTCAGATTTCAAGCTCTCCTCGATATTTCGTAATCTGGATAATTCTGAAGTTAAAGATAATTTTTCTTTATTTATTACTTCATCTTTTGTTTTGTCCAGCCTGGTTTCTAATTCATAAATTTCTTTTTCCAATCTTTCAATTTCTGATTGTATCTTAGGCAGTTCTCTGCTTGATTTATCTTTTAGGTATTGATAAATTTCGGATGTCTTTAAAATAGAATATACAGGTATTCCTGTAGCTGAGCTAAAATCCTCTACAGCATTTTTTCCGTCAATCCCAACTTCCTGCCTATCCACTCCTATGAAAATTGCTAAGTATCTTGGATTCTCTATTAATCCATTAATTTGCTTGATAGCTTCGTATTTAGCCTCACCTGTTGTGAACACATCGTCCAACAGAATTATTGATTGTCCGTCTTCCGGCATTCTACCAACAATGTGCTTTCCTTTTTCTGCTTTTGTTGTCTCCCCATATTCTTTTGGAATTTTTCTTGTGAAAAACCATGGTTTATTAATGCCAAGTTTATAAAGTTCGATTGATGTTGCGATAACAATAGAGATTCCTTTTTCAGGTATACCATACAATAAATCAAAATCTATATTAGAATTTTTTATAGCTTCAGCATAAGCCGATCCAAGAACTCTTATACTTCTACCATCATTAAAATCTCCTATGTTTATAAAATATGGAGAAATTCTTTTGCTTTTTAATGTAAAATCTCCGAGTTTAAGAGCGCCTGTTTCCAACAAAAAATCTACGAATTCTTGTTTATATCTTTCCATACACCCTCCTCAAAGCATCAATTACTAATTCTAAATAAGAAATTTAAGCTTATCATTTTTAAGCAGTGAAAATATTTTGAAATCACATCATTTTTGCTTCACAAAATAATTTCTAAAAATAATTAAAAGGGCAACTGAAATGATACTGATTAATGCACCATATATAAAGGTTGTATTTGGGTTGATCTGCCATAAAAATCCTGCTATTAAGCTTGCTGGTAGTGCTGCCAAACCTATTATTGTATGAAATGTTCCTAAGGCAGTGGATCTTATCTCTTCTGAGGACAAATCAGATACAAATGCACGCTGATTACCATCTATCATAGCATAAACCATACCGTAAAGAGCAAATAAAACTATAAATGCTATTAAAGAATTGAAAAATACAAATCCAAGGCAAACCAGTGAAAATAACAGATAACCAGAAACTATGACATTTTTCCTTCCTATTTTATCAGACAGCCTGCCAAATGGTATGGCGAATGCAAAATAAAAAATATTAAAAAGTATGTACAGAAGGATTGGTATTCCAATGAAAAATTTACCAGTAAAGTATCCTTGTGCTCTAAGAATAAAAAACATATAGCTAAAATTTGCCAATGCAAATATGCCAGAAACAAGTATAAATAATTTAAGCTGTTTTGGAAGGTCTCTCAAACCGATTTTTATATTTACATTCCGGGGTTGTCTTTTTTCCTCCTTCACGAAATGCAATGGGATCAAAGAAAGGAAGGCTATGATCGCAGCAATGAGTATGATCGAGTTAAAATTAAGCCCAAAAAACCACAATAAAAGAAAGGCTATGATCGACCCAAAAACTGCTCCTAAAGTGTCCATTGCTCTATGAATGCCAAATCCTTTGCCCCTTTCTCTTGGCATGGAATCTGAAATAATAGCATCTCTTGGCGCTTCTCTCAACCCCTTACCAACCCTTTCAAAACCAGTAAAAATTAGAATGTGTTGCCATATTTTAGAGAATGCTAAAAATAATTTGAAAATTGCTGAAGTAAAATAACCTGAGGAAACAAAAATCTTCCTTTTCCCAAGTTTATCTGACCAGTATCCAGCAAAGACCTTTAGAATACTTGAAATGCTATCCTTTAATCCACCTATCAATCCAACAACTAAGCTAGTTCCGCCTAATGCTACAATAAACATCGGTAGAATAGGTGTTATCATCTCGCTGCTTAAATCGTTCAAAAAGCTTACAATACCCAATAAAATTATATTTGCACTAATAACTTTTGGATATCCCATTATTCTTTTTTCATTTGTTAGCATAAAAATCAGCAATCCTTATTGGTTCTGGTAGCTTTTCATCTTTTATGCATCTCATTGTGATTTTTAATGATGATCTAAAAGAGATTTTGTGCCCTGGAGAAATGAATATTGGCTTATAATTTTTTCCTGATTTCAAAACCCAACCTATCTGATTTTTACCAAGCATAAGCTTTGTTGCGCTAAATGGCTTTTTTGGTTCTTTATATTCTCCTATTAACCTGCTCTTTGCAACCCCTATGGTTGGTTTATTGAGCAAAACTCCTATGTAAGAGGCAAGCCCAGCATTTCTTGGATGCGCGATTCCGTGACCGTCTATCATCAGCACATCAGGTTTTATTTTAAACATTTTATAAACTTCTATTATAGGAGGGCCTTCTCTGAATGACAAAAAGGTTGGTATGTAAGGAAATTCAGCCATAAATTTGTGCGTAACGATCTCTTTTATTTCCAAATTTCTATAATCAAGAACCACGCCGCAAACCTTTGCCTTCTCTCCTAAGTAAGCAACGTCAAATCCTGCTATTGTTTTTATTTTTGAAAAACCATTTTTGAGCGAAACCTTCTTTGCTATATGCTCCTGTATTTTTATGAGATCTTTAACCATTTTAATAGCCTTCAGCATATTTATAATATGGAACCTGATTTTAAGAAAAGGCAGAATCTGCTCAGGGAAAATGCAAAAAAAATTGGTTTAGATTGTGTACTGGTCACAGATCCTGATGATGTTTATTACTATTCAGGATTTTATTGCGAGCACTCTATGCTTTTGGTATCTGAAGAACCAAAACTTTTTGTCCCGCTGCTTGAAAACGAGGCAAAAGCCTATGCAGAGGTTATTTTTATAAAAAAGTCGTCTGATGTATTTAAACAGCTTGGAAAATTCAAAAAAATTGGATATGATGAGTGGAAAACAAACGCTGCCCTTTTTCTAAAAATGAAAAAATTTGGTATCACCCTGAAACCTTTGGGCGATCTTATTATGAAACAGCGCCTCGTTAAAGATGGCTATGAGATTGAGCAAATAAAAAAAGCGCTTAAGATCACAAAAGTCACGCTAAGCAAGGTTGCTGAAAATATGTATGGAAACACTGAAAAAGAGGTCGCTTCTGAAATAGAGATCGAATTCAAAAAGCATTTTTCTGATCCAGCTTTTCCAACAATTGTGGCTTCTGGTAGGAATTCTACTTTCATCCATCACAAGCCCTCGGAAAAAATAATTAAAAAAAATGAGCCTGTTCTTATTGATTTGGGTGCAAAATTCAACCACTACTGCTCTGATTTTACAAGGACATTCTGCTCAAAAAACAAAGATGAGAGGAAATTGTATGAAGATGTTCTTGAGATTCAGAGGTGCCTTATTGAGCATATCAAACCAGGTGTGGATTTTAAAGAGATACAAAATCTATATTCTGAACTTCTCAGAAAAAACAGGTATAAAAAATTTCATTCTTTTGGGCACTCTGTAGGTTTATCAACACATGAGACATTGAAAGGGGAATTTAAAGAGAATATGATCATAACAGTTGAGCCAGGTGTTTATTTAAGCAATTTTGGCTGCAGGATAGAGGATATGATATTAATAAGAAAGGGAAAGGCGAAAATTTTATAATTTACTCCGAAGCTTCTTTTTCTGCCTTTTCTGCTTCCTCTTCGCTCACTGGAAGTGAAACATGTTTTATTATCACAACGTCTCCTATTGATTCCACCATTGGGAATGGTATTATCATACCCTTTTTACTTCCGAGCATCTGAGATAGATAAGATTCCTTTGCTGCTCTTACTACTAGAGATCTTATTTTGAATCTCTTGAGATCACACTCTACATCCTCAACTTTTCCACAATACATACCTTTATTAGTGAAAACGTCTTTTCCATATGTTTCAGAAATACTTGCAACTTTTATCGCCATGACACACCTCCATTAATCATATACGAAAACATTCATTTTTTATTATATATTGTTATCCATATTTATATTTATTCTACGCTCGGGGTGGGATTTTCACTTTTTATCGCCTATTTCTTTTGGATATGGTAACCTTTTCTTTTTAAGAAAAGGCTAGCTTTGAACCCACAAAGGTCAAAAGACCTCCTAGCTTAGCAGGCTAGTGCACTACCAGGTTATGCGACCCGAGCAGCATATAATAATTGTTGATTTATATTTTATTAATATTACTCTGTTTCGCAAATTAAACAACAGCGGAAATTGATGAAAGCCGAATTTGCATTATGTTTTTTGCAGACTGGCTAAATCAACATATTTAAAAATAAAAAAATTAAAAAAAAGTGAAAAATTGTTTTTCTAATTTCTTTACTTGCTCTTTGTTATTTTGTAAACTTCTTTCAAAGCCACTATCAATCCTGCACCTGCAACGAATGATACAAATGCATCAAGTATGTTTGCTATTACTGGTACTTCAGCTAATGCTGAGCCTAAACCTATACCCACTACCATCAAAGCAGTTACTCCGAGCAAGAATTTTTCAACCTCTTCACCTGTAACATTGAGTAAGCCAACGATTATACCAAGTACTATTAGGCCCAACAGTCCATATGTGCCTAAATCTACAAATCCTGCTATCACTGAAATCACTAGACCGATGATAAACACTATCCTACCAATTTTTTCCATATCCATAGTATTATTTTTACAATATTGGTTTAAATACTTTTTGCTAAATAGTTTATTAGGAAATTACGCATGTTTGGGTTTCAAAAAGTCAAAATGGTGTAATGCGACTGTAGTCTAGCCTGGTATGTGGTTAATAATTTAAACCACATAGAAGGACAGGGGCTTCCCAACAAATCCCTTGAAAAAAAGGGTTTCTCTTGGGTTCAGGAAAAAGCCTCTGACCCGGGTTCAAATCAGCCGTTTAGAAAGGGTTGGGATCCCAAAAAGTGGAAATCCCGGCAGTCGCATTTTAGACAGAGCAAAAATTATTAAGATGCAAACTTATACTCTTATATAAACCATACCTAAAATCATCAGGGCCAGTGGTCTAGCGGTTATGACGTCGCGCTTACAACAAGCCCTTTATTAAGTGCTTGGATCCCAAAAGGATTAGGAAACGCGGAGGTCCCCGGTTCAAATCCGGGCTGGCCCATTTAAGGGTTTTGTATGAGAATTGATGTCAAAAAGATCGAACCTATCATCAAAATGGCTTTAAAAGAGGATATAGGATCAGGAGATGTAACATCTAATTATACCATTGATGAAAATAACACCTCAGAAGCTGTGATAAAAGTGAAGGAAGATGGTGTTATAGCCGGCCTTGATGTTGCAGAGGCTGTTTTTAAAAATATTGATCAAAAGATTGTTTTCAAAAAAAATGTCAAGGATGGGGATTTTGTTAAAAAAGGTGGGATAATAGCTGTTGTGAAAGGTAGAACGAGATCTTTGCTTGCTGGTGAGAGGACAGCTCTTAATTTTCTCATGCGTATGTCAGGCATTGCAACGATGACAAAAGCTTTTGTTGATAAAACAAAAAGGTATGGTGTGAAGATCCTTGATACGAGGAAGACAACCCCAGGACTTAGGTATCTTGAAAAATATGCTGTGAGGGTAGGAGGCGGTTTTAATCATAGAATGGGATTATATGATATGGTTTTGATAAAGGAAAATCACATAAAGGCTTGTGGAAGTATAAAAAAGGCTGTAAAGCTTGCTGAAAGAGCAGGACTAAAAATAGAGGTTGAAGTAAAAAATATAAGAGAGCTTAAGGAGGCTCTAAAAACAAATGCTGATTGGATAATGCTTGATAATTTTAATTTGGATGAAATTAGAAAAGCGATAAAAATTGTGAATGGTGCTAAAAAAATAGAGGTTTCAGGAGGTGTCAATCTTGAGAATGTGGAGAAAATCGCAAAACTTAGGCCAGATTTCATTTCCATAGGCAGTTTGACCCATTCTTTTAAATCGCTTGATATGTCAATGAAAATTGTTTAACCAATTCTTAGGAATTTTATTCTTTTAAAATTGTTTATAGGATCATAACCGCCTGCATAATTTTTTACTGTGCTATCTATTATTATATAAAACGTGTTCACGCTGTTGCCCATTTTTATACCTTCTTTCACAACCTGACACTGATTTTCTGTGTTCTCAAATAAAACTATGTTTATTTTTAAATTTCCTGAATATGGTGTGTATTTTTCTAAAAGCTTTTTGTACTCCTCCAAAAATGTGTTTAGATCTTGATCTATGCGTACTATTATAAATGCATGACCATATGTGTCATTATATACCTCAACTATTTCAACATCCAAACCTATGGATTCGTAAAGGCTTGCAAGTAAGAGTGCCATATCATCACAGTCACCGCCTCTTATATCCCAAGTCTCTATAGGAGATGCTACGTATTCGTCTTTTAGTGGATCAGAAACATAAACTATTCTATTTGAAAGTAGATTATAAATGGAAAAAATTCTTGTTGCAATACTGTTCGGGTTTTCATAGCCAACAACAGATGAAACTGCTATATTTCTGACAGCTGTTACATTGAATTTTTTATTATAAACATCGCTGGTTTCAAAACTTACATTTGTAAAACAATGGACATTTTTTTCAAAATTTATTGGATATTTGCAATAGCATGATTTTCCATAAATATAAGCTACCCTCCCACTTTCTGAGCATAGAGTAACACACTGCTCATCAATAGACTGTGGTGTCAAAACCTTTTGTATATATATAAGCTCGGCTGCGAGCCCACCTGCTAAAATTATTATTATGAGCACAAGGATGAAATTTTTCGTCTCTCTAAAAAAATCGCTAAAATCATCGAAATCCATATAAGATATTTGTGTAACTGAATAAAAATAGTTTTTCAATATTTGTATTCTATATTCAATGGCTTTATTATAACCCTTCTACTGCCTTTTTCTACATAACCCAATTCTTGAATACCAGGCACGATATTTTTGATCTTCTCTCTATCACTCTCTGGTGCGTGTATAGCAATGAAGATGCCCATATTCCATACAGAATAATTTTCTTTATCTGAAACATCAAAACCAAGATTTTTACCGTTTTCTATCAGAAATTGAAAAATTTCAGGAGGATCTGGAACATTGGTAATTACGTGATCAAATGGAAATTTTGCCCTTGCTATTTTTGCCCATCCGTGGCCTGTTATTGGAGCTATGTAATGTATGTCAACCCCATTTTCAAACATATGAATAATTTTTCTTACATAATTAGGGGTTGGCTCCAAAACTGCATCGCCCAGTGTTCTTCCACTTGGAAGTTCTGTGAAATAGCCTTTTGGAAGTCTATTGGCAATTTCCCTTATTTTAGAAATCCCATTTGCGCATGGGCTTATTGTAGGAAGTCCATAAATTATATCACCTTCCTTTAATCTCTGACCGTATGTGAATCTTTCCTTTGGTTTTATTATGCCTATGGACGAGCCTGCCAGGTCCAAGGTTTCTGGAAAAATAATACCGCGCAGTGTTGGGGTTTCACCTTGTGGAATTGCACAACCAACTTCATCAGCCACATGTTTGTAACCAAGTAAAAGATTATGTACCCTCTCTTCATCCAAAAACCATTTGTCATCTCCAGATGCTATTATATCGCAATATGCTATAGGGTCTGCACCAACAGCAACAAGATCTGTTAATGACATAAGCATAGCATCCTGTCCTATATACCTATATGCATTTGGGGCTCTCTTATCAGCGATCTCAGTCTTTGCTTTTAGCTCTTTATAAATAGAATCAGCTATCATATTTTTTGTTCCAAGCCCTTCGATATTGAAAGCCAACATAAAATCATAATAAAGGAAGTCAAGAACAGCTGCTGTTTCTCCTGCTGGATAGACTCTTATTCCTAATCTTTCTGGATGTTCTAAAGTCGATTTAAAAATTTCTATTGCTTCCCTTTTGAAAGGGTCTAATTTGCTATAATCAACAAAATCAGAATATTTTATTCCTTGATCATTTTTCATAATAATTAGTAAATGATAAATTTTTTAAAACTATTTTTTCAGCACAAGCGTGTCCAGCTCTTCAAAAAATTCTGGTGTTGGCATCCTGACCTTTACATTCAGCTTCTCAAGTTTTTCCTTTTTGCCATTTTTTATGAACTTTTCAGGATCAAGTGTGACAAAGAATTCGCCTTTTGATTTCGCATGATCTGTCATAAGGCAGAGATTTATATGATCATTGATATTTATATCGCTGTGCGGTACATTAGGAAAACATATCTCCTTCAATTTGTGATACAATTTCATATCCAGTTTTTTCAGTTTTTTCATATCATTCATGTGTTCAGGTGTATGCAGTTTTATCTTTTTATCATTATGAAAAATTTCCAAAGCCTTCAGAATCATGTGTTTGTCTTTTACTACAAAACAATTTGTGTCTATGGTTACGCGAATCATAATTAAAATTTGAATTCAAGATTTAAAAAATTAAAATCGAATATTTATGTAAAAGATATTTATGCCAGATGAAGTTTTTATTGAATGCTCATTCTGCAAGAATAAGACAATAAAAGCTCTGCATTTTAAATCATACTTACAGGCGCATACGAGCAGAATATCTTCAGGTGCAAAAACAAAATACTCAAGGGTACCTGAGAAATATGAAATCCTTTCAGGCTGCGCAGAATGTGGAAAATCGAAAAAAAGAGGTTGAAACTGCCTTAGAGGGTGAAAGCAAAAGAAGTTATGAAGAGAGATTGGAAAGACTTAGAAAAAGAGGTCTTCCTCTTGTGATCGAAGGTTAGGCCCGTTTTCTTAAAATAATGTACATGAACTGGTCTGTTATCTCTGTTATGTATCTTGCATTTCTTTTTAAGAACGCATTATACATTTCAAAATCTTTATCTGAGAAAAACCCTTCTTCCTTTATCAATTTCAGAAACTCATCTGGCGTAAAAATATAAGAGGCGTACTTTACCAAAAAATTGTCTATCTCGTTCCTTTTATAGAAACTATATAGATCCCTTAGCTGCTCATTAAGCAAGACACAAATAAATTTTTTCTTTTTTATACAAAAAAGATCTGTGATAGATCCGTACTCTACTGAAAAACCTAGCTTTTTTCCAACCTTTACAAGCCAGGAAAATTTTACATTATATTCATCATGCCCTATCATACCCATTCTTGCAGGCCATTGTGTAGCGTATTTTGTTTTGTTCTCGCAACTATTTTCTATTATCAAGCAAGCACCTTTTTCATTTAAAAGGCCTTTTACAATCTCAATAAATCTTACAGCTCCATAGTTAAAATTGAATGTTTCTGGTGTTTTTTTATCAACTAAGCTATATTCCTTCAACATCCTCAAAGCATCTTTATAGATTTCCCTATCTTCTTTGCTCAACTCCTTTGTTTGTTTAGCATTTTTGTGCATATCAACAACAGTCGGAAGATCAGCTAACACCTCATTACATATTATCAAATCAAATTTTTTATCAAGAAAGGGCGGTTTCAAAATATCTGCCAAAATAAAATTAAACCTTTCATCGCCTGAAATTTTTGATATACATTCTTTTGCCAGATTTTTTGAGCAATCAAGGCCGATATAGATTATATCTTCTATTTGGCTGAATGCTTTTGCTATATTACCGAGACCAAAACCAACCTCAAGTACTCTCATGTTTTTCCTGATAAGTTTTTTTTCAGAAAGTGCTTTTATAATTCGATCACCATAAGGCATACCAATAAATGAATTTTTATGCCTCAACAAATGAGACAAGGTTAATTCCTCTCCTATTGGTTTTAAACTTTTTCCGTAATATTTTTCTGTTCTGTTTATGCTAACCATTTTTATAAGTTGTATTAATTATTAAAAATGAAAGAAGTGATGATAAACGTAAAAAAGATTTCGAATAAAAAGGTTGAGTTTGAAAGGAGCGAGGAGAATTTAAAAATAAAGGCTGTTTTTGGTTTTGATGAAAAGATAAAAGTAAACACTGAAACGGGGTTTGATTTTCTGAATAGGTTTGTAAAATTATTGTATGAAGAGGCTGGCTTACGTATGGATATAAATATTGAAAAAAAAGGTGAGTGTGATCTCATCAGAAGTATTGCAGAGGTCATAGGAATCGGAATGAAAAATATCATTGAGAAAAATCCTCATATGAAAAAAATCAGCGGCTCTATGTCATCTGTAGGCAATGCCTCGTCAACAATAACTATGAAATTCTCAAAAAACCCCTACAATCCTCTACAAATAAAAATACTTGGTCAGAAGCTAAAAAAACCTGAAGATTTCTTTAAGGATGATCTTTTTGTTTTCTTTACCGGCCTTTCCCATGGTCTTGAAGCAGAGATGGAAGTCACAATCGTGAAGAGCGAGAATCAAGAAGAAACATGGGAATCTGTATTTAAGGCAACATCAGGTTGCTTTAGGGACATTTTGAAAAGCTAATTTCATTTAAATTCCTAGATCAAAATATTATTTATGGAATTCAAAGGCTGGTTGGGTGGGTTAATTATAATTTTGATAATATTTGTGATCATATTAATATTGCTCGGTTTCTACCTTCGCAATCTCTCTTTTGTGGATTTAGCAAAGACCGCTGAAAATCTATTCAAATAGGCAAGGTTATTTTTTTCAAAATTGATATGCATCGACGCTATTTTCTATTTTCCTGCTTTCTCGAACAGGGTCAAATTCAAAAAATTCTCACTTTTTTGGAAAATTATGGGTAATAGAAAATATATTTTATAGTATATATTCTATAATATATTTAATTTAATTATTGTTTTATAAAATAATATTTTTAATATATATTATACAAAAAGGCTATTTTGATATATTTTTTGCTATAGCGGAATGAATTTTTATGATTATAAATAAGAATATAAAATGTAGTCGACGTATGCTTTTTTACCCAAATATGTCCGAAAAGACACATTTTCGGACATTTATATATAAGTTCGTATAAAAAATAAATATGGCTCGAAAACTTCCAAGGTTCCTAACAGTGCAGGAAGTTAATGAAATGTTCAAAGCAGCAAAAGGGGATGAAAGAGACCATCTTTTATTGAAATGTTTGTTCTTTTTGGGCTTAAGAAATAATGAATTAAGGAGGCTTGATATAGAGGATATAGATCTCATAAACAAAAACGTAAAGATTGTTCAAGGTAAAGGTAAGAAAGATAGATATGTAACAATACCCGAAAACCTTGTTGAAGATATTAAAAAGTACATTGGAAATAGGGTTAAAGGGCCTCTTTTCTTAGGAAGAGACCAAAAAGGTATGCTAAGTGATAGACATTTGAGAAGAATAGTAAAAAAATATGCCATAGCTGCAGGCATAAGAAAGCCGGATGAGGTTCATGTGCATACATTAAGACATTCTTATGCAACCCATCTCCAGAATCAAGGTGTGCCTTTGAACATAATAAAGGAAACATTGGGTCATGAAAGGATAGAAACAACAACAATTTACCTACATCTTGGTGTAGAAGGTAGAAGAAAGTTCATAGAGGAGGCCTTTAAAGGTATTAAGTGGGAATAATTTTTGCATTCAGCTAGCCTCCTTTGCAAAAATATGTGAAAAGAATAAGGTTTTATTGTAGATCCTCTAATTTTGCTTGAGGAACATAAAACTCAACATAACCACATTTTTTGCATATAAATGCCTCAAATGTTATCTCTTGATATCCTTCAATTGTATGTTTTATGCCTAAAAGCTCGCTTGGAAGTTTCCCGCTTGATATAGCAGGAATCCTGTAAATAGCCCTTGATTTGCATTTTGGGCAAACACCTTTTGCTTTCATTGCTTTTCCTCTTTTTTCTCAGGTTTTTTCTTCGCCTCTTGCTTCTGCTTTTTAAGGTTTTCTTCTATTTGCGCAAATTTCTTACTCATTGCCTCAAGATTGTGTGCTATGTCCCATCCATCACTTGTTAGCTGCACGCCTTTTATTCTGCCCTTTTTTTCTAATTTTACAATACCAAGAGATTCTAGTGTGTTCAAAATTTTTACTGTGTGAGAATATGTGCAATTCGATTCCTTGGATAATATAGTAGCATACACCGGTGTTTTTGCTGATTTTAAAGCTAATAGTATCTTAGCTGGCTTGTCTCTTAGAAATAAATTGTATAATGACTCTGTTTCTTTTTCGATCATATAGAAATCATATAATTTCTTATTTAAAAATCTTTGTATCTTTTTTAATAGTTATTTTTTAATAAATATTTTATGATATATTTATTATATTAAATTAATTAAAATAGTTATAAATAAAAATAATTTTTATAAAATATATAATTTTATATATAAATTAAAAATTTAATAAAAAGTGAGTTTTTTTTTGGGGGGGGGGTCAAATTTTCGTAAATCGAGCGTAAAGTTGGTGATGCATATCAGAAAAATGAGAAACCGGTTGAAAATTAATTTTGATTACAAATAAGCAGCGCCTATATTTGGTCAATCTCGTGA